>Ga0075421_100002742_pt1 | contig 21040 bp, 13 predicted proteins | sample SoiMetdeltSBSDD5_FD_75292 | JGI IMG/M metagenome (GOLD analysis project Ga0075421, IMG submission 75292) | Bulk soil microbial communities from a Populus tree surrounding site in Tennessee, USA - Soil MetaG P. deltoides SBSDD5 | ecosystem: Environmental > Terrestrial > Soil > Tree plantation... | reverse complement strand
AATTCCGAGATTGCGTACCGGTAACATTGAAGGTCCCTACAATGTAACGGGAGTCAGCGAAACTCGGGCGCGGAAGCGTTTGTTTACCTGCAAGCCGGCGACTGCCGCGAGGGAGACGCCTTGCGCTAACGAGATCTTGTCTGCGGTCGCGCGGCGTGCGTTCCGCCGGCCCGTCACTGCAGCGGATCTGCGGCGGCCAATGTCCTTCTATCACGAGGCACGAAAGAATGGCGGCGACTTCAACGCCGGTATTCGCGCGGGTTTGACGCGGATTCTAGCGAGTCCTGCGTTCGTGTTTCGTGCAGAAACCGACCCCGCCTCGCTTCCCCCTGGCACGGCGCATCGCATCACGGACCTGGAGTTGGCATCTCGCCTGTCCTTTTTCCTCTGGAGCAGCATTCCTGATGATGAATTGTTGAACCTCGCTATCGCGGGCCGCTTGCGCGAACCGCGTGTGCTCGACGCGCAGGTTCGGCGCATGGTCGGGGATGAGAGAGCCGACGCGTTAATGACCGGATTCACCGGACAGTGGCTTCAGCTTCGTAATCTGGACAAGGTCACGCCGGACCTTCTGTTGTTCCCGGACTTCGACGACAATGTCCGGCAGGCGTTCCGCCGTGAAACGGAATTGTTCTTCACCAGCATTGTGCGTGAAGACCGCAGTGTGTTGGACCTTCTAAACGCCGATTACACATTCGTCAATGAACGGCTGGCTCGTCATTACGGCATCAAGGGTGTTTACGGTTCGCGCTTTCGCCGGGTGACAGTGACTGATCAAAATCGCCGCGGTCTGTTGGGCCAGGGGAGCTTCTTATCGTTGACCTCCGCAGCGAATCGCACCTCGCCTATCCTGCGCGGGAAGTATGTGATCTCGAACCTGCTCAACACCCCGCCGCTGCCGCCACCTGCCAATGTGCCGCAGCTCGAGGAAAGCGCACCGAAGGATCGGCCATCGACTGTTCGCGAACAGCTCGAGTTGCATCGTGCAAATCCGGTATGCGCCTCGTGCCATCGCAACATCGATCCCGTCGGGTTTGCTTTGGAGAATTTCAACGCCGTGGGGCAGTGGCAGAACGAAACTAAGGAAGGACTGAAGATTGATTCAGCCGGTGTTCTCTCCGATGGCACACCGATCGATGGTCCGGTGGCGCTGCGCAAGGCGCTGTCGGCCAGGCCGGAAGTTTTCGTCGGTACAGTGACAGAGAAGTTGATGATTTACGCTCTGGGTCGTGGTCTCGAGGCGGTGGATATGCCTGTCGTGCGCAGTGTTGTAAAGGCCGCCGCAAAAAATAATTACGCAATGCAATCGATAATCCTGGGAATTGTTCAGAGTTCTCCGTTCCAGATGAGAACCAAATTGAATAATAACGGCGCGGTAAAGACCGTCGCGCAGACTGCTACAAAGGAGTAGTTCATGATCATTACGAAGAAGCACCTGTCCCGCCGCACATTCCTTCGTGGTGCCGGGGCAGCGGTGGCTCTGCCTTTTCTCCATGCCATGGTTCCCGCGTTGTCGGGTCAGTCGAAGGCGCGGCCATTTCGCTTTGGAGCGATCTATGTTCCGAATGGGATTTATCCGCAGTTGTGGCATCCGGACAAGGTCGGCAGTGACTTCGAATTCAAGCCGATCATGATGCCTCTGGAACCGTATCGGAACTATCTGGTCACGATCAGTAAGATGAAAGCTCCCGATGGTAATCCGGAGAATGGCGGTGTGCATATGGGCGCCAGCGCTGCGTGGCTGAACGGCGTCGGACCGCTCACCCAGCAGGCGCAGTACACCGTGATCCGGTCGAAGAAGACGATCGATCAATTCATTGCCGATCAGATCGCCGAAGATACGCCGCTGCGATCGCTCCAGGTGGGCACTGAAGACATGGGAACTTCTGCCGGCGCGTGCGACGGTTATCCGTGCGTTTTCTTTAACACGGTGTCATGGCGTGATGACACGAGCCCGCTGCCCATGGGCATTAATCCTCGCGTGACTTTCGAACGCATGTTCGGAGAAACCGGCTCCTCGAGAAAGCGGCTGTCCAATCTCAAACAGAAGCAGAGTCTGCTGGATTCGATCGCCGAGGAAACGGCAGAGATCCAGCGAAAGTTGGGCTCGGCTGACAATGCGATTCTGAATGAATACCTCAGCAATGTGCGCGACGTCGAGCAGCAACTCGATCGTATGGAAAGCCGTGCCGCATCCGTTCCTCAAGGTGCGGCGGCTCCGCTCGGCATTCCCGAAACCTTCGACGAGCACATGACCGTAACCTATGACCTGATGCGTCTCGCCTTTCAGGGCGACATTTCACGTGTCTTCACGTTTATGGTCGGACATGAAGGAAGCAGCCGCAGCTACGCCCACATTGGCATTCCCGAGCCGCATCATCCGGTTTCGCATCACGGAGACAAGCCGGAGAACATCGAGCGGTATGCCAAACTGACGACGTACCACGTGACCAAGCTTGCGGAGTTCATCGGTAAACTCAAAGCGACGGCCGATGGCGATGGCACGCTTCTGGATCGCGCGCTCATCTACTTTGGCAGCGGCATGAGCAACGGTAATGCGCATGACCGCAACAATGCACCTGCTGCCGTCATCGGCGGCGCCAACGGCCGGCTGAAAGGTAATCGCCACATCGCGGTGGAAAATAAAGAGCCGACCGCGAACCTCCTGCTCGCTTTCGCTGATATGGCAAACGCGGAACTCGCGCAGCTCGGCCACAGTACCGGACGCCTTAGCCTGTAAGTACACAAACCACTGTAGGCGCGGTCATACGCATTGTGTTGCGCTGCGTATGACCGCGCGCCTTTCCCTCGGATCAACAAAATACGCGCCGCTATAGAAGGTGTGAATGAATTGGGAAGAACGCGGAAAAGGCGCTATCCCCTCCTTTGAGGAGGGGTCGATGCGCCCTATAAACAAATGTCTCGTTACCTTAGACAGGGCGCAGCCGGGGGAGGTCAGAATCTTGTCCCGACAGTGGTTTGACCTCCCCGGCAGCGCCGAGTGTAAGGTAACGTGACATTTACTTGATCGGCGCTGCCTCCCCTCCTCGAAGGAGGGGCATAGGGCTTGCTTTCGACATTCTTCCCAATTGCATTCACAGCTTCATAGACCGCGCCTACAACAAGGCTCTGTAATCGTGGTTGAAACGATGGTGTAGTGTCCATAGTATTGTGCCTTTGAACTATACAGGCCTTTAGTGGGAGGCAATCAAATGAGCTTGGTGCTAAGAAAATACTTACCTGCGGTACTCTGCGCCGCGATCCTGCTCGCGGCTGTGGGGACTTCCAGCTCTGCCGTTGCGCAGCAACGGGCTGGCAAGGTCTCGACTGCACCGCCTCCCGGAATTACGCCGCTGCCGGTCGATTTGTATACGACCAAGAACTTCTATCTCGATCGCAAATTATGGACAGACAAGAGGTACACGCGCTGCAACACGCCGCACCAGTTGACGGACCAGTGGCCTGACGGCACGGTCGGGCAATGGGGAAATTGCGACAACGATATCCCCGTCTCGCAGATCGTTAGCCCTTACAAATACGCCACTGCGGCCGAACACTATCAGGCGCTCATGGCTGAAGCAAAAGCGGCCGGCGGCCCGACCAAGCACACGCGGCAGACATTGCCCGACTGGGACGGATGGTATAACCGCGCCGGAGGCATTGGTTTTGGCGGACGTGGTGCAGCGCCGCAAGCCCCCCAGCCCGGAGTCCGACCGGCGGGGCCGCAATGGATGTACGGCGACATGCAGGCTTCCACAATGATCTCGCTGCTCACGCCCGAATATCAGGCGCGCATGACTCAGGTCAATTATCACGAAGCTGTTACCAACTCGCCGCAGTGGATGGCGGCTTTCTGTTATCCGGAGGGACTCAGCCGGTGGTACACGCAATTCGCCATTCGTGGAATCGAGATCCTCATGACACCCAACCAGGTGCAACTACTGGCGGGCGTCGCCGACAATTTCGTTCGCAAGATTCATATCGGCCAGCAACACGTCGAGCAGGTGCCGCAATGGTACGGAGAAACAGTCGGGTTCTGGAACGGCAATACGCTCGTTGCCTGGACGGCCAACGTCCAGGGGTGGACCACATCGCACTCCATGTTCGAGTTCAGCAGTGATTTCGAAGTGATTGAAGTGTTCCGGGCGAACGGCAATGGCCTGCTTATCGAGCAAACCTTCTACGATCCGGTGGCGTTCAAGCAACCTCTCCATATGGTGTCTCAACTGAACAAGGCGTCGGGCCTGGACTCGAACACGCGATACATGTTTGTCGAATGCCGTGTTCAAAGCACCATCGTCAACGGAAAGGACGGACGTCCGACACAACTCATACCCGGCGATCCTGGTTTCATCGATTTCTTTGGCCGCCCGTGGGCGCAGAACTGGGAAGAACACTTCGAGAAGGGGTGGAAGAAGCCCGAGAATTAAAATCTCGAAATCGGAATGTCCGATTTCGAGATTCTTTCATTTTCCGAACATGTGTAGCGGGTCTTTATTGTTTTCCTCGCAGATGCTCTCGATCAGGTCGGTATCGGGCACAAGCCGCCAGCTGAGCTTCACATTCCATGGCTTCGTATAGGCTTTGGGATCGTCGATCGTGACGTCGATGTTGATGCGTCCGATGTTGGGGCGAGTGTAGCGTTCGATAACCTTGAGCGACTCGGTTCCCGGCAACCCTCTCATATCGAGCCAGGTCTTACCGTTTTGCCCAATCGTTTCGATCACAAGGGTATCGCCCTCCCATCGACCGACGGAGTATCCCATCCATGTCGGTTGCGCGTCCTTCGGCAAAGGCCGCCCGTCCAAGAACACCTGTCGATAGATCGTCCTGGACTCGTATAAAAACACCAGTAAATCCGGGGTTTGCACCACCTTCAGACCGTCGGGAATATTGTTTTTTTCCGGGATACCGGAAGGGAGGCACCGAGCCCCGGGGTGCTCCTTGCCGTTGTTATCAATCCGTTCTTTATAAAGTTCTGCCGCCCATGGCTGCAGGGGGACTTCACCCGGCTTCATATCGGCCGCTAAGTTCAGCAGGTGTTTCACGGCCTCCACGGGCATCCAGAATCCCGAAAGATCCGGCCTGCCATCGGGGGTCCTTCGAGCAGGCGCGTCCATGATCACCTTCCCATCCGGTGTACGCGGCATGTTTTTCCATGCATAAGGTTCCCATTGCGCTTCGGATACTCGAGTTCCTGCACAGACGATGAGCAGTCCCGTGAAGACCACGCGAATCCCCGTGCACAGCCTATTCTTCATATTGACTCCTTTCGCAGTGGCGATTCTAACCTGTACACGCGGGTAGTCAAAGTTACGAACTTCCCGCGGACCTCGAACTGGCGCCAAACCGTTTGACCAAACTCTGTATAACTGCGACCAGTTCATCGGGCTCCACGGGTTTAGCGATGTGCATCTGGAAGCCGGCACCAAGGGCGCGCACCCGGTCTTCGGCGCGTCCGTACGCTGTCAGAGCAATAGCGGGGATCTGGCTGCCTTTTTCCACGGGCAGCTTTCTGACTTTCCGGATGACCGAATAGCCGTCTTCATCCGGCATTCCAATGTCACAGATCAACACGTCAAAACGCTCGTAGGGTGTTTGCCGATCCAACAGTTCCAGAGCCTGCCTGCCGGAAGATATTGCATGCGTACGTGCGCCGTAGCTCTCGAGGGTCATGGTGAGAAGCAAACGCACGTCCTCTTCGTCGTCGACGATCAACGCGCGCAACCCTCGCAGCGATTCCGTAGCGGCGCTCAAAATTGAGGCCATGGATTTGGGTTCTGTCGGCGGGGCCGTGTAGATGGCTCTCAATGGCAGCCGGATGGTGAAAATAGAACCTTGACCGGCGCCGGCGCTTTCAGCTTCGACCGTTCCACCGTGCAATTCGACCAGATGTTTGACCAGGGACAAACCCAAGCCTAATCCGCCGACGCGACGGGTGCTGGACATATCGCTCTGGCGGAAACGTTCGAAGATATGCGGCAGGAACTCCCGATCGATACCTTTGCCGTTGTCGCGCACGATGACCTGAACGTGCGGGTCTTCGCGCCTGAGGACGACTTCGGTGCGGCCTGCATGAGGTGTGAACTTGATTGCATTCGAGAGCAGGTTCCACACTACCTGCTGCAGGCGATCGGGGTCTCCGGTAACCTGACCGGCGAGTGGATCGAGACTGGCGTATAACTCAATGCCCTTGGCTTGCAAGGCCGGCCGAACGACATCGAGCGCCGCGGTGATTACGGTCACGAGGTCCACAGGTTGCACTTCGAGTTTGAGCTTACCGCTGATGATTCGAGCGATGTCGAGCAGATCTTCGATCAATTGCAGCTGCATCCTGCCGTTTCGCTCGATGATCTCGGCCATCTGCTTGATCTGGGCACTGTCTGCTGTTTCCGAACGAAGCAGCCGGGCATAGCCGAGAACTGCGGTGAGCGGGCTGCGTAACTCGTGCGAGACGACGGCAAGGAATTCGTCCTTGGCGTGCGTGGCGGCTTCGGCCTGACGGTAAGCCGACCGTAAGTCCGCCTCGGCCCCGGCGCGTTCGATGATATCGGCGGTTTGGCTGGCCAGCAGATCGAGCAGGCGCAACGCTCGCTCGTCCGGACAGTGTGGAGCTGGAAAGTGTGTGGAGAGCACCGCCAGCAACTTCCCGGAACGGCTCATTACGGGTGTGGACTGCGCCGCCTGCACTCCGGCCTGCAACATGGCATCGAGATCGGGTGTGCCTGCGAAGATGGGGCTGTTCGAGATATCTTCGACGATCACACGCTGGCCGAGTCTCATCGCCGCACCGCAAGCTCCTGCGCCGGGGCGTGCGGAATCCCAGTAATCCAGGAACGTCTGATCGAAACCACGCTGCGCAGCCAGGTCGAGGTTGCCTGAAGCCTGATTCAAAAGCTGGATGTTACCCTTGGTCGCGCCGCTGATGGCAATGGCTGCTGCAACAACTTCTCCGAGCACTGCCGGCAGGTCGCCTTCACGCACGAACACCGCACCGATTCGCTGCAACCTCGTCATAGCGTCCAGATCAGCGGCCAGACGATCTTTTGCCGCGGCCAATTCCTGCTCCGCGCGCTTGCGAGCCGTGACATCAATTACGACGGCGACGCATTCGCCGACTTTACCCTGCGCGTTCCGAATAGGAGAAACGTGGTTGTGGACCCATATTACCGAGCCGTCCTTACGAAGGTATCGCTTCTCCATGAAAAAGCTCTCCCCCGTTTCAAAGAGGCGGCGGTGCAGTTCCCGGTTTAGCGGCCAGTCGTCTGGATACGTAATATCCCTGACTTGCATTTTCAGCAGTTCGGTCTTGCTATAGCCGGTGAGATTGCAGAAGCGCTCGTTGACCAGGCTGAACCTTCCTTCGGAATCACCTTCGGCAATGCCGGCCAGCATTTGGTCAGCGAGCGTGCGCCGCGCCCGTTCCTCGCTTTCGCGCAAGCTTTCTATCGTGCGGGCTTTTCGGATGGCGAGCCAGATTCGCGCGGTGGTATCGCGCATCAGTTGTACCTCGTCCGGCCGCCAGTCTCGAGGCTGCGGCTGGGCCACGGTCAATGTGGCTTCCAGCACTCCTTCGTTGACAACAGGTGCGGTAACCACGGCACGGATACCGACGAATTCATAATTGGCGATAAAGTCGCGGGTTCGTAGATCCGTGGTCACATCGGCGATTGTGGCGGGCTGGCCTGTCTCCATTGCCTTTCGAAAGTCAGCGGAAATGAAATCACTGATGCGGTATTCACCAGCGACACTGGGCACACCACGCAGCCAGCCTTCCCAGGCCTTGCGGACGATGACCTGGTCCCTTGGCACAATGATCCTGCTGACGTAGCAACGCGTGACGTCCATGTACTCGCCGAGTTTGGCGGTCGCAAGCCGGACGATTTCGTCGGTGTTGGTCATCTGCGACAGCGCGAGGTCGAGTTGATTGATAAATTGTGTGTGCAGTTCAGCTCGCTTGGCCTCCGTGATATCCGGACTGGCGCCCGCATAACCAAGGAATTCTCCGGAGGCCGAAAAGCGCGGCAGGCCGACAGAGTCGAGCCAGCGATATTCACCTTTGGCGCTCATGAAGCGCACCTGGCAGTGAAATGGCGCCCGTGCCTGGAATGCGACGAGGTAGGCGTTTACATAACGTTCCCTGTCGTCGGGATGCATGTAGAGCTGCCAGCCAAAGCCCTGCATTTCTTCCCACGTTTTGCCAAAAAAATCGAGATAGGCTTTGTTGACGAACTCGCAGGCTCCATCCGGGCCATCGACCCACATCGGCACCGGCGCGCTGTCCGCGACGACGCGGAACCTGGCTTCACTCTCGTGCAGCCGGGCGAGCAATCGTAACTTTTCTTGATCTTGCTTGAACTGTTCAGTGTCCATTAAAGGTGGAAGTTTACTAGTACCGTCATCGATCGAGCTATCGAGAAAATGCGATACAATCCGGGCTTTAAGGAGCGAAACATGAAAAAACTCCTCCCAACGATACTTATTCTTCTCCTAGCCGGGTGCAGCGCTGCCAGCGACTCGCCGGAGCAGAAAATTTTTCCGTATCCATCCCAAATTAATGATCTGGAAAATGGTCTGAGGCTGGTGACAGTTTCGACCGGCTATCCGGACATTGTCGCGCTCTACATCGTGGTGCACGCCGGTTCCCGCAACGAAGTGGAGCCGGGCAAGTCAGGCTTTGCACATCTGTTCGAGCACATGATGTTTCGCGGCACGGAAAAGTATCCTTCCGAGAAGTGGGAAGCCATCATGCAGCGGGCCGGCGCCGAAACGAACGCCTACACGACCGATGATCGTACTGTTTACCATGCCGTGTTCCCGCGTGAAGATCTTGAACAGATTCTGGAACTGGAATCCGATCGCTTCCAGAATCTCAAGTACACCCAGGAGCAGTTCCGCACTGAGACTCGCGCCGTGCTGGGTGAATACAACAAGAATTTCGCCAGTCCGATGCGCAAGCTGGAAGAGATCGTTCGCGAAGCGGCCTTCAAAACGCATACGTACTCTCACACGACGATGGGCTTCGAGAAGGATGTCGAAGCTATGCCGGAGATGTACGAATACGGGTTGCAGTTCTTCGATCGCTACTACCGTCCGGAATACACGACGATTTCCGTTGTCGGCGATGTGAAGCCGGAAGAAACGCTTCCCCTGGTCCAGAAATACTGGGGCAGCTGGAAACGCGGCTCACACAAGGCAGACGTTCCTGCGGAACCTGCTCAACAAGGATCGAAGACCGTCGACTACAATTTTCATACGCCGACTCTGCCTATCGTAGACGTCGCGTTCCGCGCGCCGGGCTACGACGATGAAATCAACGATTCGGCTGTGCTCGACGTGATCTCGTTCCATTCGTTCTCTGAAAACTCCGCGCTCTTTAAGAAGCTCGTCGTGGACGAACAGAAGGTCGAAAGCCTTTTCCCGCAGTATTACGACCACATCGATCCCTACCTGTTTGAAGCGACGGCCATGGTCAAAGATGCCAAGGATCTGGAGTATGTGACGGCGCAGATTCTCGAAACATTCGAGAATTTGAAAACCACCGCGATTCCCGCCAAGCAACTCGACGACGTGAAGTCGCATTTGCGCTATCAGTTCGCGATCGGAATGGACAGCACTTCCTCGATTGCCTCTACGCTGGCGCACTACCTCGGTCTTCGCCGTACACCCGAAACGATCAACAAGCGTTATGAGCTGTACCGTAAAGTTACCGGCGAGGACGTGATGCGTGTGGCGCAGAAGTACTTTGTCGAGAAGGGACGAACCATTGCCACTTTGAAGTTCGAAGCGGAAGCGGGGAAGGCGAGGCCGTAATGAGAAAACTTTGTCTGGCCGGTTTGATTTTAGGGATTTCGTTTACGTTGCTGTTTGCGGTGGAGCCGGAAAATCTCAGCTTGCCGAACAGTTCGCCACTGGTGACGTTCCGCATTCTCCTCAAAGCGGGTTCGGCCAATGATCCTTCCGGCAAAGAGGGCGTCGCATCATTGACCGCGGCAATGCTGAGCCGTGGAGGCAGTCGCGAAAAAACTTACGCGCAGATTGTCGAGTCTCTTTTCCCGATGGCGGCATCCGTCAGCGCACAAGTGGATAAAGAGATGACGGTATTCGAAGGCACGGCCCACCGTGAGAATCTCGATGCCTATTACGAGATTCTGCGCTCGATGCTTCTGGATCCCGGTTGGCGTGAGGACGACTTCCGCCGTCTCAAGGACGAAACCATCAACTTCCTTCGCATTCAATTGCGCAGCAACAATGAGGAGGAACTTGGCAAGGAAGCTCTTTACCTGCAGATCTACAAAGGTCATCCCTACGGACATCACAGCGCAGGGACACTCGCCTCTCTGCAGGCGCTCACGTTGGACGATGTAAAAGCCTTCTATCAGGCCAATTATCGGCGTGGTAACGTCGTCATCGGACTGGCCGGCGGTTTTCCTGAAGCGTTTTTGAAGAAAGCTGAATCTGAATTCAGCATGAAGCTTCCGGACGGCACTCCGCAGCCGGTGACGCTGCCGGAGCCGAAGGCCCCGAGTAAGCTGCGCGTTCAAATCATCCAGAAAGAAACCCGTGCTACTGCGATCTCGCTGGGTTTTCCGATTGGCGTCACGCGTTCTCATCCCGACTGGCCGGCTCTGAAGCTGGCGGAATCCTATTTTGGCCAGCATCGCTCCAGTAAGAGTTATCTCTTCCAGCGCATTCGCGAAGTTCGCGGCATGAATTACGGCGACTATGCCTACATCGAATACTTTCCGCGCGGCATGTTCCTGTTCAAGCCCGATACGAACCTCGGCCGCCGCCAGCAGATCTTCCAGGTCTGGATTCGGCCCGTCGAGCCGCAAAACGGTCTGTTTGCGCTCAAAGTCGCACTTTACGAATTGAATAAACTGGTCACGAAGGGGATGTCGGCCGAAGACTTCGAGTCCACCCGCGTGTTCCTGTCGAAACAAGTCAACCTGCTCGCTCAAACACAGAGCGAACAACTCGGCTACGCGCTCGACAGCCGCTATTACGGAATTCCTTCGTTCACGACGTACCTGAAGGATGCTCTCGCCAAGCTCACGCTGGATGATGTGAATGGTGCCATCCGCAAGCATTTGCGGGCAACGGACCTCGATGTTGTGATGATCGCGAAGGACGCCAATGCGATGAAAAAAGCCATCGAATCGGGCGCGGCGGCGACCATACAGTACGTTACGCCTCCGCCGAAAGACGTTCTCGAGGAAGACAAGATCGTGAACGGTTACGCCGTCGATGCAGCCAGCGTCGCGGTTGTACCGGTGGATACAATTTTTGAGAAGTAGCTGTAGGCGCGCAATTCCTGTACGCCCCTCCTTCGAGGCAGACCTGTCCAGATTGCGAGGGTCTGATTTGCTGTTGATCCAGGATTGATGCGGCTTGCGGCCGATTCGAAAAACGGAGGTCTGGTTCCCATGGCGCTATATCCCCTCCTGCGAGGAGGGGGCGCCGCGCCGATGTAACGAATGGAACGCCACCTCATGCAATCGGCGCGGCGGGGGAGGTCAAACGCCTCTTGCGACTAGGGTCTGACCTCCCCCGCTGCGCCCTATCTAAGGTAGCGAGACGTTTGTTTAAAGGGCGCATCGACCCCTCCTCGCAGGAGGGGATATAGCCTTTTCCACATCCTTTCCAATTCATTCACACGTTCTATGACCGCGCGCATATTTGTGCCGACTCTGATCACTTCTTCTTTTTGGACTTGCCTGTGCTCTGCGAGGTCAGCCGTTCCGAGGTGTCGAAAGCTTCCTTAAGCCACTCGGTCAGCGGGGATTCGACCTGGTCGCGGTGAGTGACCTGAACCATGTGCGCCACCTTGAGCTTTGACGATTGCAGAGACTTGCGGACCATCGGCGATTTCAGCGTGCGTCCCAGGAAAAACCAGATTTCCAGCACCTTCTTTTTCGGCCTCACGAAGAAGTAACACGCTTTGCGGGAGAACATGATCGACTTGTGGGACGCGTAGATGCGCTGTTCTCCGAACTCGCAGGCAGTTTCGCGCAACCGCTCCCATGCGTCCATCAGATCTTCGGAGAGATCCGCTGTCAGGGCTTGTTCTGTCGTGGTCCAGCAGTCGTGCGGTTCGTTATCCTGCACCCACTGGTGGCAGTGGTAACACTCTCTACCGGCCGGTTTGACGGCTTTTTTCGGCATGTTTTTCATCTCCTGTGACCGCGCCTACAATACGTTACCGTAAGTATCCTTTGTAGTGGATCTGTGAGATGATCCCGGCAATGTTCGCATCAAAATCTGTCTGTCTCCGCGCACTGTTCGGTTTGGCCATCGGCTGTGTGGTCGTCGGATCCGTCGAGTTCCAGGCGCAACAATCCAATACACCGCGTAATATTCCGCCTGAACGGCGGGCAACCATGTCGCAGGGAACTGAAGTCGCAGCCGGCGTTGACGCGAAGACTGTGCCGCAGTTCCAGGTGGATCCATTCTGGCCGAAGCCGCTCCAAAATAACTGGCTGCTGGGCCAGGTCGCGGGTGTCTACGTGGATAAACGCGACCACGTGTGGATCATCCAGCGTCCCGCTTCCTTAAGCGAGCGCGAAGTCGGCGCCACATCGAACCCGCCCATCAGCAAGTGCTGTTTCCCGGCGCCTCCCGTCCTGGCTTTCGATCAGGAAGGCAATCTGGTTCGCTCCTGGGGTGGACCGGCCAGCGGTTATGAGTGGCCGGCATCAGAGCACGGCATCTATGTAGACAATAACGATTTCGTCTGGATCGCCGGCAATGGCGCCAAGGACAACCAGCTACTCAAATTCACGCTCGATGGGAAGTTCGTCCTGCAAATCGGCAAGGCCGGCCAGAACAAAGGCAGCAACGACACCCAGAATCTCGGCAGTCCCGCCGATATCAACGTAGATGATGCAGCGCGGGAGGTGTATGTAGCCGACGGGTATGGCAACCGCCGCGTGATTGTGTTCGATTCTCAGACTGGAGCATACAAGCGCCACTGGGGAGCCTATGGAAAGACGCCGAACGACGCGCCCATGCCGGCATACAATCCGGCAAACCCGCCCTCACAACAGTTCGGAAGTCCGGTCCACTGCGTGAAGTTTTCAAAAGACAACCTCGTGTATGTATGCGACCGCGTCAATAATCGATATCAGGTTTTCCGTAAGGACGGCACGTTCGTTGCAGAAAGTTTTTTCGAGAAGAATACTCTACTGAGCGGCTCCGTTTCGGATCTTGTTTTATCGAAGGATCCGGATCAAATGTTTGTCTTCATGGTGGACGGCGTTAACAATGAGCTGAGAATCGTCGAGCGTAAAACTGCGAAGACTCTCGCGCGCATTGGTCGCCCGGGACGCATGGCTGGGCAATTCCACGTGGTTCACAATATCGCCATAGACAACCGCGGCAATCTGTACACAACCGAGGTCAATACAGGACAGCGCGTGCAGAAGTTTCGCCGGGTTAATCCGTGATCGATACAGATCCTATTCGTAGCGTAAAGCGATGATCGGATCCACACGCGATGCGCGGCGTGCCGGTAGGTAAGCCGCGATTGCCGAAACTCCGATCATCACGAGCGTCGCCACCCCGATCGTTACAGGATCTGTAGCAGCCAGATTGAAGAGAAGCGCGCGAACAAATCGCCCGGCTGCCAGGGCGGCGATTAAACCGATGGACAGGCCAAGCGCAATCATCATCAAGGATTCCTGCATCACCATTCGCAGCACTTGCTTCCGCTGAGCGCCAAGGGCGAAGCGGATTCCAAGCTCACTGGTCCGTCGCGTGACGTTGTAGGACATTAGTCCGAACAAACCAATCGAAGCAAACAGCAGCCCGATCCCTCCAAAGAGCGCGTACGCCCGCGCGAAAATCCATTCCTGAGCAAGGCGTCCTTCCATCGCTTGCAGTTGTGTGGACATGGCGATCACCGGAAGGTTCGGATCCACTTGCCGAACCGCTTCTCGAAGAGCGGGCATTGTGCGTTGCAGATCGCTCTGCGTGCGGACTTCGAAGGTGACTCCGGGCAGGAACCAGGGACGCTGGACATGGAGAAAGTAGACGGTCGGCGGCGCCGAGTCGCGCAGACTGTTGTACTTTGCATCGCGGACGACACCAACGATCTCAAACTCACTGCTGTTGTCCAGCCCCGTCCCAAATCGGCGGCCAAGAGGGTTTTCGTCTGGAAAGAATTTCTTCACTGCGGCTTCGTTGATAATTCCGACCTTCGCCGTGTTGGCTCTGTCATCGGCCGTGAAGGTGCGCCCGGCCGCCAGCGGCAGTTCCATGGTCTCGAAAAACTTGTGGCTAACGGAGAGCTCATAGATGAAGTTCGCAGGTCCTTTTTCGTACGGGCGCCCGGCGATCACCATGTCCGTATCGTTGTCGCTGCCGGACAATAACGAAATGCTGGAGAAGCTGACTGCGCTGACGCCAGGCAGAACAGCGAATCGATCGGACAACTGCTGATAAATCGAATTACTCTTCGCCTGATCATATCCATTAAGCCGCGGATTCAAGCGGACCAGGATGACGTTCTGCGGATTGAAACCGACATTGACACGTCGCAGGTTATCGACGGTACGGAGAAAGAGTCCGGCGACGATCAGCAGCGCAAAAGACACGGCGATCTGAATAACGACCAGAGACTTGCTGAGCGGCGTGCGAGCGCCGGCCACGCCGCGGCCTCCTTCTTTCAGACCAATACTCGGGTGTTTACCGGTTGCGCGAAGCGCGGGAATCAAACCGAAAATCATTCCGGTGAACAAGGTCAGCGAGGTCGCGAACAGCAGAACGCGCCAGTCGTGAGCCGATTTCGCGATTTGTGCCGGAAGCAGCTCGCGACTCCAGAGGGCAACAAGCAATCCGGCAGCTCCGCCGGCCGCGGCGAGGAGGATATTTTCAGTCAGCAGCTGCCGGATCAGGCGTCTCCGTGTTGCGCCAAGTGCAAGTCGTACGGACAGCTCACGCACGCGCGCCGCGACCGTGGACAACAACAGGTTCGTGACGTTGGCACACACAATCAGGAGCAGGAGCACGACCACTACGGTGAGAATGTTGACGGTCTGCAGATTTTCCGATTGAACTTCGTACACACCGCGCGCACCGGAACTCAGTGCGAGCTGAGGGATCCTTGTTCTGTCGCCTAACCGCGCCCTTTCTTCGGTGTCGAGTGAAGCGATATGTACGTCCATTCCACTGCGCGCGGCCTGTTGAAAGACTCCCTGGAAATTCCCCTGCGCCTGGCTGATCGTGGCTCCAGGTTGCAAACGGCCCATGACCTGAAGCCACCAGTAGCCCGGCTTATATAAGCGTTCATCCGCAGTGATTTGTGGGTCCAGAGACAAGGGAAGGGAAATGTCCGGCGCATTCGCCACCGCGAGCTGAACACCGGAAAACTCAGGTTGGATAACGCCGACGATGGTGACGGCAACGTTATTTATCCGCACGACCTTGCCGATCGCGTCCGGTTTGCTTCCAAAACGGCGCTTCCAGTAGCCGGAGCTGATAACTGCAACCGGCGGTACTCCCGCCTGATCGTCGTCGATCGTGATTGTTCGTCCCAGGACAGCCTTCACCCCAAGTATTCCGTGATAGTTGCCTGACGCCACAAACGCGGTCGCGATTTCCGCTTGACCGTCGATAACGGCGTTGACCGAGTTCAACGGGGCGCAGGCAAACAGGTCCACCAGTGTTTGATTGTTCGCGCGCAACGCCTGATAAACGAAATACGAAAACGTGCTGCGAAGCTCCAGGCCTCCTTCGTTCCCGGAGTTCCCGTAGTCGTTGCGATTGGTGGACATTTCATTGGATCCGCCATAACGGAAGCGGACCAGTGCCTCAGGATTGTCCACTGAAAGCTTCTGAAGGAGTGCTCCGTTGAGCGCGCTGAACACGACGATGTTTGCACCGATGCCGAGTGCCAGCGACACGACAACAGTCGTAGTCCAAGCTTTGTTTTTCAGCAGCACGCGCGCGGCGTGTCTAAGGTCCCTGAACATAGAGGGATTTATTGCAGATTCTGCGCCAAACCGGAAGGCCTGAGTGCTCAATGAGAAGGCAAATGGGGAATGCTTTGAATGTGTCCGTTTTTGAAGGGTGATTTGCGGAACTGGACAGGAGGCGCGGTCATTAGCATCGCAACGCGATGCGTTGCTTATGACCGCGCCTACAGCTCATTTAGTTCGATACCGGCTTTTTCTCCGGCTTGATCTCCATGATCGACGAACCGCCTGAAAGCTCGCGGCCATCGGGCAGCTTGACCGATTTCACGCTAGCTCTGTTCGGTTGAGTTTTGGACATCCAGCCTTCGACCGTAACCATGTCGCCGTTCTTAACCATCGTGCGATTCCAGCCCGCCTTGGTCAGCACGGTCGTGTTACCCATCTCGAGCATCCACTGCTTCATCTGACCCGAATCGTCTTTCGCTTCAACCTGCATTTGCACGTGTGGATTCGTCCATTCGAATTTAGTGATTTTGCCGTTCAGCGTCACAGGTTTAGTCCAATCATATTCGGCTGAAAACGGATGATGCGCGTATGTGGCTGCAGCCAGGAAGAGGATCGTGGCTACAGCGATAAAGGAGAATTGTTTTTTCATGGCTTACCTCCAATTGCAAGTGCACCTTGCGCGAGTTCTCTCTCTGCAGTCAACGTGCACGCAGGATACCGATGTAAGATGGTTGAATCTAAAGACTTTCTCGGTCCGATGGAGGAGTTTGGTCACGACCAATGGAGCATGGCAATGCCTCCGGACGGCCTCCCAGGTTCCCAATTCGGGCGGTGCCGGTTGCGGGAGGTATAATCCGTCGAATGACGCTGCACGAATTTCACGCAAAATCAATCGACGGGTCGGAAGTGTCCTTGTCGCAGTATCGTGGGAAGGTGCTGCTCGTTGTCAATGTTGCCAGCCGCTGTGGCTTTACACCGCAATATAGCGGTCTCGAAAAACTGCACGAAAAGTACAAGCATCTCGGGTTTTCGGTATTGGGGTTTCCCTGCAACCAATTCGGCAATCAGGAGCCGGGCTCGGAATCGGAAATCAAGAGCTTTTGCGAAACCAATTATGCCGTAACGTTCCCGCTTTTCGCTAAAGTCGACGTGAACGGTCCGAACGCGCACCCGCTCTACCAGTTTTTGAAAGACGCGTTGCCCGGAGTTCTCGGAACAAAACGCATCAAGTGGAACTTCACCAAGTTTCTCGTCGACCGCGAGGGAAGGCCGCTAAAGCGCTATGGTCCCCAGCAGAAACCTGAAGCGCTGGAAGAGGGAATCAGCAAATCTCTGCGAGCCTAGCGGACACCAAATTTACCGCCCCCGGTGGGCCCGAGCTGGGAAAATGTTCTTTCCGGATGCACCCTGCAACAATCCCGTCCGAATAAGCTGTTGATTCGGACCGATAATTGCCTGATTGACCTGACCATGTCCTTTGGGTATGTCGCCTGCATCAACTCCTATTAGATCCGCAAATGAAACACTTGGAGTGTCTTTATGAGGGACGATAATCGAATTGAAGTTGTAAGGAATCGCTTTGGGTTCAATTCGTTAAGAGGGATTTCCTGGTCGGCTGTCCTGGCCGGCGTTGCGGTTGCCCTTGCCGTAAGCCTGCTATTGGCTTTTCTGGGTGCGGGAATTGGCGCCAGCACGATCAATCCGCTGGAGGAGCGCAATCCGTTTTCGGGCCTTGGCGTGGGCGCGATGATCTGGATGGTTCTTGCCGGAATTGTGGCGTACTTTATCGGCGGCTGGGTATCCGGTTACGGTAACGGTGGCCTTATTACTCGAACGGAAGCCCTGACTCATGGTCTTGCGACCTGGGCGGTCGCCACCATCTTGAGTGTGTGGTTTATAACCGGCGCGGCCGGCAGTCTGTTGTCCGGAGGCGCGAGTTTGATCGGAGGCGGTGCTCAGGCGGCGTCACAATCGACGGAACTCAGTCAAAGTGTCCGGGAAGAGCTCCAGAGACGCGGCATTGATGTGGACCGGATACAGGAGCAGGCAAAGTCACCGGAAACTCAGGCCAGAGCGGAACAGATGGCCAGGCAGGCGGGCGAGACCGTGGCCAGGGGCATTTCGATGACGGCGCTGGGTGCATTCGCCATGTTGCTGATCAACTTAATCGGCAGTCTCCTTGGTGCCTTCGCAGCGGCTCGTCGAAGCGATCGTGAGTTTACCAGGGTCGAACGTGAGCGTGTAGCGTAAGGGAACTATAAAAACGGGGGACAGGCGCTGTGTCCCCTTGTTTTTACTGCTCTAATGGTGCGTCTAAACGAAGTTGTATAACTGTGTCCGCCGGTAAACGGATGTCCTGGCCGCGGCCAAGAAAATTCTTGTACACCGAACGCGCCGCTCCGTATATGCCCAATCCCAGGCCGACCGGTGGGAACATAGCCCCCGTTATGCTTGCCGGGAGACCAAATCCGGAGCCCTTTCCACCTGTAAACTGTTTGAGGAATTTGCTGCGATAGGCGCCAAGGAGCGCTTGTCCAAACGGATCGGCGGTCGCATCAACTGCGCGGAAGACAGTCACAAATGCCATCGCCGGCGCGACGAACCGCGCTTTCGACTCCTTGATCCTGGCTTCTCCCGCCTCGCTGATGCGCAGGTCGTCCATCTTTCCTGCAACGTTAATGCTGACGAAACTTCCGTCTATCAGCTCTGCCGGCCGCAGCGGCAGGGTTAACAGAACAGGTGGCTCAATTGTCGTGAACCTGAAGGTCAATTGGCCGTGCTTATGCCGCATTCGTGCGGCTTTCGCCTCGAGAACCTCTCCGTGGAGCTTGCTTCCGACCGGATAGATGAGTTGATCGTCTTCGGAGAATAGCGGATAGGCCAGAACCGCTTCCACCGGCGTCCCTGGCCGAACAGTACGGGAATCCAAAGGGGTGATCAGGCGGGCAGCTGCAATGCTTTCCGGCGGTGGCAGTGATCCGATCTGGTCCAACGCTCCAGGTTGAAGTACTGCCGCGCCGAAATGCACCGGTTTCAGGAGCACGGCTTTGAAGACGGTGTGATCCGCCAGCGATTGAGGATGGTAAGGCGCAAGTCCCCACAGCAGTCTACCGAGTGACCCTTTGATGGATCCTGGAACTTTCGCCTTCAATGTACTCTTGAGGTTCCTCGCAGACTTGGCCTTGGCGCCGTCAACCAGTACGAGTGTGTCGTTCGCGGGAACGACGAAGGTTTCAATCGCAATCGGATCACAACGGTCGATCACGAGCTTGTCGAATGTGATTTCAGGAACTCGCACCGGAGTAAAGTCGCCGCCGAGCATCCTGGACACGCGCTTCCATTTGCCGGTTTTTGAAAAACCGGTGATCCTGCCAGTCACTTCCGCGCCTGCCGGTATCACCACGCGATCGAAAGCATAGACCGGCTCGACTACTCTCGCACGGACGGTCTCGTTCTCTTTGAGAGGGACATTCGTGTCGAGCACCACCTGCAAAGGCACACCCTGCTCGATGGTGAGCGGGACCATTGTGATCTCTGGAATCGTTTGCGAGCGGGCGTCTACCGCCAGGCACACGATCAACGCAAAAGGTAGAAAAAGTTTATGCAAAAACATAACGATCAGTTTTGTTTCCTTTCGATGGCCAAACCTTCTAGCCGAAGAGGAACGTAACCGCAGAACTGAAAGAGGTTATGGCAGATCCTCAGACCTTCTGGATCTCCGAGGCGCCGCCATTATATATCGATTCGGGATTTGCAACGGGGACTAACCAATAACCCAAAAAACAGGATGCCGCTCGCGGCAAAATTCGGTATGGTGCTTATTGAACTCGTTCTGCCGCTGATTACCACCGAGTCCATTCTGTCGGAGACAACGCCCGTAAAGTCTGAGTGGTTTTTTAGGCATAGGCATTAAGCCATTGAGAAACTTTCCACGTTTGAATGATGATCCGCGGCGTCCGCTCGACCAGCTCTGGGTCGAGATCGAGTCGCGCTTCGGCATTTGCCCCTCCTTTTTCAAGCTGGCTCAGGCGGATCCTGCAATTGCCCAGAGTATGTTCCGGATCGCAGAGTTGGCCTACCTCGATAACCCAATGCCCGCGCTTCTCAAAGAAAGGCTTCTTGCGTGGCTTGCACGGCTTTGTGATGTGCGCTATAGCGCCGCCCGGCATTGCGCATTCTTGCTGGGACAGGGCGTCAGCATCGAGGAGGTGCTGGCTCTGCTCAATGAGCCGATGCCGTCCCGGGAAGAGGTGCCGGTTTACCTGAGCGCTCTGGAGCAGGCGCCCAGCCCGTTGAGTGACTGGCCTGCATTCGAGACCGAACTGGGGCATCGTCTTCGCGTCGCCTGTGCCGTGATTCTTCTGGACCCCGGTCACGCCGGACCCTGGCAGCAGGCGTTGCGCGCGATTCTCGGGCCCATACGCTACGAGCAAGTCATGCTCTTCCTCGCTTATGTCCGCACCTCCCACTTCTGGGCCCGCGTTCATCCTGTGCTGGAGTTCGAGCCGGATCTGAGTGCCTTATTACGCCGGCATGAAACATTAGCTGCGACGCTGCTTCGCAGTACGGGTGAAGCGGAGCGATGGGGCCTGGGCCGGCAGCTTTACGACGAACTGCAGGATCTACGACGAAGCCAGGACGTCAGCAGAGCGACCCGCGATAGCGACCTCCGCTTCCGGGCTATTTTCGAGAACGCTGCGGTTGGGATTTCTCGTGTCGCGCTGGATGGACGATTTCTCGAAGTAAACCAGCGTTTGTGCGACATCGTCGGATACAGTCGTCAGGAACTCATGTCCAGGACATTCTCGGAGATCACACATCCCGATGACATGGAGGCCGGCTGGACCGCGTCCCGGCAATTGCTGACTGGCGAGCTGGAAACCTATCTGAGGGAAAAACGATATATCCGCAAGGATGGGTCCATCGTGTGGGGCAATCTCAATGTCTCCATCGTGCGCAACGCCGATGGCACACCGGATTATTTCGTTTCTGTAGTCGAAGACATAACCGCGCGCAAGCGTGCGGAGCAAAATTTGCGTGAAACGGATGAACGGCTGTTACAGGCAGAACTGGAGCGCGCCCAGTTATCCCAGGAACAAGCGGCGCGCGCAGTTGCCGAA
>Ga0075421_100002740_pt1 | contig 21047 bp, 16 predicted proteins | sample SoiMetdeltSBSDD5_FD_75292 | JGI IMG/M metagenome (GOLD analysis project Ga0075421, IMG submission 75292) | Bulk soil microbial communities from a Populus tree surrounding site in Tennessee, USA - Soil MetaG P. deltoides SBSDD5 | ecosystem: Environmental > Terrestrial > Soil > Tree plantation... | reverse complement strand
GGCTTTCATCAAGGTCTTGGATCACCACCAATCGCCATTCGGCATTGGTCGCGCCGGGCAGCGTGATTGCGGCCTGACTGGTCAGGCTTGGCTTACCCTGAACATCGATCTCCGCATAATCTTGATTCACCACTACAGCCAGCGCATCACGAGTTGTTTGATCGAGCGGCTGCAACTGATTCGGACTCGCCAGCACCTGCGCGCCGGGGAAGATCAACAGCGCGCGCCCGATTTCTCCCATACGCGCTGAATTTGCCAGTTCGTACAACTTGTCAAGCCGATACAGCCCGTGAATCACCCCCACGACGCTGTTCGACTTTCGATCCAGCACGGGTACAGCGATTGGGATAACCAGTGTTTTGTTTGTGCCACCCTGTTCAGGTGCGCCAACAAAGATTGCACCCTGCCCGCCATTCCACACGGCTTGCCACCAATCATCTGCCGCATAGCTGTACTGCGCTACGGGCCGCGATTGAGCGACCAGCGTACCGTAGCGGTCGGTGACAAAAATTTCGATCACCTGATCCGATTCATCAACATAATCTTGAAGTTGTTGCGAGAAGTTCGAATCCAGCGCTAGCAGTGAGGGATCAGCTTTTCCTTGTTCCCACCTGCTAGCCCGTTGTGCAATCTGCGCGGCTGCATCCGCGTCATCGTTATATTGACCGTTCGCCTCAACAAGCGCGTCTCTGAACACAAATCCGAGCGCCGAGAGTTCATCGGTCTGCTGGGCGAGCCATTCGCTAATGCTCTCTGCGCGGGAACTAGCCCAATCTTTGAATTGAGTTCCAATACTGGCTCGAAGCTGCGAAGATACAGCCGCGTCACTGAAATAACCGACAATGATAAGGGCAAGGAGCAGTACGATGGCAAAGGCCACGATGAGCTTTGTCCGTATCGGAAGATCGGCTAGCCATTGAACAGGACTGATAGAGCGCCGAATTGCGCTCCTAGAATCAAAGGATGAAGATGAACTCATAACTATCTGCCGCTTGAAACATTAAGACGAGATATATCATGCACTGAGCAGCTTATATCCCAATTTGTCGTACTACCCCATCGCTTAGTATAGCGATTTCGCAGTTTTGCGCTTGCTTCCTGCTTCGAAATGCCTCCTAACAAAAACGCCGCACTATCTGTGCGACGCTTCGTTCAAGGAAATCCATAATACATTTTTGTACTCAAATTTTGCTGTTTATGGCAGAACCGGGATATTTCCGAGGATCACATCATCGACTTCGGCGCTGCCCTTTGATGCGCCCTTATTGCTTACTAACTCAAACCGGATTGTAATATGCTGCCCTTCGTAAGCGCTCAGATCGACCCACACCCGGTAGAAATCCGTAATTTCTCCCTGACTCTGCCACAACATTCTCTGGCTATCGTCGCTGATCACTCGCACCCGTAGCTGCGAATCTGGATCAGGCACACGATAGTAAAAGCTGAGTACACCTGCATTCCAGCCTTGCGGCAGATCAAGTTCGGTCGAAGCGCTCGGCTGCCCCCAGGGACGCCGCCCGCCTTGCAGTCTCAGCACATTGCCATGATTTGCTGGCCCCCGCACGGTTGCTGCATCGGCTGGTGCTGACCAATCCCAACCCTGCGAGCCAAACTCGAAGTCGCCGTTGCGGATCAGGTTCTGCTGTGGGAGCAGCATCCATGAAGTATCAGCCTCTTCCGCCAGTTCAATTTCGAAGGGCTGGCCGGGTGCAAGCTGCCCTTGCGCTGATCCGTCGATCCGGGTGATGCGGATTAATCCCGGTGGCTGGGTGATGGTCACGATGCCATTTGCATCTGCATCGTGCAGTGTGCCATCAGAGAGAGTGACTCGCGTATACGGTACGTGCTGCCCACGAAGATCGGTGATCTCCATTTTCAGCGTGCCCTCAGGGACGAGCATCGTGGTGGTCGGCTCTGTAAACTCGCTGAAGTTGCCTGCATTGTCGATAGCCCGCAGGCGAAAAGCAAACTTCCCGCCTGCGGAAATATCATATGGCGCGTAAGTATATGCAACACCTGTTTGCCAATCCTGCCACTCGCCATCGTTGATGCTGACCTGAACGTCGTAGCCAGAAATCCCTGTTCCAAGTGGGCCATCGTCGCCGTTCCAGACCACATTGACATGATCTGCATCACCTGGAAGGGCCTCCAACTTGATGGCAGCTACAGGCGGCTGATTATCCTGTTCCACCAGCAAGATTACCGGGCCGCCGACGGCGTGACCTCGATTGAAATCGCGCCCAATTGCATCGGGTACAGGGACGGTATAAATGCCGTTTTCAGACCTGATTAATGAATAGCCCCCATCGGAAGTGATCAGGACGGCGGCAGGCTGCCGCGCTTCGATTTCCACGTTGAGGCCAGTTCCGGCCTTCGAGAACAGCGCTATGACCCGCGACCCATCTGAGCGGAGCAGATAGGTAACAATCACGCCCTCGCGTATTTCCCGCCGCGCATCGACCACATCATGAAGCACGGATGTTGCCAATTGCAGGGCGCGATAGCTAGGCCGGGGATTGCCCGTTTGCTGCACTAACCCGAAAGATTCATCCATCCCGTCGTCAGCGAGCCGGAAGAACATCAAGCGCTGCGCTCCCCCGGCAAAGGCGTTCACCGCCGCTTGCAGGATGTACCAGCCTTGCTCGTCTTCGCTGACGTGCCCCCAATCGAAACTCTTGAATCTCCCATGCCCTGCCAGCGCGATATTTGTCTCTGTGATCCAGATCGCCTTGTAACCTAAACCATATGTATCGAGCACATGCTGAGTCTCAATGGTGAGGCTGTAAACGTAATCGGGGTCGGCATACATATGAATGGCTGCCGCATCGAAGAAGTAGTTATTGGCAGGGCCTTCCGGGTCTTGCGCCGCTAGCCGAACAACGGTCGGGAAGAAGTCGCGTTCAATCACTAGCGCCATGCCTGCCATCGAAACAGGCGTATTCGTATCTACAGATTTAATTGCCTGATAACAGGTCTTCATCAACACATAATACTGCTCGGCGGTTCCCTGCCAGAACTGATCGAGATCAGGCTCATTCCAGATTTCATAGCTGGCGATCTTCCCTTTGTAGCGCTGCGCGAAGTTCTGGCAGAAGTGCGCCCAGCCGTTACCTGGATCATTCCACGCGAGATTGAAATTCTTGGGAACCAAACCGCCGGGAGTCTCAAGCGCCCAATCAGGTGGAAAATGCAGGATGGCATCAATCTTGACACCTGCATTATTCCACGATTGGATCGGTCCATCAGAAGCGGCCCAGTTCCACTGACCGGGACTGGTCTCAGCGTCACGCCAGTTGAACTGCCAGCGCACATAGCCTACACCGCTCTTTTTGCCCAGCGAGAGCCAGGGATCAAATGGCTGAATGAAATTAATACCGTAGTAATTGGCAGCAGAAATTGGTGTGCGCTGGGTATTGACGGGTGGAGGATCATCGCCGCCATCATCCTGAGCGCGAACAGGCGACGCCGCGACGCTCAACGTCAAGAGCAGGGCCGTGAGCGGAAGAAAAAATCGCAAGAATATAAGTTGTGGATTTGCGTGAGTGGGGCGCTTGGATCTCTGCGTCACCAGACGGCGGTGCTCCTTATTGGAAATTGTTGCCACATCGTCGCATTTCATGGGCGTGCGGCGGCGATTATCCGTTATCAAACCGTGATGCGCAAGCCATGCATAAGTGCTAATCTGAGGCAATTACATCTACTTCCAGTAGGAAAGCACGCCGAGCAGAGGATTGCTCGGCGTGCTTCGCGGCGGCAGGTAATCATCACCAACGGGCAGAAGGATTCTGCCCACGCTGATGGAAAGGAAAGTCCAATTTGGTGCGATACCTACCGTGCAGGAGGCATCGCCAGTGAGGCTGATGCCAGTATTAACCAGTTGATCTACCCGGCTGTGGTAGAGAAATCAAGGAGCCGATCATCCCTCCTTCCTAAACGCACTTGCCGCTAATCAAACCGGTATATCGCGGCCTTTCGTCACAAGCCACATATGACCTCATTTTAATCATCCGGCCACAATACACAAAAGGACTCGGAACGAACCTTTCTATTAGCGTGTTATGCGGCTGTAAAACCCCTTCAGCCCAGCTAGTACGACTGGATGCCGTACCAACCCCAAGTGATCAGTGTGAGGAGTTACTAATAGATCAGCGTTGGGCATGGCGTGGTAAAGGGCCACATTATCGTCAACTTCATTGAATTCGTCGCGATCTGCCGCGATGATGAGCGTGGGCAGAGAAATCCGGCTGAAAGTCTCGACAGGTTCATCCCACCCGATAGCAATACCCGTCTCTGGATCGAATACCGTGCGGATCAACCCTTCGCGCTGTTCTGGCTCACCCACAACTTTGATGACCCGCTCCTGTGAAGCATGGCGATAGTTTGTGCCAAGCAGCGCCAACGATTTGAACAGGTCAGGCTGGCGCAGGGCCGCATAGAGCAGCACTCCGCCGCCCATGCTGTAGCCTACTCCATGCACCGGGCCGCGCCCCAGACGATAGAGAAACTCAGTCAGGTCTTCGACTAAACGGTGTAAATGAAGATCGGGAGCCGGATTTGGTGTGCGGCCATGCCCGCGCTGATCAGGTGTGATCACGTTGAATCCCTCGTCCTTTAGGAAATCCGCCAGCCAGCCCATCAAGATGCTGTTGGCTGTAGCGGCGTGCAGCGCGACGAGCGGCGGGCCATCGCCGCGCTCAGTGTAGTACATCTCCAGATCGTTGACCTGTATCGTGGGCATCGAATGTCCTTGTAGAGGCTGCTTCTAACGAAGCTATTATGCAGGATTGCTAGAGTCTACAGGGTAGAAGGCAAGGGTTCCAAGCCTATCGTTAAGATGGTTAGATGGAGAACAATCATGCCATACAAATCCAACAGTGATCTGCCCGACAGCGTGAAAGAACATCTGCCGGAACATGCTCAAGATATTTACAGGGAAGCATACAATAACGCCCGTAAGCAGTATAAAGACAAGAGCGAACGCAAGGGCGGACGATCCCAAGAAGAGACAGCGCATGCCGTCGCATGGGCCGCCGTAGAGAAAAAATACCGGAAAGATAAATCCGGCAAATGGGTCTCGAAGTCAGATTAAGCATCTAAACCAACGGTTCCTCTCTTTAGCTTTGGCAAAGAGAGGAATTTTGTTTCTGAATCATTGCTCGACAAACCCCGCCGAGTCGATTACCATTCGCGCCGATGACAATCCGCCGCCGATTAATCCTCTTTATCACCATCGCACTATTGATTCTGACCCACGCTCCGCCAAATCGAGCGCACAGTCAGGCAAACGCACCACACCGCTTAACTGTCGTCGGGCAGATGGGCGGCCCGGTCATCGACTCTGTGCCGCTACCGGATGGATCGGTGCTGGCTGCCGAGGGCAGCGCACTGATTCGTGTGAGTGGTGGATTGAGCACCCCGCAGGTCATTGCGCGAAGCGAGACCACATACGGTGAGATACTCGATTTAGCGGCAGCCTCCCCATATGTGTTGGCACTCAGCGAGGAAGGAATAGCGGTGCTGCCGGAGAGTGCTGAAGGTGTGCCTGCGCCTCAATTCTTTTTACCCGGTGGGGGGCAGTCGATGTCAGTGAGCGGCAGCTTGATCGCGGTAGCAGCGCGTGAAGCGGGTCTGCGTATCGTACGGATGGAGCAGGATGGTAGGCTTACTCTGCTGAACCAGATTGCGCTTGCTGCACCGGATGGCAGCAGTGCATCTGCATTTGATGTTGCGCTGTCTGCTGACCAGCAGCGCGCTTATGTCGCGACGGGTGCAAACGGCACGCAGGTGGTCGATCTCACTGACCTATCGCAGCCGCGTTTGTATGGTGTATTGGCGAACGTCCGCCCTGCTGAAGCGGTTACAACGTTTGGTGCATTAGTCGCGGTCGGCAGCGAAGGCCGCGTGATTGCCGTCGATCCAAGTCCGGGTGCAGGGATAGTTGGCACATACGCACCCATCCGCCAGGCGCGGCGGGTAGTCATTCAGGATGATTACGCTTACATCGCGGATGCCGCCGAAGGAGTCAAGATTCTGTGGCTGGCTGCCCCGGATCGTCCTGTTCAGGTTTACGGGGAAGCGAATACACCGGCCAATGATCTCGCGCTGGTCGGGAACATTCTCTACATTGCTGGGGAAAATGGGCTGCGGATTCTTGATGTGTCGAGCAAATACCGTCCGCTCGAACTGGGACGCGCCACCTTGCCCGGATCGGCGGAAGGAATCGCGCTCGACGGTGCAGAGGATTTGCCATCCCGCGCTTTCCTCGCAATGGGTGAGGGTGGACTGTCAATTATTGATGTGCGTAACCTGAGCTTCCCGATCACCACTGCACAAATCCCTTTGCAAGGTACAGCGCGGTCTGCGGAATATGTAGATAGTACGCTGTTCGTAGCCCTAGATGATGCTGGGCTGGCAATCTTCGACGCGAGCACCCCGAATACTGAAGCAATCACAAATATTATGGCGCTACCCGGAAGGGCGCTTGATCTAGCAGCGCGGGGGAATTCGCTTTTAGTCGCTGCGGGGGATGCGGGCGTGCTCTCGCTTGACATTACGCGCCCTAACATCCCAACTCTTGCTGGGGTGCTGCCTCTCGAACCCCTCAGCTCTGATCCGAACGCCCCTGTTCAGGAAGCACGAAGTATTACGATTAGCGGGAAGCGCGGGTACGTGGCACAAGGTGATGGCTTTCTGGTGATCGATGTGAGCAACCCCAACCGCGTCAGGCGGCTGACTCGAATCGATGCGCCTGCCGAAGACATCGGGGTCAATAGCGTTTACGCCTATGCAGTTAGTGGATCGCAAGTCGGAATCTACGATGCACGCGCAACCGCCGAACCTGTGTATCTCAACACCTATCGAGGGCTGTCACACATCGCGCACCTTGAAGTACAGGGAACGTTGATCTTCGCGACCAGCGATGGCCCCGGCCCGGATGCTGCGGTCATCAGCATGGCTGCACCCGATGCCCCTGCCGAAACCGATAATGAAGGGATATGGGGCGAGACCCATCACCTGACCCCATCTAATGGCGACATCTGGCTTTCGGCGGGCTTTGCAGGGCTTCGCCGCTATGGGATCAGCGAGGGTGGTGCGCTTGTGCCGCGCGGAAGCTACGCACCTGCCGCCGAAGCGTCTGTGCTGGCTACAGATGGATCGACATTGATGGCAGGAGGGCGGCATGGCTGGTCGGCGCTGGAAATTGGATCAGGGCTTCGCACAATTGAGTCCGATACATTCACTCCTAACATAATCGGGCTGGCCGTTGACAGCAGCATCGCGGCGGCGGTGAACGGCTCTGAGGTCATTCTCTACGATTTGAGTCATGCAGACGGCCCAATTGTGATTGGGCGGCAGTCTTTAGCAAGTGCATTAGGAGTTGGACTCGATACCAATTACGTTTACGCGGCGGGAGCAAGCGGCCTTTCGATCTTCAACCGCCGCTACTTCGCGCCCGTCGCACAGATCGGAACACCCGCCCCGGCTGTGAGCGTTGCACTACGCGGCCTAAGTGCCTACGTTGCTCTTGCCGATGGGCAGATCGCGGTTGTCGATCTGGGTGATCCATCGGGCGGAATTGTCGTGCGCCGCTCTCTGCCTACCCGCCGCCCAACCATGTTGATCCCCGGTCCAAATGGAAGTGTCTACGGGCTGGCAGATGACACGCTCTCACGCTATTTCGTCAACGATCTGGATCGGATGGGTGTGATCGAAGAAGGAACTCTGCCGCTTATCGCCCCAGTGGGATTCTTTTCAGGGCTATTATTTACTGCGTTTGTGCCCGGTGAAGCTGTGCGTTTCTACGATGTGACCCTTCTGGACGAAGCCATTGCATGGAACGGAACGGTGGATTTCAGCGCTTCCTCCTCTCCTGTCGAAGCGGTTGCGGTGGATGGATCGACCATTTATGCCGCGTATGGCGATGGCGGACTCGGCATAGTGGATCGCAATAACCACGATGCACAGCAAATTATTTCCCCGGAACTTGCCCACGCACTGTTGATCAATACCAGCACCCTATTTTCCGCAGGTTCTTCCTTGAGTGCGTGGGATGTATCGACACGGGGTAGCCCTGTACAGATCGTCAGCCTGCCTCTGACAGCGCCCGCCCGCTATTTGAATATCACTGCTGATGGGCGGCTTCTCGTAAGTATGGATAACGGGCTGTCTATTGTTAGTTGGGATGCGAAAACGCTCAACGAGATCGGACATTTGATTACACCACCCGCCGACCGCGCGGCGCTGATGGGATCGCGGGCATATTTAGCGCTGCATCGTGGCGGCTTGCTGGTTGCCGATTTGAGTGATGCCACACATCCAACGGTTTTGTTTACCTATACCTCGCCATCCGGCCAATTCGTCACTGACTTACTGCCCCTCGATGAAAGGAACCTATTGGTCAGTTGGGAAAATGGGATCGACGTTCTTGATGTCGGGACTCCTGCCCCCGCGCCACACCTGATTGCGACGCAGAAGGCAAGCGGATCAATGGCGGCTGCGCTTACACTTAGCCCTGATCAGACGCAGGCGGCTGTGGCACTCGGAAAGGATGGGGTGGCGCTGTTAGGACTTGCTAATCCGGCGCACCCTGAGCAAATCGGCTTTGTGGATACACCAGGCGAAGGTCGGGGAGCGGCACTCGACGGTACAACTTTGTACGTTGCAGATGGGGTATGCGGACTGCGGATGTATGATGCCAGCAATCCCCAATCTCTCAAAGAAATCGCAGCGTGGCGCGATGGTTATGGAGGAAGCATCGCTCTGGTCGGCGGATTGATCTATGTCGGGGGCGGCAACGAGTTATTCACCCTCAAATACGATCCAGACGCGCCATCCGATCAGCCATTTCTGCCGCAAAGCCCTGATCCGGCGAATGGTGCAGGAGGGATTCCGCTCAATACAACTCTGCGATGGGGGTCACCTTCGGATAGCTGCGACACCGTAGAGTATGATGTGTACTTCGGCATCGCTGCTGATCCACCGCTCATTGGGCATGTGGCCGAGGATTCGCTACTAGATGTGGGCAAACTCGCTCCGGGACGCACCTATCACTGGCGAGTTGAGGCTATCGATGCACAGGGCAGTCGCAGTCAGGGGCCAGTATGGAGCTTCACAACTGCGCGTGGCATTTATGAGAACAATCTACCGCCGCAGCCACCAATCTTTATGGAAGCGCTCAAGCGCAACCCGGCGATACCCTTCGGCATGCTTGGAGTTTTTCTGCTGGTCGCCGCAGGAGGAGCAATTCTTTGGCGGCAGAGTCATCAGCACATTGAGCCGAGCATCCCTGAATGGTATTCGACGCAGGCTGACGATGACGAGATTGAGTGAGGCTATCTATACTATAGATCGACTGGAGCGCCGTAACTACAAGCCAGACTAGAGTCATTCTTTACGACCGTACGAGCGGTGACTGCCCGCCCAGCGCCGTACGGAAAAACGGATTCTTGCCCTGCGCGTGTGTGGTGGTATCTACAACATCGTGGATCGCGGGCACAGCCTCACGGATCATCCGGTCGATGCCCTGCTTAAGCGTAACTGCCGCCAGGCCGCAGCCTTGACAGCCGCCGTTCATCGTAATGTAGGCGACATCCTCTTTGACTTCCACTAGATCAACGTAGCCGCCGTGTGCCTTGATGCCAGGATTGATCTGCTTTGCGATGACAGTCGCTACTGCCGCAGAAGTTTCGTCTTCCCATACGGGGTTGGGATTATGAATCCGCAGGCCGCCATCCGCCAGACCGCCAAAATCAATCACCGTGCCAGGAATGTGCTGTGCGGTATCCTCATCGATTAAGAGTGGAAGATCAGGTAGCTGAAGCAGGGTATCGCTCTTCTCACGACTGGCAGGATCGACAAAGCGCAGATCGTACTTGAACTCATCGCTGCCGCGCCCGGTGATACGCAAGCGCAGCGCTGATCCCTGCTGCCCTTTGGCATGCATGATCTCAACCAGCTTTTTCTGAGCGGCCTCTGTTACGGTAATCATCAGTGACCCTCCCGGCCCGGATGCTAAATTCTACAATATCCATCTTGTTTATCATACCGCTACCGATAGGGATTTGCCACATATTTCACAATACACCCTACACTATGAACATCCGAGGCTATTGATCAGGATTTTGGAGCGGCGATTCGCCGGTGGTATTGGGGGCGTAGAAGGGATGAAGGCCCTTTTCGTGCTCAGTAATATCGATAACTGATTCGATAGCAGGGACTGCTTCGCGGATCATTTTCTCGATTCCGAGGCGGAAGGTCGTCCGAGCCATGCCGCAGCCTTTACAGCCGCCTTCCATATTGACATAGGCCGTGTGATCTTTGATGTCTACTAACAGCACTTCGCCGCCGTGAATACCCACGCCGGGATTGATCTTCGCTTCGAGAAGCTTGGCGACCTCACGCTGGAGATCGCTGGTCAAGACCGGGTTCGGGTTATCGATCTTCAAGCCCCCTTCGGGCTTTACATCGATCACCGCGCCTTCAAGATTCTGCACCGTATCGGAGTCAAGATAGACCGGGAATTCGCCTAGTTCGATCACAAGGTCGTCTTCGGCGCGTTCCTTCGAGGGAACGGTGCGGAAATCATATTTGAACCCTGAGAGCGTGCGGCCCAAAATCTTGAGACGCACCGCGTAACCCTCGCCCAATCCGGCAGAGCGCATCTTGTTGTAGAGAAGTTCGCGCGCAGCATCAGTTATTGTCAGCATTGATACCTTTCCAACCAAGATTGGCATTTGGAGACTATAAGTCTGCCAGGACCCGATTGCCATTTCTTTCACAATCATCTACTTAATAGAGGGGTGAGCGTGGCTGATTCTTACATACTGCCATGTTGACCAATCGTTTCCCGGAGTATAGCGATGCAATTACTTCGCTCTCATATCGGCCAGCATCAAATCCAGCCTATGATACAATTCGGTTGCTGATTCGCACTCAGGAGAATGTGCAATGGAGATGACCCGCCAGCAGCTTTACGACCTGATCAACCGGCCTGGCCCTTTGTGGCTGGTGCGCGCCGATCTGACTGATGCACACCTTGAAGGCGCGCCCTTGATCGGGGCGAACCTGAGCCGCGCCATCTTGCAAGGGGCAAACTTGATCGCTGCTGATCTCACACAGGCCAACTTACTTTCGGTTAATCTTAGCCGTGCGACTGCAACATGGGCCAGCTTCTACAATGCAAACTTGCAGGGCGCAAATCTTCAGCAGGCGGATTTCACCAACGCAAATTTTGAAGGGTCAAATTTGTTTGAGGCTAACTGCTTTCAAGCGAATTTCGAAGGGGCAAGCCTCACCGGGGCCGATTTACGCGGGGCAATTCTGCGAGACGCGCGGATCAGCGAGGAACAGCTATCACAAGCTGCCGCACTTGAGGGGGCAACTCTACCGGACGGCACAAAGGTACGCAGATAGTCCTGTGAAACTTGATCAGCTAGAGAATTAGAGTAGTATGATGGGCTGTAGAACCTGTCTCTCTAAGGAAGTATCATGGATTGGCTCAACGAAAACGCATCATCAATGCTGACCACACTGATCGGGAAATCAGCGCTCGGAGTCGTCACAGGCATGGATGGGACGATTGCGCCCGTTGTGGAAGACCCCGATGGCAGTCCGCCGACTCCGCGCTGCCGGGAGCTTCTGCATGCGCTCAGTCAAGTCACGCCGCTCGTGGCGGTGCTCTCGGCACGCCCCGCCCCCGATCTGCATGCACTGGTCGATTTGCCTGAGCTGCTCTATGCAGGTAATCGTGGTCTTGAAATGTGGAACGGTGGGAGGATGGATTTCGCGCCGGAGGTCGAAGCGTCGCGGCCCGCGTTGGAAGCAGCCATGAGCGCGCTTTACAGTATGATCGATACGCGGGTACAGATCGAAGATGGCGGTTCCGTGCTGATGGTTCACTGTGACACACTCGACGATGCGGATCAGATTGATGCACTGCGGGCGTCGGTCAAAACGGTCGCTGAGGAGAACGGGTTGCGCTATTTCGAGGCGAGCCGTATGCTCGAAATCCGCCCATCAATGGTACTCGATAAAGGTCGCTCGCTGGAACGGCTGGTGCAGGCACATAACCTTGAAGCGGTCGTGTACATTGGAAACGACATGGGCGATCTAGAGGCTTTCAAGACCGTACAGCAGATGCGATCTTCCGGGCGGTGTTACGGAGTCGGCGTTGCCGTGCTTAATGACTGGACTCCTACTCAGGCAGAGGAACGCGCCGATGTGATGGTTCAGGGTACGGCGGGCGTGGAAGAACTGCTCGACTGGCTTTACCGCGCCCGCAGGGATTGGTCAGATCACGAAGCAAGCGTCATGTAGGTTTCTCATACATTAGAGGATGCTTTCACGGTAAAATCTTTGGATCATGTGCTTGTGAAATAATGGCAGCAACTTTCGCAAATGACCGAATAGATTACAATAGTAGACCGCGTATAAATCCTCGCTGAATCACTCTTTACGCAGCGTCATTGTAAGCGATAAGTTCACTATGCCTTCCTTCATCGGAGGCTCGATGTCCGATCAACTGAAACTCTATGTGACACTCCTCGCAGTAGCGGCGGCTGAGTCGCTCACTCTCAGCGCATTAGTATGGCGAGGGCGGCGACAAGAGCGTGCTGTCCTTCCTTTTTCGCTAATGATGCTTGCTGTAGGCATTTGGGCAGCCGGGTACGCGGTAGAGTTGACGCTCAATGATGTTTCTAGTGGGATGCTTGCCGCACAGATAGAGTATGTAGGTATTGTCAGCGTGCCTATCTTCTTCTTGATTGTTGTGCTGATCCAAACAGGCCGCGAGCAATGGTTGACACGGCGAAATACCCCATTGTTATTTGCAATTCCGATTACAACCTTGCTGCTCATCTGGACCAATGAATCTCATCATCTGATCTACCAGAGTCTCACCTTCAGCGTTGATAATGGAATCGCCTACTTTACGCCAGTCTATGGGCTGTGGTTCTGGATTCACTTTGTCTATTCCTATCTCGCCTTGCTATTAGGAGTGATCTTCCTTGTTGTCTCACTTGTCCGGTCTCCCAATTTTTATCGTGGGCAGGCTGCTACTCTGATGCTGGGAGCGCTCGCACCGGTTATTGGCAACATCCTTTACTTCGCGCATATTGGCCCATTCATGCATCTTGATCCGACGCCCTTTGCCTTTCTCATTATGGGCTTAGCATTCTCATGGAGTATTCTCAGGTTTCAATTACTCGATATGCTGCCCATTGCACGAGATAAAGCCGTCCAGAATATGGTTGACGCTGTGATTGTGCTCGACACTGATAACCGCGTCGTCGATCTTAATCCAGTGGCAGAGCGAATTCTTAACACCAACTTGTCAAACGCCATAGGTGTACGGTTGATCGAGGTAGTTCCGGCGCAGCGTGATCTGCTGGTGAAGTTCGCTACCATTGAAGAAACTCACACAGAGATTGCGGTCAAAACGCGCGATGGTGGAGATCGTGTTTTTGAGTTGAACATCACACCTCTCAAAGATCGCGGTGGCAGCATTACCGGGCGGCTAGTGATGCTGCATGACATCACCGCACAGAAAGGCGCCGAAAAAGCGTTGGAGCGTGCTCACGAACATGCTCTCGAAGCCTTACAAGTGAAATCACGAATTCTAGCGATTGTGAGCCACGACTTTCGCACGCCTCTAAGTTCCATAGCAGGTTACGTCTATCTGCTTCAAAGCACGCAGAACGGCACTTTAAGTGAAGATCAAAATAGCTACCTGAATCGCATCAAAGAAAATGTGAGAGAGCTAAGCGATCTCGTCACTCACTTGCTTGATCAAGCACAGCTTGATGACAGCCAGATTACCCTGAACCTTGGGCGCTTCACGCCAGCCCATCTAACCGAACGACTAGAGTCGTTGATTGGATTGACTATTCGGGAAAAGGGTCTTGGTTTTCGCTTCGAAATTGATCCGAAGCTGGCAGATAAGAAAGTATTTGGTGATCTACCGCGTCTTCAACAGGTGTTGAGCAATATTCTTACAAATGCCCTAAAGTTTACGGAAACTGGCGAAATCGTAGTACGGATTTATCTAGCGAATGACTCGCAATGGGGGGTAGAAGTAAGAGATACAGGGCCGGGGATGCCCCCTGAGATCATCGCGCATATCTTCGATCCGTTCTGGCAAGGGGATGGCTCAATTACACGTGAGTATCGAGGGGTCGGATTGGGGCTGTCGATTGCGAAACAACTGACCCATATGATGAGTGGTACCATAGATGTAGAGAGTACACTGGGGAAGGGAAGTATCTTTCGAGTATTACTGCCGACGCAGATAACAGGGGGTGTGAAACGTGAAAAAGAGATATCTGGCACTGATCATTGAAGATGATGCCGACCTTTCCTTCATTTTCTCCGAGGCGCTCCGGCTGGCTGGGCTGGAGGTTGAACCTATTCGGGATGGCGGCAAAGCGCTTGCGCGGCTCGCAGAAGTCGAACCCGCTCTGATTGTGCTGGATATGCACCTTCCGCATCTTTCTGGAATGAATGTGCTGCGGCAGATTCACTCTGAGCCACGCTTGTTAAATACGCGGGTGATTATCGCAACGGCTGATGCCGCGATTGCCGAGGAACTTCACAATAAAGCTGATGTGGTGTTGCTTAAGCCTCTCTCACCCGAACAACTTGTCGAATTGGCATGGCGGCTTGTACCAGGCGCAAAGAAGTTCGCTTCTGATGCCGCACCTAGCACATCCACAAATTCAGCGCCAGTCACCGACTCAGACTGAGATAGCTACCTATAACCAATCATTCCTGAATTTAGAAGGCAAATGGTTCGGTTTGCTCCTACCTTTACGTTGTCGCTTACTCCTTGATCCGTACCTGCAACAATAACTGTGGCAGAGATCATTGAGCTAGATTTAGACCGCATGGTCGCGGGCGGTTTCGCGATGGGCCGTGCGAAGGGACGCACGATCTTCGTGAAGTATGCATTACCCAGTGAGAGAGTCCGCGCGGAGATCGTCGGGGAGAAAGGGCGCGTTGCCCATGCCATTCCCCTCGATATTCTACGGCGATCTCCCGCGCGGCAGGAACCTCGCTGCCTGCACGCTGTCCCCGGCGGCGGTGGCCCCGGCGAATGGCAAATCATCAGCTACGAACAGCAGTTATTCTATAAGCGTGAAATCGTCACTGATCAGCTTGAACGAATAGGCAAGCTCGAAAAGCCGATGGTGCATTCTATACCCATCGCGCCTGATCAATGGGGCTACCGAACCAGTATGGTCTTTACCATGACCCGTGACGGTGAACTTGGCTTCTGGAGCGATGATCGCAGGCAAGTAGTTCCAGTCGATACTTGTTACTTGATGCACCCGAGTCTGCAAGATTTGTTTCAAGAGTTGAATCTCAGCGCCGAGGGTGTTGCACGGGTGCGCTTCGTGATGGGATCAGAAGCGGATGACCGCATGATCGTGCTGGAAATGCGTGAAGATGTCGAGCCGGAAATCGAAACCGATCTCCCTGTGTCGATCAATCTCCTGCTCTCCGATCACGAGCCAGTCAACCTCATAGGAAGCGCGCAGGTAACATACCAAATTCTTGATCGGGAGTTCAAGGTCACAGCCGGATCGTTCTTCTATCCCAATCCCCAAATGATTCCTATCTTAATTGACGAAGTGCTTAAGCGGCTTGACCTTCAAGGCACGGAAAGTATCCTCGAACTGTATGCAGGAGTCGGCACGCTGACTCGTTTTATCGCAGAGCGTGCCGATATTGTCCTCAGTGTCGAAAGTTACCCCCCTTCCGTCTCCGATGCCGATGTCAATCTTGAGGATCTAGAGAATGTCGAGTTAGTCGAGGGGACAGTAGAAGAAGTATTGGCTAATCTGGTCGGCCCGTTCGATGGGATAGTGGTTGATCCTCCGCCCTCAGGATTAAGTGACGATGTGATTGACGGATTGGTCAGACTGCACCCGCCGCGAATCATTTACGCCAGTGCCGATCCGGGTACGTTGGGCCGCGATATTCAGCGCCTCGCTAAAAAAGAAGCAGGCTATCGCCTGATCGATGTGCAGCCCCTCGACATGGAACCACAGACTCCGCATGTTGTGTGTGTTGCGCTGCTGCAAGTCGCAGATAAGTGATGGCAGGAAAAAGAGGAACCTGATAATGCATCAGCACTCTATCGCAGTGCTATACTAAACTCCATGAGCGATCCACAAAACGAACCTATTTATGCGAATGAATCCCCTGCCCGGTCGGTCAACTGGCTGCCCGGTTGGGAATTGATTGCCCTCTTTTTAGGCGATTTGATTGCCTTACTTCTCTTTGGCATTTGGGGTGAGGCGCACCACGATCTCTTGCAGACCAGCGCCTCGCCCTTCCGCGCCGTCGTGAACATCGCAGCCCCATTTATGCTGGCGTGGCTAATTGTCGGGATCATTATCGGCACATACCGAGGAACTGCACTCTACCCGTTGCCGCGCGTTATTTGGAAGACCGGGCTTGCAGGACTGATCGCCGGGCCGCTGGGAGTGGCGTTGTGGGCGCTGTCTCGAGGTCGCTGGCCCGTCCCCATTTTTTACGTCGTCACAACCACAATCAGCACCGCAATGTTGATCGTCTGGCGAGTGCTTTGGTCGCGGCTGCGGCGCTCCTGGTGGACTGAATTGCCCTAATCGTGTATAACAGTGGGCTGTTGGCGAGTGCGCTGCACGCCGCCGCAGACACGCACGGTTTGGTTCCTTATTTGGGAGGGAGTTATACAGAATGGTAATGGCACAAGAAGGTCAGGCGACGACGGGGCAGGCTGTTCAGTATCCACTGACGTTGGGCTTTAAGGTGCTGGCGTTCGGGCCGCAGATTTCAATCAGGAATGCTTCTGGCACTGAAGTCATGTATGTCCATCAGAAGGCCCTGAAGCTCAAGGAAGACATCCACGTTTACATCGATTCAAAGAAAACCCAAACGCTGTTCAACATTAAAGCGGATAAGATCATCGATTTCTCCGCGAAGTACACCTTCACCAACGCGAACGGGATGGTAGTCGGAAGCGTCAAGCGTGAGGGTATGAGGTCTATTTGGAAGGCCAGCTACAACGTGATGGACGAAAACGGGAACGTCGTCGGCCATATCAAGGAAGATAATCCCTGGATTAAGGTGGCAGATGCGGTGCTCAACGAGCTGCCCGTAGTCGGCTTATTCACCGGATATCTATTCAATCCGACCTATACCCTGTATCGTGGCAGCGACGAGTCAACCCCTGTGCTGCATCTCAAGAAGCAGCCTGCTTTCCTTGAAGGCAAATTTACTTTGGAACAGCACAACCCGCCGCAGAATACGGCAGAAGAAACCCGCTCCCTGCTTGCTGTCTTAATGATGGTGCTCTTGGAGCGCATGCGCGGGTAATGAGAGAGTTAGCAACCAACCACCATCTGCTGAAATGCAGACGGGGCTGAGTTGCCGACTTGCTAAATGTGCCGCGTCTCCCCCTCTCCGGGGCGTCCTCTCAGACCTCTGGGGAGGGGGAATGACATCAACAGATCAATTCAATGTTGCTGGTAGTGTGATTTTCGGTATTGTAGTGTTATTCATCTTTCGGAGAGTTGCACTGTGACTGAGCCAATCCGCCTGCTGCACTTCGCCGACATCCACATTGGCATGGAAAATTATGGCAAGACTGATCCCGGCACGGGGATTAGCTCCCGCGTGATGGACTTTCTGCGCCGCATGAATGACATCTGCGAGTATGCCGAGGAAAACGAAGCTGATCTCGTGATCTTTGCTGGCGATGCGTTCAAATCCAGCACGCCCAATCCTACCTTGCAGCGTGAGTTTGCTCGCCGCATCAAGCGGTTAGCGCAGGTCTGCCCTGTGGTGCTGCTTGTAGGGAATCATGACATTCCCGCTATGACGCAGAAAGCGTCCAGCATTGAGATTTTCCACACCCTCGACGTGGGCAATGTGATCGTGGGCCGCACTGATAAGCTGCACATTGTCGAAACACGCAAAGGCCCAGTTCAGGTAGCTACCGTACCCTATCCCGTTCGGCAGCGTCTTCTCGCCGATCTTCCTACGCGTGGGATGAGTCTCGCCGAATTAGATATGCTGATGCGGCAGAAGGTCGATACAGTCATTCGCGGGCTGGCCGACCAGGTTGATACCTCAATACCCGCCGTCCTGACCGGGCATTTCACCGTGCAGGGCGCGAAACTAGGTTCTGAACGCGGTGTGATGTTAGGCCGAGATGTTGCCGTGCTGACCAGCACCGTCGCCGACCCGGTGTGGGATTACGTAGCGATGGGCCACATTCATTATTATCAGGATATGAACAAGGGGCGCTACCCGGCGGTAGTTTATAGCGGGAGCATTGAGCGGATCGATTTTGGCGAAGAGGGCGATCCAAAGGGATTCTGTTGGGTGAATCTGGCGCGCGGCGAGACCACCTATGAGTTCGTCGAAGTTGCCGCGCGGAAGTTCGTGACGATTAAGTGCGATGTCCGCCGTGTCTCCGAACCGATGTCCCACATTATGAAGGCCATCAAGAAGAAAGATGTGGCTGATGCAGTTGTCCGGGTGATCGTGAACACTTCGCCTGAGAATGAGCCGTTGATCCGCGACCGTGATATTGAAGCGGCCCTCGACGGCGCGGCGATGCTCGCCGCTATTCAGCGTGAGATTGATTATCCGGTGCGGTCGCGCCTCGGTGTGGAGCGCCCGGAAGGCTTAGAGCCGCTTGAACTTCTGGAGCGCTTCCTAATCTGTAAGGACTTACCTCCTGATCGGATTAACCTGCTGCTGGATCACGCGCAAGGTATTCTGGTTGAGGAGCAGGAATCTGCAACGCCTATGCTGTTGTAGAGGATTATGCAGCTTCAAATTGGCGGGATATGTATGTAGCCCTCACCACCCCACCTTGACCTCCCTAGCCCGGCAGTAAGCACATGTGGGTTTATCGCATAGCATGAAGTTCGGCTGCTGCCGAATCCGGTCTTCGGCGTAGGCCAGCATAGGGCGCAGCTTGATCAACTCGCAGCGCGCTAGCCCGATCTGAACCACCTCTGCTTCGACATACTGCATTAATTCGCCCCAGATGGCATTGAACCCTTCCCGATCTCCCGGAATATTGTGAAGCTCCTCAATATCGTCAAGGGTAAGTGCCCAGCGTACAAACCCTTCGCGGCCCGCACGCTGTTCAGCCAGATGTAGGGAAACATTATGTCGATGATCAAACCCCATGATCAACACTGCACCGTCATGTGCCTCTAACCACGCAATCGGGCCGAGTGGGTTTTCCTGCGTTTGCGCCGAAAGCACTTCTCGCGCTCGCTCCCCCTGCGCGCAGAATGACAGGATCGGGTGGGTGCTTCTCAATGTATCATTATCTGCACGCAGCATCTCCGCGACCGCCCCAAAATCTGGATGGACAGGCATGTCTGGGCGGAAGATTTCGGCACGCGCGTTGAAGGCATCGCCTGACCCATAGATCAGTGCATTATTCTCCGGCCCTGTCTGAGGGATCACCTGTGTTTGGTACGTGAAAGCGGGCATCACGACTGTTCCTGCCGCCGAGAGAACTGCCGCAAGGATGGCTTCGTCGCCTCCTTTGATGGAGCCAAGTGCAGGCGCATTAATGTGAGCAATTACATCAATTTGCCCATCCATGCCCAGCCCGTCACGCAGCATATGTTCGATTTCGCGGGTGGTTAGTTCTTGTGCCATTGTCCATTCCTGAGGGACGAGTTGATGCAGCTACAATCACTTGCCTTTCCATTGAGGCCGCCGCTTGTTGACGAAGGCATCCATGCCTTCTTTCTGATCTTCGCTGCTGAATAGAAAGTAGAAGTTGCGGCGTTCGAAGTTTAGCCCTTCGGAGAGCGTCATTTCATACGCTTTGTTGACCGATTCTTTGGCAAGTCGAATCGCAATCGGAGCGCGTGCTGCAAGCTCGTTGGCGAGGCCCACGGCTTCGTCAAGATAAGCTTCGATAGGATAAACGCGGTTTACCAGCCCCCATTGGTATGCCTCCGATGCGGTGATCCGGCGGTCGTTGAGGATCATTTCCATGGCGATAGCCTTGCCAACAGTGCGGATCAATCGCTGCGTGCCGCCTGCGCCCGGCATCACGCCGAGGTTAATTTCTGGCTGCCCGAAGACCGCCGTTTCGCTGGCGACTATCATGTCGCACATCATTGCTAACTCACAGCCACCGCCCAGCGCAAACCCTGATACGGCTGCAATCACTGGTTTGTGGGTGCGTGCGACTCCATCCCAGGAGCCAATGTGATCGCGCGTCAGCATATCAACCGCGCTCGAAGTCGCCATCTCTTTGATGTCGGCCCCAGCAGCAAACGCCCGGTCGCTCCCGGTAATGACCATCCCGCCAACCGCAGGGTCGCGATCCCATGCCTCAAGCTGAGTAGTTAGCTCGCGCATCAGCCCACCGTTCAGCGCGTTGAGCGCTTCCGGGCGGTTCAATCGGAGCAGCCCTACCCGATCACGAATTTCTGTGAGTATGAACTCATAAGCCATTAAGCTAACTCCTATTGAGGTTTGCTGGGAAATGTGCTAAGTCGCCCCCGTTATTATGCTATTAGAACGACTTAGAGTGTCAACAGGTGAAAGCGATTGAAGTAACCCAAAACAGGTTATCTACCCATATGAGTGTAAACTTCCTTGAGCGTTTCAATCATCTCATTGTGAATGTGCCCGTTCGATGCGATGACGCGGCGCTCTGCGAATATGTCAGTGATCTGCTCTGTCCCATCGTACGTTGAGACTGTGCCCCCCGCCTCGCGCACAATCAGAATCCCTGCTGCTATATCCCACGGAGAGAGACGCATCTCCCAATAGCCATCGAACCGCCCACACGCGACGTAGGCGAAATCTAGTGCTGCTGATCCCGCCCGTCTGACTCCTTGCGCTCGCCGCAGGAAAACGCTGAATGCGGCGGTGTTATTATCTGGCGCATCATGCCGATCGTAGGGAAAACCTGTCGCTAGGAGACAGCGATCAATGGGATCGGTTTCAGTCACACGAATGGGTTTGCCATTGAGCGCCGCGCCCTGACCTCGCATCGCTGTGAAACACTCATACCG
>Ga0075421_100002736_pt1 | contig 21067 bp, 17 predicted proteins | sample SoiMetdeltSBSDD5_FD_75292 | JGI IMG/M metagenome (GOLD analysis project Ga0075421, IMG submission 75292) | Bulk soil microbial communities from a Populus tree surrounding site in Tennessee, USA - Soil MetaG P. deltoides SBSDD5 | ecosystem: Environmental > Terrestrial > Soil > Tree plantation... | reverse complement strand
GCCTCGCAAAATTGCTGCTCCATCTCGCGCTTGAGTTCGTGCACATTGAAATTGCTGGTGTCGATCACCTTATCGGCCAAGGCACGGATCGATTCCAAAGCCTTCCTCTCGCGCGAAATACCTTCTTGGATAGATTCCTGTCCGGCTTGCGGATGTGGCCGGCGGGTTTCGCTGAAGCGCCTCAATAACACGTCATCCGAAGCGTCGAAGAATAGCACTTGAACATGGTGGCCCGCGGTGCGTAGATCCGCCAAAACTTCGGGCAAAGCTCGCAAGAATTGCCCACCGCGAAGGTCAACACCCAGGGCGATGCGACGGATTTCCTCTTGATAGCCTTGGCAAAGATCGATGAATTTTGGAATGAGCAGCGCGGGAAAATTGTCGACGCAAAAAAACCCGTTATCCTCAAAAGCGCGAATGGCATAGCTTTTACCTGACCCGGATAGGCCGGTAATGACGATGATGTCCAAGCCATCAGCCATGGCGGCTTAAAATTTATCGTCCTCTTCCGCGATGATGTTGTAAAGCTCCCGCTCGTTTTTTGCTTGCATTAATCGCTTTCGGAAAGCTTCATCCTTAAGCAATCGAGAAATGCGTGCCAGGGCCTTCAAGTGATCGGCAGCGGCATTTTCAGGCGCAATCAAAGCAAAAAACAAATGGGTCGGCGCGCCATCCAAGGACGCAAAGTCCACTCCTTCCGGACTGCGCGCGAAGACGGCTAAAATCCGATCAACACCGGGCAGTTTTCCATGCGGAATGGCAACCCCTTCACCGATCGCCGTCGAGCTGATTCGCTCTCGCTCCCGGAGCACGTTGAGCACTTTCTCTTTGTCCAGTTCACGATGGCAGGACGCCAACCAGCCAGCCATCTCCTCGATCGCGGCCGACTTATCACGGCTCCCGAGCATGGGAATAATCGACTCGACATTTAGAAAGTCGCCAATTTTCACAAGTAAAACCTTTTTGTTTTCCGAACCGAGCTACAATTTCGCGAAGATATTCGCTTCGTCAAGCTCTGTTCTTGTGATGCCGCTCCACTTTGCTTTTGCGCGACCAGCGGCCAAGCCTCGCCACGGTGCATCAGCCTGCGGAAAATAGACCATGGCTTCAGCTTGATCATCGGCCGATGTCCTCGGCAACTACCTACGGAGAAAAGGGTGACGGCGCTTCGAGGAAGGAAGAATACCCATCGCCTCGCGATACTTTGCGACGGTGCGCCGGGCGATATCAATCGAATCACCCGACAACATGGCGGCGATATGCTGATCGCTATACGGCTTGCGCGGATCTTCGGCCCCGATAATGCCTCGAATTTTCTCTTTGACGCTCTCGCTAGCCACATCTTCGCCGTTGCCGCCTTTGAGACCGCTTTGGAAAAAAAATTTGAGCTCGAATAGCCCCTGCGGCGTGTGCACATATTTGTTCGCGGTCGCGCGGCTGACGGTGGACTCGTGCATGTGAATGTCTTCGGCAACATCGCGCAGCACCATCGGCTTGAGCTGGCTGACCCCGTGGCTGAGAAACTCCTGCTGAAACTTGAAAATACTTTGTGTGACTCTAAACAGTGTTTGCTGGCGCTGCTGAATGCTCTTGATCAGCCAAGTTGCTGCGCGTACCTTCTCTTGCAAATATTGCCGCGCTTGCTCTTCTTCCGCGCCCTCTTGGCCCGCCATGCGGCGGTACAGGGAGCTTACTCGGAGACGTGGCACACCGTCATCGTTCAAATAAATAAGAAATTCATCTCCGACCTTTTCAACAAACACGTCCGGCAGTACGGTACGCACCTCGTCCTGCTCGAAGCCGCGCGACGGCTTGGGCTCGAGAGATGCGATCATGTGCGCCGCTTCCGCGATCTCGTCGATAGAGACGCTTAAATCTTTGGCTAATTTTTCGTATCGCTTGGACTCGAGAAAACTTATATAGTCAGCCACGATTTTCGCAGCCAAACTGTCGCTAAGACGTAAATTTTCCAACTGGACCAATAAACATTCGCGCAAATCCCGCGCGGCAACCCCGACCGGATCAAAGAATTGGATACGCCTTAATACCGCTTCAAACTCCTCGGGGCTGCTTTCCGTGGCATTGCAAATTTCTTCGCGACTAAGCGCCAAGTAACCATTCTCATCAAGATTCTGGATGATATGCTGGCCGATCGCCGACTCCCGGTCAGTGATCTTGGACAAGCGCAACTGCCAAATCAAATGGTCTTCAAGCGTGGTTTTTTTTGTCACGCTATTTTCCCACGACGGCGGCGAGTCGCCATCTTCCGAATTGGCTTCAGCCGTCAGCGATCCGTGCATGGAATTGGAGTGAGTATCGAGATACTCCTGCCAATCCAACGTGCCGATTTTGTCGAATGCCGAAATCTCGCGGCTGAGGACCGCTTCTGCCGCCTCAACTCCCGGAACAGTATCCGAGACCTCGTTTCGCGGTGTCTCGCCGCCCTCGTTCTCTTCAGCCTGACCCTCCTCCAAAACAGGGTTTTCCTGTAACTCTTTTGAGACCATTTCTTCCAATTCCACACGAGAGAGTTGCAGCAGCTTGATCGCCTGCTGCAGCTGTGGCGTCATCACCAGCTGTTGAGCCAATTTTTGAACTTGTCGAATTTCAAGAGCCATAGCTAGAACCTAAAACCCTCTCCCAAATAGAATTTGCGCGCTTTCGCGCTTGCTGCGATGGTTTCGGGCGTTCCTTCTTCGAGCACCATGCCCTCGTTGACAATGTAAGCTCGATCACAAATTCCCAAAGTCTCGCGGACGTTGTGATCGGTGATAAGAATGCCGATTCCGCTGCTAATCAGCCTGCGTACAATCTTCTGGATCTCCGCAACCGCGATCGGATCGATACCGGTAAAAGGCTCGTCGAGCAGCAGGAAAAACGGCGATAAAACCAATGCCCTGGCAATTTCCACTCGTCTTCTCTCGCCGCCAGAAAGCGTAATAGCTTTATGCGTCGCCAGGTGCGCGACGCCGAGCATTTTCATCAATGCATCGGCGCGCTCTTTCTGTTCAGCGCCGTCCAAATCAAGAGTCTGCAGAATCGCCCGCAAATTTTCTTCCACTGTCAACCGGCGAAAGACCGACGACTCCTGGGGCAAGTAGCTGAGTCCGGCGCGCGCTCTTTTATGAATCGGCGCGTTCGTCAAGTCTTCATCATTCATAGAGACGCGCCCACCGTCGGGGCGTACCAAACCCACCATCATATGAAATGTCGTCGTCTTGCCGGCACCGTTAGGGCCGAGTAAACCGACAATCTCGCCGCCTTTCACTTCTAAACTGATACCGTTGACGACGCGCCGTCCACCGTACGATTTTGCGACTGACTCAGCCTTGAGGACGCTCATTCTTTCTTGGCATCCACTTTTTCGCCGGCCTTGAGCTCATCGGGGAATATGATCGCCCGTACTTGCACCTTGCCGTCGCTCTCCGCAATCGCTTTGTCTTGCTCGACATAATACACGACTTTTGCGCCGCTGACCTGGCTGTTGCCTTGTCGCATCACCGGACTGCCAGTAAGGGTCACCGTCTTAGCCTTGTCATCGAAAACTGCCTTGTCACCGGTAGCCACCCGATTGCCTTGCGTCGCATTGACCTTGCCCTCGGCAACGATCTGTTTCATTTGTTTCATTTCAGCTTCGTAATAAGCGGTAAGCGTTTCGCTGCGCATCGTCATTTCGTTTTGAATCGTGACCACACGCCCTTTATAGGTGATGGTGCTTTTTTTTTGATCGACTTCCATCCAATCCGCGGTGATGTAAATCGGATCCTTTTTATTGAATTCAAACCCCGTCGCGCTTTTGTTGCTATCGTCCTTCGCCGCCGCGGCGTTCACACTCGCGACGGGGCGATACGCTAACACTGCGAGAACCAAAATAGCTACGACACCGGTTCGAGTCATCTTCATTATCCCCCGATCGGCGCGCCGGATCCAGCCACGTTTTTTTTCTTACCCAACTTCCCGGGCTCGATCTTAGTCTTCACCGCCTGTATCATGCGAATTTTTTTTGCTTCGAGCTCCACTTCCATGCGGGCGCCTTCCAATGCGATACCTTCTCCAACCACAGTGGTTCGATTCGGGAGAATGATCTGGTCCTTGGCAGGCGTGTAATTGGCTTCTTCGGATTTGAGCACATAACCTTGAAAGGTCACTTCGATGCCGCCGCGAAGCTCCATCTTGTCGAGCTCTTTTTCATTCAAGTAAAGAACCGCTTCCTCACCTTTGGTTTCAGCGACTTCACCTTTCTTGTCGTAATAGTAGAACCGCGGCTTCTTGATCACCGCTTCTTTTTGCTCCTTGTAGTAGTTCGCTTCCTCACCAAAAAGCTCCCAAACCTTGCGTCCGTTCTCGATTTTCGAGCGATGAAAGTCCTTTATTTGCAGGGCGGATTCAGGGAGGTAATCCAAGGCCTTGAATGGATTTGCTTTGATCTCTTTTTGCACCCGGTGCATGATCTCCGATACTTTATACCCCACCCCTCCGAGAGAAATGAGAATCGCCATTAACAATATCGTGCGCCTAGACTTATACATATCGGTTCAGGTAAATGTAAAAGTACCACTCTTTGAGAATCCTGTAAAGGAATCGGCATGAAAATTGCTTTTACATGATGAATAGTTCGACTATTGGTGCATTTTCTCAATCAGTTCGGTCCACTTGTCCTGTACTTTTAGGATCATCTCGGCCACTTCTCTTACCGCGCCTTGGCCACCCGGACTATTGGTCACATAATCAACGGCCCCGCGCAGCCCATCCCAACCGTCAGCTACTGAAAGAGCCAAGCCCGCCGCACGCAAGGTGGGTAAATCTATGATGTCGTCACCCATGTACGCGATTTGCTCATCCTGAAGACTGCGTTTGCGCTTAATTGCGTTATACGTTTTTATTTTGTCGCGCACCCCTTGGTGCACTAGGCGAATACCCAATTCCTTGGCGCGATGTCGTACGCTGTTCGATGAACGGGACGTCATCAACCCTACTTCAATCCCCCCGCGCAATAACAGTGCAATGCCCTGCCCGTCACGAACATGAAATTGCTTGGTTTCCACACCCCGATCATCAACGATAATACGACCATCGGTCAGTACGCCGTCAACATCGAGCAGTAATAAGGAAATTTTTTGCGCCTTTCTGCGAAGGCTGCTGGGAATACGCTTCACAGCGCCGTCAAATCCCTGTCTTGAGAATATCGTGGAGATGAATGATGCCGACGGGTTTCTGAGCCCCATCGAGGACAAAAAGACAAGTGATAGGGTGCGGCGAGTTTTCTTCCATTTCCGCAAGCGCTTGAGCGGCGAGAGCGTCTCTCTCGATGGTTCTGGGACCTGCGGTCATGACTTCGGCGGTTCGTTTGCTGAGGATCGCATCGCCGTGTGTTTGCAATCCGCGGCGCAGATCGCCATCAGTGATAACGCCGATCAGACTGCCGCCCGCATTGACGACCCCGGTGACGCCAAGTCGTTTTGAAGTAATTTCAAAGAGAGCTTCTTTCAAAGACACGTCGTGACGCACGAGTGGCAGATGCTCGCCTTGGTGCATCAAATCCTCAACACGGAGGATTAACCTTCGCCCCAGAATGCCGCCTGGATGACGCACCGCAAAGTCTTCTTCTTTAAACCCTTTCGCTTCAAGTAGCACGACCGCCAGCGCATCTCCCATGGCCAACGCCACCGTCGTACTTGTGGTGGGCGCGAGGCCGAGCGGGCAGGCTTCCTTGACGCGGACATTCAGCACGACGTCACCGGCCTTGGCCAGCGAGGATTCAGGATTGCCCGTCATGACGATTAATTTGATTCCGTGAAGTTTAAAATGAGGCAGCAGCTTGAGAATTTCCTCGGTCTCGCCGCTGTTGGAAATAGCCAAAACCACATCGCCCCGCATGACCATACCGAGATCGCCATGTATACCATCGCCCGAATGGAGAAAAAATGCCGGCGTGCCGGTACTGGCGAGCGTCGCGGCGATCTTGCGGCAGATCAAGCCCGATTTTCCTAAGCCGGTCACGACCACTTTGCCATGACACTGGCGCAGCAACTCGACTGCACCCACGAAGCTTTCGTCCAACCGTTCGATCATGGACAAAATCCCGTCCGATTCAAGGCGCAGAACATTCTCGGCACGCTTGAGAACTTTTTCAGTTTTCACCGACTGCCGCCTTCCGCTTCTTTAACTAGAGTATCGAGCCGTTTGACGACCCTGAGTAGACCTTCAAAGTCCTCCAGTTTGAGCGAATTCGGCCCGTCGCTCAGGGCATGATCCGGATCTTCATGAACCTCCATAAAGAGCGCATCTACGCCCGCTGCCACACCGGCGCGGGCAAGCGCAGGAATATACTTACGGTCGCCGCCTGAGGCATTACCGAGGCCGCCCGGCAATTGCAGACTGTGCGTCGCGTCGAACATTACCGGATATCCGAGTTCACGCATCACGACGAGCGATCGCATATCCGACACCAAGTTGTTGTAACCAAACGACGCACCTCGCTCGGTCAGCACAACCTGGTCGTTGCCGGTGGAAAGGATTTTGTCGAGGACATTGCGCATATCCCAGGGCGCGAGAAATTGGCCCTTTTTTACATTGATGACGCGACCCGAGCGGGCCACCGCGAGCACAAAATCGGTTTGCCGGCAAAGAAACGCCGGGATTTGCAGAACGTCGGCTACTTCTTTAACTGCTCCAACCTGATCGATTTCATGAACGTCGGTGAGAATCGGCACGCCGATTTTAGCCTTCACCTCGGCAAGAATCTCAAGACCCTTCTTGAGGCCAGGGCCGCGAAATGAATTCACCGATGATCGGTTAGCCTTGTCATAAGAAGATTTAAAGATATAAGGAACCCCCGCCCTGTCAGCTTTCTCTTTGAGCGCGCCAGCGTGCCGCAGCGCCCCTTCCTTGCTTTCGATCACGCATGGACCGGCGATCACGGCCAATGGCGCACCCCCACCGAGCTGAATCTCCCCTACGTTGACGATTTTGGTTGTCATCGATAACAATAGCCCTGGCTAGGGGCGGACAATTTTCATTCTAGGAGTTTCAGTTACGGCTTTGCGATTCGCCAGCGCGGCTTCGATAAAACCTTGGAAAAGCGGGTGGCTCGACATCGGCCGAGATTTAAATTCAGGATGGAATTGACAGCCGAGAAACCATGGATGATCCTTCAGTTCGATGATTTCGACCAGGGTGCTGTCCGGCGAAAGGCCGCTTAGGACCATTCCCCGGCCGCCGAACTCGGCGCGGTAATTATTGTTGAATTCGTAGCGATGGCGATGCCGTTCGTCGATCCTTTCTCTGCCGTATAACTGCGCCGCCAGAGTCCCATTGTGCAGCACGCAGGGATAAGTTCCCAGGCGCATGGTTCCGCCCTTCGTATCGATGGATTTCTGCTCGGCCATCAGATGGATAACCGGATGCGGCGTCTGCAAGTCAAACTCGCTCGAGTTGGCGCCATCTAACCCACAAACATTGCGGGCAAACTCGACCACGGCCATCTGCATGCCCAGGCAAATTCCAAAAAATGGAACGTGGTTCTCGCGCGCGTAGCGAATCGTGGTGATCTTGCCCTCGCTGCCACGATCGCCAAAACCGCCTGGAATGAGGATACCGTCCGCGCCTTTAAGCAGAGTGTCGCAATCTTCCTGTTCGATTTTCTCCGCTTCGATACAGTCGAGTTCAACGCGAACGCCATTGGCAATGCCGCCGTGAACAAGCGCTTCGAGCAAACTCTTATACGACTCCTTAAGGCTCATGTACTTGCCGACCACCGCGATGCGAACTGAATCTTTGGGATCTTTGAGCACCTGAACAACATGCTGCCAGTTCTCCAGATGAGGCGCACCCGTCCAAATATTGAGCTTCTCGACGACTCGCTCATCGAGCCCTTCTTCGTGGAATACCAGCGGCACTTCGTAAATCCACTCGACATCTTTGGCGGTAATTACCGCATTCTCCGCGACGTTACAGAAGTGAGCGATTTTGGTTTTGATCTTTTTATCGAGCAGTCGGTCTGTGCGACACAAAAGAATATCGGGTTGGATGCCCAAACCGGTAAGTTCCTTGACGCTATGTTGAGTCGGTTTGGTCTTTAACTCGCCACCGCCCATAATAAAGGGCACGAGCGTAAGGTGAATATAGAGCACATTTTCGCGACCCCAATCCCAGGCGATTTGACGCACCGCCTCGAGAAAAGGCAGCCCTTCGATATCGCCGACTGTTCCGCCGACTTCACCAATGGCGATATCATAACCTTCCGCCGCCGCGAGGATACGCCGCTTGATCTCGTCGGTAATGTGGGGAATGACCTGCACGGTGCCGCCGAGATAGTCGCCGCGCCGTTCCTTGGCAATCACAGTCTCGTAGATTTGTCCGGTAGTACAATTATTTTTTCGTCCCATCGCGGTTGTCACGTAGCGTTCATAGTGACCCAGATCTAAATCCGTCTCGGCGCCGTCATCGGTGACAAACACCTCACCGTGCTGGTAGGGGCTCATCGTTCCTGGGTCGACATTGATGTATGGATCCATTTTAAGCATCGTGACTTTAAGCCCCCGGCTCTCCAACAATGCGCCAATGGACGCAGCAGCCAGCCCTTTGCCGAGGGACGAAACCACGCCGCCCGTGACGAAAATGAACTTCGTTTTTACCGTCGCCATACGTTCCTTTCAGCTAGCGCGCGTTTTAAAATAGCGCGCAGCTTTTCGCAGATCCGCCGGGGTATCGACCTCAATCGAGCGCTCATCGACCTGTGCCACGTGGATTCGATAGCCGTTCTCCAGCGCCCGCAACTGCTCCAGGCTCTCGATCCGCTCGAGCGCGGTCGGACGCAGCCGAGCAAACTTGAGCAGAAAATCCCGTTTGTAGACATACAATCCAAGGTGACGAAAACCCCATAATCGCCGGACATTTTGCGAGATGGTTCTTTTGCCGCTAGGATCGAATGCGCGCTGCCTGACGTAGGGAATCGGCATTCGAGAAAAATACATTGCGAACCCAGCGCGATCGGTGAGAACTTTCACAACATTCGGATTTTGCCATTCCTTAGCATCATAGATCGGCGTGCACACCGTGCCCATAGGTACCGACGGGTTCCGCCGCATAGGAGCCACCGCCCGTGCGATGGTTTCAGCGTGAATGAAAGGCAGATCGCCTTGCACATTCACCAGCCATGCCGCTCTAATTTTGCGTGCCACTTCGGCCAAGCGGTCGGTGCCGCTTGCATGTCGTGGCGAGGTCATCACGACCTCGCCTCCAAAATGCTTCACTGCCTGTTCGATCCTCCGATCATCGGTGGCGACCAAAACTCGATCCAATCCCGGCGCTTTCAACGTGCTTTCATAGACATGTTGGATCATGGGTTTGCCGCCGATATCGGCCAACGGCTTCCCCGGCAAACGGGTTGAACCGTATCGCGCCGGGATGATTGCCACAACGCTCATCGGTGGATTAACTCAGCAGCAGAACATACTGTCACATCCTAAGAAGGAGGATTACCAGCCCAAAATAAAAAACCGCAATGGCCTTTGAACAAGGCGCATCACGGAATTTGAATATACGCGGAGCGCAAAATCGTGTCAATGAGATTCGCAACCCGTGCAGATTTGCGAACCGAGTTCTCGCCGTCGTTCACCGGCGCGTTGTGCGCAGAAAATCCCAATTATCGAGCACGATGCTGCGCCCGTAGGGAGAATGTTCCGCAATACGAACCGATCTAATGAAAGGCGTTCACTCAGGGCAGAGCTTAACGCAAACAAGCATGAACGCGCATGCGAACGCATCTCGGCAGCCGTCGGGTCTGAGGTCGCATCCAGTCGTTAAAAAATCAAAGTCAGATCAAATCCGCCCTCTTAGGATGTCCGCAGTGACCAAGCCTCGGCAGTTTCGCCCGCCTTTGCTTCACCGGCCACTTCGATTCGATCACGCCCCATCTCTTTGGCCCGGTAGAGAGCGTGATCCGCCGCCTGTAAGAGTGCTTGGCTGGTCTGCCCATGGGCGGGATAGCAGGCCAACCCCATCGATACGGTTACGGTCGGAATCGATTGGCCGTCTTCCCGCACAACCATGCAAGCAAGGTCGCGGCGTAATTGCTCAAGTCGCGGACGTGCATCATCCAGGGACATGTCGGGCAGAATAATCACGAACTCTTCGCCGCCATACCTGCACACAATGTCACTGCCGCGAAACTTCACCTTCAAAAGCTCACTCCACTCGCGCAACACGGCATCAGCCGCGGTATGGCCAAATGTGTCGTTGAGGCGCTTGAAATTATCAATATCTACCATCGCCACGACCACAGTCTTGCCGACACGCTCAGCACGGCTCAACTCGCGGATCAGCGAGTCCTCCATATAGCGGCGGTTGAATAATCCCGTTTGCGGATCGCGAATGCTTTGGTTCTTGAGCGTTTCGCGCAAACGCAAATTGGCAAGTATAAGTGACAATTGCTCCGTGGCTGCCAGCGCTGACTGGGCCAGGATGTTTCTGGCTCCTTCGTCCTCGTCGGCATAACGAATGTGCAATAGTCCCATGAGTTCACCATGGGCGACCATAGGCAGGCACAAATATCCCTTGACGCTGTTGGCTTCGACGTGTTTGCAGAGGAGATCGGACTCTTCCGACGACATTCCATGGGGCTTGTTGCGTCGCAGTGCCCAGCAATCCTCGGGATCGAGAATTTTATCAAATTCGCCCGCGGATTCGCCCCAGTAGCTCACGCATTCAAGTAAATTGCGCTCTGCCGTGATCATGTAGAGTACGCCGCGGGTGCCGCGCAGCAGCAACGGCAATCGCCTCGAGATCACAATGTGGGCCTCATCCAAATTGCGGCATGATTCGAGCAACTCGACCATCTCGCTCACGAGTCTCATTTCCTGATTGCGTCGTTCCAACTCTAACACCGAGCGTTGCAGATCATCATGGGCATGCTGGAGTTCGCTCTCGATTAACCGCCGTTGAGCATTTTCCGCCTCAAGCTCTTTCGTCCGTTGGGCAACCCGGTGCTCCAAACTGGCGTTGAGAGCCTGGACTTCACCCGTACGCTCCGCCACCCTGCGCTCAAGGGTAACGTTGAGAGCACGGATTTCCTCTTCAACTCGCTTTCGCTCGGTAATGTCGACGATCGATGCAAGCACCTGCGTACCGCCCGGCGCCTGGATCGCGTTGAGACTGATCTCGACGGGAATTTCCCTCCCATCGCTTCTGAGCGCGAATAGCTCCCCTCCGCCGCCCTTGGAGCGCGCCTCGCCGGTATCGAAAAATTGCTCGGAATGAGGTACCTGAGAACCGCGAAAACGAGCCGGCAACAAGAACTCGGTCGGTTTTCCGAGCAGTTCCTCGCGCGAATAACCGAATAATTGCTCGACCTGCGAGTTCACCAATGTGATGGTGCCATTTTCGTCGATCCGCAACATGCCGTAGGGAGCCGACTCCACGACCAAACGAAGTTGCTTCTCAGCCGACTTCTGCTCGCTGTTATCGACGTACATGGCGCGGGTACCGATAATGTCTCCGGCGTCGTTGGTAACTGGATCGCCGCGGACCAATACAGGAATAATTCCGCCATCGCTCATGATTAACTCGCGATCGCCCGAGACGATATTGCCTTTCATGGCATCGTAATAACCGTTGGCGCTCAATAGTTTCAGCCGCGAGGAAGGCGAGTGAAAGTCGCCCAGCGAACGACCGATGACTTCCTTGCGGCTGTACTTCAATGTTTTAAGAAAAACTTCATTGCAATCCGTAATGACCGGCGTGCCATTGTCATCTGTCGTGATGACGTACATGGCCGGTGCGGCGTCGAAGAGCTCGCGATAATGCATTTCCGCATACTGTAACTGCACCAGCGCGCGATCGCGCAACCTTAAATAAAGGATAAGGGCCGCCGTGATTAGGCAGCCGATCAACATGATGCCAGCCACGTCCCATATTATTTCGAACCGACGCTGTCCCGCTCCCGGCCGCGCCAGCAGTAACAACTGACGCCCGCCAAGGTCCAGTTGCGCTGCTTGAAACAAGCCGGTCTGCGCTTCCGCGAGCTTCTGCACGCTAAGTGAGGACGGGGCGTCATGTGGCGGCGCCGGCTCGGAGACGGAAGATGTCAGGTAGAGTGGCGCTTCCTCTTCAGTCACATCGAACAACTCTATCTCGCGGTTTCGCAAGCTGGCAGCAGCGCTCGCACTGTTGATCAATTCGGTGATCGGAATTTCAATGCGCAAGAATCCGCGCAACTTTTCTCGGCGGGTCGTTACGGCCTCCGGGTGGTCGCGGCGATCGGCATAAACAGGGTTGTAGAGAAAAAGCCGTCGTTGCGAGGTATCCGTCGCCCGCGCCGGGCTCGTATATGAAGCCGTGGGACGATCCATGTCGCGCGCGGCATTGAGAATGGGGAGAATTTCCAAAATCGACGACAGGTCAAGACCGATATCAGAAGTGTCACCGGCGAGCGGGCCGGAAAAAAGTATCGGAAAATATTCTGGACGGCTTGCCGCAGCGATTCGCTCTCCGGCCGCGGTCCATTCAAAGATTGTAAAATCGGTGAATCCATCCTTCCGGGCTCGGCCTTCAAACCGTTCGCGCTCCTCGATCTTGACCCTAGGCACCCACTGCACTGTCCCTGGGTTTTTGTCGGAGGCACTGATTTGCGCGAGGAACTTGCGAAAATCAGTGCTCCGAACGTTTTCGGTGGCGACCATAAATCCTTCCACCGCTTGCAATCGGTCGGCGGTGCGCTCGCTGCTCTTTTCCAGTTGACGCGCTAATTCTTGAACGTCTTGGCGCAGTCGATCATTCGCCGTGAAGGTTTTGTTTTGCCAAACCAGATAAGAAACAACCAGCGACAGTCCCAACCAGACTGTCGTGATCGGGAAAACAATGGGCTCGATAACATCGCGCCGCTGCCACGTTAAAATGATTACCATCAGCAGCGGCGTCAACGTCAAAATCCCCGCGTAGTCGCTGACCCACCACGTCAACCACAAGGACCACATATCGTTCCCGGAAATATGATGGGCCAATTTTAACGTGAACGCGCATACCAACGGCGCGATCATCGAAGCGAGCGCGGTAAGCACGATGAAAAAAAGAATGTCCCGCGCCGTACTGGCCGATCGGCGCAAATAACGGACTTCGTTCTGAACACAAAGATCCGGTATGAATCTGCGAACCAGCAGCGTCGCAGCCAGCATCTGCAGAGTAGCGCCTGTGGCCAGCGCCAGCGCAGCAGACCGCGCAAACGGACCGTCCAGCAGTTGAAAACCCTCGATCAGTGCCCCCAGCCAGACGCCCACGCTACCGCGATAGCCAAGCACCAAACCCACGGTAAGCGCGATTGCCGCTGGCGATGATAACGGCGAGATGTGCCCGTAATAAGTCGACAAATGAGGGGTGACCTGTGCGCTCAGAACATAAAGTCCGGCAACCACCAACCACTCGATCACAAGTTTTAGCGGAGATCTTATCGGAAGAATGCTCATTCGACGTGAGAAATTGCCGATCTCGCGGCAAATCGTTGCGGTGGTAATCAAGGCCGTGCTAATTTTGGTTCAGGTTCACAGCACACGATCGAGACCATCGAATTGACAAGTAGGGCGCTCGGAAACAGCGCGCCGCAAAAATAAATAGCCGGCCCAAAGCTCAGCGAAAGATAGTCAATTATCCGCCGTCTCATAACTGCTTGTCAATGCGAACCGAGCACCCGGGCGGATTTGGCGAAGTTTCGAATGCGAAAACTTATTCCGCTTCTTGGCGACGAATGTAGTCTCGGGATCAATCACGCTCGAGTTGGATTGATTGGATTAAACTCTTGACTCCTGGCTGCAATTGCATGTTAGGAGATATTCTAGTTGGTCGGCCACCCAACTGGACAAACGTGGAATCGACCGCGCATAGGCATTATAGGGACAATCCATGACAAGACTAACACCGCTCAATGCCGGCTTCGCAACCATCGGGCAAGGCGCGGGGCCGATGATGGTGACGTGGAAGGCCGGCTTATTTCACAAGCACGGACTCGACATCGGTCGGCCGCGCATCATGGGCGGCGCCAAAGGCGTCGTTCGCGGCTTGATGAACGGAGAAATACAATTTGGCAACATGGCGGCGCCGGCGCCGCTAAGGGCCGACCTCAAAGGCGAGGCCGACTTGGTTTTCCTGACCGGCGGCATCAATCAGCAATTTATCTTGGGCAGGCCGGGGATCAATCGCCGCGAAGAGTTAGCAGGCAAGAGGATTGGCTTCGTTGGCGACGGCGGACTCAACGACGCGCTGGTGAAATTCATCATCGCGAAACTAAATGCAGCCGGCATTGCCGGTTTACGTGAAGAGACTGTGCCAGGCGGCGGCGATAAAGAGCTGGACGCGCTGCTCAGCGGCAAGTGCGACGCCATCGTGAGCACGCCGCCGGAATCCATCGAAGCGCATCGGCAAGGCTGTAACTACCTGATCGACTTCGCCGAGTATGGTTTGAACTACGCTCTCGGCGGCATCGCCGCCCGGCGGGACTACGTCGAGCGCAATCCAGAAATCACGCGGCAATTTATTAAAGCCTATGTCGAAGGGATGCATCGCTATCGCACCGACCGGGAGTTTACCGTCGGCGTTCAGGCGGAATACAGCGGCATCGCCGACCGCACGGTAGCGGAAGAAACTTATGACCTCACCCGGCCTGGCATGCCGCCGGTGCCATATCCAGTCGTCGCTTCGCTCCAGACCTTGCTGGATTTCATGGCCACGGACCTACCCGAGGCAAAGAACGCGGACGCAAGAAAGTTTGTCGATGACAGTTTTATCCGTGAGCTCCAAAATAGCGGCTTCATCGCCTCCCTGGCCCCATCAAGGTGATCGACGCATATGCTAAAGTTCTTAAGCAATCGGCAAAGACTTTTCCTGGTAGCGCTGCTGTGGGCCGTCGCCTTAGGCTCCTCCGCCCTGGCCGCCACGACCGATTCACTGGTGGAAGGAGCCAAACGCGAAGGCGAGGTAGTTTACTATGCGTCGATGAACCTCAGCGAAGCCAACGCGCTGATCAGCGAATTCGAAAAACGCCATCCGTTCATCAAAGTAAAACTCAATCGCACCGGCAGCGAAAAACTGTTGACCCGAGTTTTAACCGAAGCGCGGGCGAAGAGAAATTTAGCCGACGTTATTCAAACCGTCGAGTTTAGCATGCACATATTCAGCCGGGGCGGCATACTCGCGCGCTACGTACCGCAGGCAAATTCGCTCTATCCGAAGGAATTCAAAGACGAGGGGTTTTGGACCACGGCCTACTACAACGCCTACGTGACCGGATACAACACTAAGCTGGTCGCGCCGAGCATGTTGCCAAAAGCTTACGATGAATTGCTCGATCCCAGGTGGAAAGACAAACTCATGATTGAAAGCACCAAGGCCGATTGGTTTGCCGGCATGCTGCAGATCATGGGGCAGGAGCGCGGCCTCAAGTACATGCGCGCCCTCGCCAAACAGCAACCGAGCCCGCGAGAAGGCCATGAGCTTCTGGCCCAGCTGGTCGCCGCGGGTGAAGGAGTTTTTGACATCAACATTCCCGCTGCATCAGTCGAGCGTATGAAAGAACGCGGCGCGCCCATCGACTGGCTCGGCCTCGGCCCGGTGCCCGCAATTATGGTCGGCATTGGCGTTTCAAATCAGGCGCCACATCCCAATGCGGCAAAATTATTTTTAGAATTTGTCCTTTCACGCGACGGACAAAAGCTCATGCAAACGCCGGGCAGGCTGGTGGCGCGCGGCGATCTTGCCAATGACCAGGCAAATATGTTGAAAAAGCTGAAGGTCGTTCCCGTGAATCCGGCCTTGGCCGAAAAGCTCGATGAATACGCGAAGCAACTGAGATCTATTTTTGGCGGTTAACACTGGGAGATGAATATGCGCTTCATGTTTTTAAACCATTCCTATAAGCGGCATTCAGCGGAGCTCGAGGCTCATATCGTCGAACTCCTCAAGAGCTACGCTTCACCGGACACAACGTTCGAGCTGGCTTACCCCGAAGATCTCGGCGGCGGCGAAGTGCTGAGCCTGCTGGAGGAGCGCAAGGCGCTTTCCGGTTTGCATCATATCCTTGAAACGCCCGCGCTGGTGAAAAAAGCGGTCGAAGCGGAGCGCAAAGGATTTGACGCGGTGATCCAGAGCAACACGTTCGATCCAGGAGTCGAAGCGAGCCGATTGGCGGTACGTATTCCGGTAATCGGCCTTTTGCGCGCTTCGCTCCACTTTACCGCGAGCATTTGTGATAAATTCGGCCTCATCGTGCCACTCGAAACTCACATGCCGCACACCATGCGCATGGTGCAAACCTACGGCATGGCGAATTTTGTTTCGGGCATACGCACCGTCGGCCTTTACGACACCGGAGATTTGTCCGGCTATCATGACGTGGTCGTCGAGCGCACACTCAAAATCGGCAAAGAACTGGTTGAACAGGGCGCGGAAGCGATCATCCCGCTGGGTGGCAAGATTTATCCCTATGTCGTCACACCCGAGGAGTTAGCGCCCCATCTCGGAGTGCCGGTGATCAATACCAAAGCGGTCGGTGTGAGTTACGCCGAACTGATGGCGCGCAATCGAATTCAACACAGCATCAGAGCCTACCCTTGCCAAACGGGGCTCGACCCGGAGACGGTATCCCAGCGCTCGAAGTAATCGCCGGCTACTTGACGAATTTAAAAACCGGGGAATCTAACTGCGCATGTGCAGGCCGCTGATCAGTCGCGGCAAGATAAGTTTACCGAAAGGCAGCAATCATGATCATCGATGGTGACGGTCATTTTTTCGAGACCGAAGAGATATTCGATAAATACATGGAGCCCTCGCTCCGGAACTATCGTCCAAGACTGCTCACGGACGATCAGGGCCACAACTTTTGGGTCGTCGATGGCCAGACCCCTTATAAGAGACCTTCGATCAAAGGCGCCGGCGCGCCGGGCACTGCCGCTCCTCCGGGCCAAGCGCTGCAATCAGCGCGCCGCGCCACGCCAGGAAGTCAGACCTTGACCAATCTCTCGGAGCGTCTCAGCGACCTCGATCGGGAAAACATCGATGTTCAATTTATTTATCCGAGTTTCCTGTTGCACGTGAATGCCTGGCCGGATGGGATTTTAGCGATGGGAGTCTGCCGTGCGTACAACACTTGGCTGGCCGAGGCCTGCAACCAAGCGCCGGACCGGCTGAAGGCCGTCGGTGTGGTTTCACTACAAGACCCACAAGGAGCGGCAAAAGAAATCTCCCGACTGGCGGGCATGGGTGTGATGGCGGTGATGATCAACGGCACTACCGGCGCGAAGCGGCTGGATCATCCGGATCACGATGTCTTTTTCGCCGAAGCCGACCGCTTGAAGATGCCCATCGCCGTGCATTTTAGCCTGCAGTTTCCGGTGGTCGATAGACTTTTCGAGCACCATTTCCCCAATCGAGTTTTAGCGGGCATCCTGCCGATCATGGCGGGGCTGACGAGCGTCTTGTGTTCCGGGCTGCTGGATCGATACAAGAATCTCAAATTCGCTTTTCTCGAAGGCGGCATCAGTTGGGTTCCGGCCCATGTTGAGCGCATGGACGATCATTTCGAAAACCCGCGCTATGGCGCCAGGGATCTAATCAGTCATCCGCCGAGCGCATATTTGAAATCGGGAAGAATTTTTTTCGGTTGCGAGGGAAACGAATCTTTTCTCGGCCGGGTTGTCGAGGAGGTCGGCGAGGATTTGTTCATGTTTTCCTCGGATTACCCTCATGCCGATCGCACCGAAGGAACGGCGCAGCTACTTCGCGAGCGCGAAGATATTCCGCCTCCGGTTCGCAAGAAATTACTGGAAGACAATGCACGCAGTTTTTATGACCTGTGAAATATCCCCGAACTCGGAATCACTTGCCGTACAGCGACTTGATAAACCCGCTCTTGTCGAGCTCGGTGACGAAACTCGAATCGGTGAACGCCTCAGGTTTATGGTTCCAAACCTCGTTGTCGTTGCGCGTCATCGCGACGTACTCATAGCTGATTTTCATCCCGGGATGATTGGGGTACGGCGTGGGCAGAAACATTCTTGAAAAGATGTCGTAGGATTCGTTAACCAAATCATCGTCGGGCGTCTTCAGGTACTTTTTGATGACCTTGATGCCGAAATCGCGGTTGGTCTTGAACAGCGCGATGCCTTCCAGGTGCGCCTTCATGTAGTTGGTGATCAGTTCCCGATCGTTCTTGATCGCCGCCCGGCGCGTGGTGATTTCCATCCACGGGTAGTTGAGTTCCTTGGCGGAATCCCACAGCATGCTGTAGCCCATTTTCCGCGCCAGGCCGTAACCCGGGTGGGACACCGCCGTCGCCTCGACCGCGCCGGCCTTGAGCGCCATGACCCGCTCCGTGTCGCTGCCGCCGGTCGTGACCAGAGTAATGTCGCGATCCGGATTGAGCCCTTTCTTTTTCGCGATCGAGCGCACCAAAAAATCCGTAAGCGATCCCAAGCTCGAGACGCCGATCTTTTTGCCTTTCAAATCCTCCGGCCTTTTGATCTCCGGCCGCACCATCAAGGCGTGAACCACGGCGGGCATGGTGTGCGCCAGAATCGCCATGTCGGCGCCGGCGAGATTGGCCGCGATGACCGTCGGCGTGGCGATGGGAATGATGTCCAGGTTGCCGCTGATCAGCGCTTTCGAGCCGATCCCCGAACCCATGACGGTGATGACCTCGGCGTCGAGGCCATACTTCTCAAACAGCCGACCTTCTTTGGTTACAAAGATGATGATGTTGCCCATGCCGACGGACGGCACACCGACGCGAATTTTTTTGAGCGCCTTTTGCTGAGCAAATCCGACTTGCGCAAGAACCAAGGATAAAACCACAAACAGCGCGGCGAACAGTAGCTTGTATTGAGTCATGAAACCGCCTCCCACCTTAAGACGATTGGAACGATTTGAACGGCTTGAACGATTTGAACGAGCCATTCCGAATCAAACCATCTGCATGTACACATCGACCAAGGCCGGTCGCTTTTCCTCTTTGATGACCTTGATCGCCCGTTCCACCGCCGGACGAATCTGCTCCGGTTCGGTGATCGGCCCCTCGCCGTGAACACTGAAAGTGCGCGCCAGATTGGCGAAGTCCACCGGCGGCTTGGCCATTTCCATGCCCACGAGTTTGTTCTCCACCGGCCGGCCGCGGTGGATCGCAACTTTTTCCTGATGCTCCACGTCGTTGTAATAAACCCGATTGTTAGTCATCACCGTCAAGAGCGGCACGCCGGTGTTAGCGGCAGTCCACAGGGCGCTCGGCGTGTACAGCATCTCGCCGTCGCGCTGCAGATTGACGCAGATTTTGCCCGTGCCGCGATAGGGCAGCGATGCGCCGACTGATGCCGCCGGACCGTAGCCCAAACCACCGCCGCCGTAGCCGCCGAGAAACAGCCCCGGCTTATCCCAGGTCCACAGCCGGCTCGGCCAGCCGCGAAAAGCGCCGGCGACCAGCAGCCAGTCTTCTTTTTTGAGCGCTTCCCAAATTTCCCAGGCTAAACGCGGCGGCGAGATCGGCTTTTCGTCCCAGCGCTTCTTGAGATCGGCTTGCCACCGCGCATGAACTTCCTCGTGCTGCGCTGCCATCGCTTTGCGCCGGTCCTCGACCACGTTCTTTGAAAACTTTCCTTGCTTTCTGATTTCTTCGGCAAGCGCGGGGAGAAAAACTCGGGTGTTTGCGACGATCGGCACATCGACCGGCGCCAGTTCCTGAAAGTCGCTGGTCCAACCGCGCACGACGATATCTTTGAGCGTGACGTTGATCACTTTACAGCCGGGTTTGGTCGCGGGAACGCTGGCGTGGGTGTCGGGATCCGAGCGCACCAGCGCGCCGTAGAGATCGGTCATGTCCAGCCCCAGGATGACATCGGCATTGGCGATCAACTCGCGGTTTCTGCCGGTGAGATTGAGCGAGTGAGTATTGGGAAAATTCAAGCGCGCGCCGAAATCGACCACCGGAATCGACAGCAGATCGGCGAGCGCAACCAGGCTCATCACTGCGTCGTTGTTGCGCCCGACGTAGTCAGCGAGGATCACCGGATTCTGCGCCGATGCCAGCAATTGTGCCGCTTCTTTGATCGCGTCGTAGTCCGCTTGCAGCGGCGCCGGAGGACGGAACCGTTTCGGATCGGGCAAAGGAATTTCTTTTTCGATCGCCGCCTCTTGATCACTCACGTCGAAGCAGAGATAGACCGGCCCGCCCGGATCGCTCATCGCGATGCGATAGCCGCGCATGATCGACGACGGAAACGCTTCGACGCCGTGCGGCTGGTCGTCCCACTTGACGAAGTCGCGCACCAGATTGCCCTGCACCTGAGCAGTGTGGATCCAGTCGATCCAGGGCCGCCGCTTGCTCGAATTCATCGGTCCCGTGCCGCCCATGACCATCACCGGCGTGTGATCGCACCAGGCGTTGTAGATCGCCATCGAGGCGTGCTGCAGGCCGACGACGTTGTGCACGATGGCCGGCATGATCTTGCCCGTTGCCTTGGCATAGCCATGCGCCACCGCCACGGCGATTTCTTCGTGGCAGCAGAGGATCATTTCCGGATTCGGCGCGCGGCCGCTCTCGTAGTTGACCAACGAGTCGTGAATACCGCGAAAGCTCGAGCCCGGGTTGAGCGCGACATATTCGATGCCGAGAACTTTGAGCAGATCGACGACCAGATCGGAACCGTAACGAGCGGCCATAAAACCTCCTATTTCGATTGAGAAAAAATTCGAAATCCGAATATCGAAATCCGAAACAAGGTCAAACAAGATTAAGTCTCAATCCGGAAATTCAAACCTCCATAGATAATGCTTGTTTTCGATTTGCAGATTTTGGGACATTTGAATTTGTTTCGGGTTTCGTGCTTCGAATTTTGTTTCTGATATCGTTCCGCGAGTTATCGAATTTCGCTGTAACCAAAAAAAGGCGCGCTGTCAGACTTTTTCCGTCCGCCAGCGCGCCAAGGGTCACGAAATTAAGCCGTCACCCTTACTGCACCGGATGTGGAATATCGATGTCGTAGAGGTTTTTGACGTTGGTGTAGACCAGCTTCTTGCGAATATCGGGCGGCAAATG
>Ga0075421_100002733_pt1 | contig 21074 bp, 15 predicted proteins | sample SoiMetdeltSBSDD5_FD_75292 | JGI IMG/M metagenome (GOLD analysis project Ga0075421, IMG submission 75292) | Bulk soil microbial communities from a Populus tree surrounding site in Tennessee, USA - Soil MetaG P. deltoides SBSDD5 | ecosystem: Environmental > Terrestrial > Soil > Tree plantation... | reverse complement strand
GGCGCAGCAGCTCGCCGGCGACCGGCGCGTGGAGGTGATTGGGGAGCGCGACGATGGCAGCGTCGACTTCGCCCAGCACCTCGCCGACGTCGGCGGCGACGCGCGCCACCCCCCACCGCCGCGCCAGCGACCGCGCGCGCGAGAGATCGCGATCGACGAGCGCCGTCGCCCGCGCGGCTCGCGACGCCGCGAGGGCGGGGAGGTGCTGGAGCTCGGCGATGGCGCCGCAGCCGACGACGGCGATCCGCAAGGTTTCCAAGATCAGAAGGGTTCTGGAGTCAGAAGGGTGCCATCCTACCGGCGCCAGGCCGCGGCCAGGTCTGCCGGAGAGCCGACGTCGCGGAACCAGCCGCCGGGGATCTCGACCGCGCGGACGTCGAGGCCGCCGGACACGGCGCCGGCCACCACCTCGCCGATCTGCAGCTCGGCGCCGCCCTTCGGCGCCGCCGCCACCGTGCGGTGGAGATGCTCGCCGAAGGCGGGACCCCAGACGGCGACCACCCAGCAGAGCCGCAGCGCCGTCCGCGCCGGGCGAACCTCGAGGCGCCGCACGCGGCCGCCGTCGTCCACGTCGACCATGTCGGTCGTCTGCGGGCGCTCCGTGGGGAAGAGTCCGAGCACCAGGTCGGCGCCAGTCTCGCTCTGCCGGTCGGCCACCCGGGCGATGGCGTCGACGGGCCCGAGCTGGACGTCGGGGAACCCCAGCGCCACCCGGCTCCCGGCGACGAATGGATGGGCGCGGTCGAGGCTCTCGGGAAGGCTCGCCGAGTCACGCAGGCAGAGGTGCGCGAGCGGCACGCCGAAGGCCTCGCCGGCGCCCAGGTAGCGGGCGAGGTCGAGCTTCTCGTCGCGAAGCACCACGTACGCCCGCGCCGCCTTCGCCACCGCCAGCGCCTCGAGCAGCGAGTCGCAACCGATCCGCACGCTGGCGCCCCCGGTGCCCGCCGGAGGCGCCTCGCGGACTCCCACGGGCAGCAGCTCCTTGCTCAGCGGCAGGCCGGCGAGCCGGCGAGCGCGGCCTGCGGCCGGGATGAGGCCGACGAGCTCGGCGGTCGACACGGCGGCGGATGGTACCAGGGACGTGCTCAGCGCACCGGCGCCGCGGCGGTCGCGGGCACCCGCTGCGTGGCGCCGCAGGCCCGCCGGAAGACCTCCTCGTAGGCTCCGATCGAGGCCTCGAGGTCGTAGCGGCGCGCGATCTCGGCCCTGGGACGGACGAACCGCTGGCGGTCGCGCAGTACCTCGACGATCGCGGCGCCGATCCCCTGCGAGTCGCCGGGCGGTGCCAGCTTCCCCATCCCCGTCTGCCTCACCGGCATGCGGCCGCCGCGCACGTCGGTCATCACCACCGGCGTGCCGCAGAGCATCGCCTCGACCTGCACGAGCCCGAGGCACTCGCGGTCGCTGGCCATCGCCAGCACGTCGCAGGCGGCGTAGAAGTTCGCCATCTGCTGCGGCTCGGTGAGCACGCCGAGCAGGATCAGGCGCTCGCCCAGGCTCGCCACGAGGTCGCGGTGGAGGAGCGAGTAGCGCTCGTACGGCACGTCGTGCTGGCCGGCGAAGACGAGCCGGGCGTGCGGGAACTCGCGGGCGACGACGTCGAGCGCCTGGAGGAGCAGCTCCGGTCGCTTCTCCTCGACGAAGCGGCCCGCGTAGCCGATCACCGGGCCGCCGTCGGGCGCCCAGCGGGCGCGGAGCTCGCGCACCGGCGCCGGGTCGGGGGCCGGGACGTCGATGAGCGGCGGGATGACCTCCAGCTTGTCGAGGTAGGGACCGATCCAGATCGACCCTTCGGCGTAGTCGCGCGTGTGGTGGACGAACCGCGTCGCCGCGCGGCACATGAAGTGGTGGAAGGCCAGCATGAGCCGGTTGACGATGCGGTTGCCGAGGCCTTTGGGGAGCACGAGGTCGGCGTGGTGGGTCACCACCAGCGGCTTGCCGGTGATGGCCGCCATGAGACGGAGCAACGGCGTCTCGAGCATCGGCGTGTGGACGCTCACCACGTCGTGCGTACGCATGAGACGGAGCACGCTCCACGGGTAGGTGGGCAGGAAGAAGCCGCGGCTGACGGCGAGCGGCAGGATGGGCAGCCGCACCACCCGCACCCCGTTCTCGACGCTCTCTGCGGGGCGCCCGCGGTCGTGCCGGGAGCAGACGACGGTGACCTCGTGGCCCCGCGCCGCCAGCCGCTCGGCGAGGCGCTGGGCATAGATCGTCAGCCCGCTCCGGTGTGGCAGATAGTAGAGGAGACAGACGAGGATCCGCAGCCGATCCGCGGCAGGCGGGGCAGACACCGCGCAATGCTAGCAGGGGGTTCGAGGCGCCTCGGGGGGCGTCTCGACGCGTCGTGTCGGTGGTCCAGGTGCTACTGTCCCCCGTCGATCCCGGCCGCAGTCGCCCCGCGACGCGGGCGCGACGGACGACCTCCACCTCACCCCGAATGCCCCCCGCGTCGGCCGTCACCGATCCCGACTCGCTCGCGAGCGGTCTACACCCGCCGGGTGGCGCCGACGACCTGCCGGCACCGCGCCCGCTCGTCCGGCTGCTGCTCGCGGCCGTCGTCGTCCTCGCCTTCGCGCTGAGGGCGTGGGACGCCAGCGGCGGCCTTCACGGCGGCGAGAGCTTCGACGAGCAGTTCAGCCTCGCCAACGTCGCCGGCGTGCTCGCCGGCCGCGGCCTGGGGCCGCAGCAGGCGTTCTACCCGAGCCTCTCCTACCTGCCGCAGGCCGCGGTGCTCTTCGTCAGCGAGCAGCTGCACCGCGCCACCGGCCTTCCCGCTCTCGCGGTTTTCACGACCAGGCCCGACGGGTCGCGGGGTGGCTGGTCGCCGACGGCCTACTTCCTCTGCCGGCTCACCAACGTCGCCTTCGGGACTGCCAGCCTGCTGCTCGTGTTCGCCGTCGGTCGGCGCCTTTTCGGGGACTGGGAGGGGCTCGCCGCCGCCGTCGTGCTCGCCGCCTTCCGACGGCACCTCGTCAGCAGCGCCCACTTCAAGCCGGACATCCTCGTTTTGTTGCTGACCCTCCTCGCCTTCCACTGGTCGCTGCTCGCCGCCTGGCGCCCGACCCGGCGCGGCTTCCTGCGCGCCGGCCTCGGAGTGGGGCTCGCCGCCGCCGCCAAATACACGGGAGCGGGGGCGGCGATCGCGCTCGTCGCCGCCGTGCTCGCCCGCTGGCGCGACCGCCGCCAGCTCGGCTGGCTCGTGCTCGCCGGCGTGACGTCGGTCGCCACGTTCCTCGCGCTCAACCCCTGGGTGGCCGACCTCTACCGGTTCCTGATGCGGCTCGAGCACGGCTACTCGCTGACCGGCGTCGAGGAGCGGTCGTCGCACTGGGTCGTGCTCCAGCGCGAGACGGCGTCCGTGCTCCGCCACCACGGCTGGCCGGCGCTGTTCGTCGTCGGCGGCCTCGTCGCCCTCGCCTGGCTCGTGGCACGCCCGGCGAGCGCCGTCCCGCCGTGGGACGAGCGGCGCCGGCTCGGTGCGTGGATGCTCCTCGCGCAGACGGTCGGCTACGCGCTCGCCCACGCGTTCGTCTTCCCCGTCTTCCGCGCCCAGAACATCCTGCCCATCGCACCGTTCACCTCGCTCGTCGCCGGTTGGGCTCTCGTCGAGGCGTACCGCGCGCTGGCGCGCCGGTGGAGCGCACTGCGCGGCCCGGCCGTCGCGACGGCGGTGGTCGCGGCGATCCTCCTGTCGCTCGCGTGGAAGCCTGCGGCCGAGGTCTACGCCCGCGCGGTGCCGAACACGTGGCAGGTGGCGGCAACGGTCGCCGCCAGCCGGCTCGAGATGCCCGGGCTCCGCTCGGTCGCCTACCACGGCCCCCACCGCGAGTTCGAGCTCGCCGCCCGCCGCCAGGACCTCGTGACGTTTCCCGTGCCGGCGGACACGGAGGCTGCCGATCCCGTCACCGCGCTCGCGGATGCCGAGGCCTTCGCGATCGGGCCGAGGCCTCGAGACTCGCAACCTCGCACGCTTGGCGGGACCACCGTGACGGTGGAGCCGCGTCTCTTCTCCAGCCGCGGCGAGACGGTGACCCTGCTCCTCCACCCCTGGCTGCTCGCCGCGACGGAGCGCCTGCCGCTCGCCGAGGTGTCCCCCGGGAGGCTCGCCGCCGCTCTCCCCGCGCTCGCACCAGGCACCCCGATCAGCCTCGCCGTCTGGCGGCACCGCTTCGCCCGCGGCCCGGCCGAGCTCACCCTCGAGCCCGGCGGCGAGCGGCTGCCGCTCTTCACCACCGCCCGCCGCCACGGCGACCAGCAGCTGGTGACGCGGCGGTTCGCGCTTCCGGGCGGCAGCGGTCGCGTCGTATTCGCCGCGCCGTCGGCGCCGCCCTCCGCCGCGCGACGCCCACCGCGACTCGAGCTCTATCTCTGGCGGGAGCCTTAGGTGCGCGCGTGATCGGCGGACGGCTCGTCCAGCGGCTGCTCGGCGGCAGCGCCGTGCTCCTCGTCACCGCCAACGTCGCCAACGTGGGGCACTTCGCCTTCCACATCCTGATGGCGCGCATGCTCGGCCCGGAGGGCTACAGCGCGCTCGCGGCGATGATCGCGCTCGTCTCGGTGGGCTACGTCCTCACCGAGGCGGCGCAGACGGTGATGGCGCGCTACACCGCGATCGCGAGCGGCCTCGGCCAGGTGCGCTCGCTCCTGACCCACGGGCTGCGCCACGGTGGGCGCGTCGCCGCCGGCCTCACCGCGGCCTACCTGGTCGTGGCGATTCCCCTCGGGCCGCTGCTGCACGTGCCCTACCGGATCATGGCGCTCTTCGCCCTCTCGTTCGCGAGCCTGCCGCTCATCCCCGTCACGCGCGGCGTGCTGCTGGGTCTCCACCGCTTCGGCGGCTTCGGCTTCGCCATGCTCGCCGAGGTGGCGGTCAAGCTCGGCATCGGCGTCGCGGCCGTGAAGGTGGGCTGGGGCGAGATGGGCGCGGCGGGGGCGGTCGGGCTGTCGCTCGTCGCCGCCTTCGCCAGCGGCTTCGTCCCCCTGCGCGACCTGCGGCGCGTGCCCGCGGAACCGGCTGCGGCCGGCGACGCGCTCGCCTACGGGGTGCCGGTGCTGGCGATCACCGCCACGGTGATGGCGTTCTACAACGTCGACGTGCTGCTGGCACGAGCCCTCTTCGCGCCGGCCGTCGCCGGCCAATACGCGGTCGCGTCGCTGCTCGGCAAGGGGATTCTCCTCGGCGTGATGCCGATCGCGCGCGTCATGTTCCCCCACGCCAGCGGCAGGGACGTGGATGCGGCGACGCGCCGCCGCGTGCTCGTCGCCACGCTCGGGCTCCTGGTGGCGTGCCTCGCGCCGGCCCTCGCCCTGGTGGCGAGCGTCCCCGAGCGGATCGTGCGCCTCGCCGGTGGGCCCGGCTACGAGGCCGCGGCCGGCATCGCGCTGGCCGTCACCACCGGCATGGCGCTCATGGCCTTCAGCAACACGCTGCTCCTGTTCAGGCTCTCGCAGGGCGCGCCGCGCGGCTGGGCGGCCTTGCCGCTCTTGCTGCTGTTCGAAGCGGCCGTTCTCTGGGCGAGCCGCGGCGCGCTGGTGAGCTACGCGCTGGCGATGCTCCTCGCCAACGTCGGCTTCCTGGTGGCCTCCATCGGGCTCTTCCTCCAGCCGCCGTCACGAGCCGGCGAGCCGGGCGGTCACCGCCGGTTGCCCGCCGCGTAGCCGATCGACTGCATCTCCGCCTCCTCCTCGTCGGTGAGGGCAGGCGCTCCCCCCTTGCGCGTGCCGGGCGGCGACTCCGGACCGTTCGCGGCGACCCACGCCGCCTTGAGCCGGCGGGCGAGCGCGTCCCGCGCCGCGGGATCGTCCAGGGGCTCGCTCGTGGAGCTCATCGGCGCGTCGGCCGCGGCGGCGATCCAGCGGTGGAGCGACCACGTCGGCGGCATGCCGGGGGCGCCGGTGAGAGGCGGGGTCTTCGCGAACGCCTCTTCGAGGCGCTCGTGCATCACCTCGGGCGACGTCTGCGGCGGCGTGGCCGGCGTCCCTCCGAGGTCGATGGCGTGGACGCGGTAGTAGTCGGACTCTGCTGCCGCGAATCGCCCCTCCCAGACGAGTTGGCGATCGCCCTCGACGTACGAGACGCGGTTGACGCCGTTGCCGAGGTAGAGCTCGGAGAGGACGCCGCCCTCGGCCGCGTGGAAGAGGCTCGGCGCGGTCGACGGATCGACCTTGCCGCCGGCGGCCTCGACAAGCGTGGCGCGGACGCGCAGCGTCGCCGGTCGCTCGCCGGCGGCGATGGCGAGCGGAGGGCCCTGCCACCCCTTCGGCAGCTTGACGATCAGCGGCACCTCGATGAGCGCGCGGCAGAGGTTGCCGCCGTGCTCGACCTGGCCGCACTCCTTGAACTCCTCGCCGTGGTCGGAGGTGACGACGAGCAGGGTCTCGTCCCACTTGCCGCTCCGCTTGAGGGCGGCGATCAGGCGCGCGAGCACCTGGTCGGCCCAGGCGACGTTGAGCTGGTAGGCGGCGCGGAAGAGCCGCACCTTCTCGTCGGGCATCGGCACCGCGGGGTCGAACCAGGGCTCGAGGTCGAGCACGTTGACGCGACGGGGCAGCGGCGGGTGGCCGGCGGGAAGACGGCCGAGGAGCGCGTCGTGGCGCACGTAGGGAGCGTGGGGCGGGAAGATGTGCGTCCAGACGAACTGCGGCCCGGGGTCGCGGCCGTTCTCCGGCGAGCCGAGGCGCGCGAGCTTCGCCTCCGCGCGCTTCCCCTCGCGGAAGTAGCGGAAGGAGTCGAAGCCCGCCTCGTACCCCCAGCGCGGCCGCAGCCAGACGTTGGAGTAGAAGCCGCTGGTGGCGAACCCGAGGCCCTTGAGTGCCTCGGGCAGGGTGACGAGCTCGGGCTCGAGGACCGCCGCCTCGCCATGCCAGTTCTGCGTGCGCCACGGCTGCAGCCCGGTGAACAGCGACGCCATCGCCGGCACCGTCCAGCTCGAGGAGGAGATGGCCGGCCCTGCCCACGTCGCCTCCCGCGCCAGCGCGTCGAGCGCGGGGGTGAGGCCGGGCGGGCCACCGAACGCTCCCACGGCGTCGGCGCGCAGGGCGTCGAGCGTGATGAGGACGATCGGCCCCCGGTGCCCCTCCGGCTTCGGCTTGCAGCCACCGCAGCCGGAGGCGAGCGCGGCGGCCATCAGGGCCAGCACACCGCCGGCGACATGGCTGCGAAAAGGGTGGGGCATGGACGGTGACCGACACCCGGCGTCGCGGGCGGCGCACAGGATACCCCACGGCATAGGCCACCCCCGGCGGAGCCGCCCGTGCCCGTCGCGGGACGGGCCTGCGCTACCATTACCGGGTCGTGCCCCGCAGCCTCCTCCTCGCCGTCGCGGCGCTGCTCCTGCTCGCCGCCGCCGGGCCAGCCTCCGCCCAGGTGGGCATCCTCGCCTTCGGCGACAGCATCACCTTTGGGATCGGCGATGACCCGGCGCGGGTCGACAAGGGGTACCCGCCGCGCCTGCGGACACTGCTCACCAACGCCGGGATCCAGGCGACGGTGAAGAACGCCGGGAACCCGGGCGAGAACACCCAGGAGGGGCTGACCCGCATCGACGGCGCCCTCGCCGACGCCCCCAGCTCGACCGAAGTGTTGCTGCTGATGGAGGGCACCAACGACATCAGCAACGGCATCGGCTTCGAGACGACCCTCGCGAACCTCCGCGAGATCGCTCGCAAGGCGGAGCTGCGCGGCCTCGCCGTCGTGCACGCCACCTGCATCCCACGGTGGCCGATCTCCAACGCCGACGCCGACAACGTCACCAACCTGCGGCTGGCGGAGAACATTCGCGACATCGCCGGGACGCGCAGCCGCGATCTTGCCGATCCCTTCGAGGTTTTCTCCCGCCTCAGCAACCTGTTCGCCACCTACTACTCACCGGTACTCCCCGACCCGGTCGGCCATCCCAACGCCGCCGGCTACGACCAGCTCGCGCAGCACTTCTTCGAAGTGCTGCGCGACGTCGATCGCGTACCGCCGGTCCCCGGCGTGACGAGCCCGCTCCACGCGGCCGAAGGCGTCCCGGCGACTGGCCCGATCAGCGTCGACGTCTGGGACTTCGGTGCCGGCATCGACCTCGCGAGCACGCGACTGCTCGTCAACGGCACCGACGTCGGGGTGACGCCCACCGGCGACAGCAAACACGCCCGCCTCACCTACACGCCGGCGCTGCCGCTCACGGCCGCCGTGCGCGTGGGCCTGCGCTCGCGCGACGTCGCGACGCCCACGCCCAACACCACGGATCGCGACGTCGCCCGCTTCATCGTCGCCGGCACCACCATCCTCGCCGGCGACCTCGACCGCGACGGCCGCGTCGACGGCCGCGACCTGGTGCAGTTCGCCCGCCGCTTCGGCACGCGCCTCGGCGAGGCCCGCTTCCTCGCCCTCGCCGACCTCAACGGCGACACGCTGATCGACGGCAGCGATCTGGCGATGCTGGCGGCGAACTTCGGCCGCAGCAGCTTCTGAAGCGGCACCGCGTAGCCCGCGGATTCCTCGTCACACCGAGCGCCTGGCGCTTCCGCGTAGGGTGCGCGCCGCGCACCATCCCCCTTCTCCGCTCTTTCCGGATGGTGCGCGGTGCGCACCCCACGCCCGAGCGCTAGTTCGCGTAGCCGAGGGCCTTGAGCGCCTTCTCGGCATCCGCATCCGCCCCGCCCACCTCGCCCGAACGGCGCTCGGCACCGGTGCGGCCCCAGCGCAGGAGCGCGGCTCGCAGGCGGCGCAGCTCGGCGATGCGCGCGGTGGCGAGGTTGCGGGTCTCGCCTGGGTCGGCGGCGAGGTCGTAGAGCTCCCAGCCGCCGGGCACGCCGAGGCGGCCGCCGCGACGGCCGAAGCCCTGCACCAGCTTCCACGCGCCGTCCTGCACGCTGCGGAAGTAGTGCGGCCGCTCGCCCGCCTCCGAGTAGGCATACCGGATCTCGCCCTCGCCGCGGGCGGCGTGCGGCTCGCCGCCGTGCAGCCAGGGCACGAGGCTGTGCCCCTCGAGGCCGCGCTTGTCGGCGCGCGGGGCGGCGAGCTCGCGCAGCGTCGGATAGAGGTCGACGAGCTCGACCGGCTGCTCGACCCGCCGGCCGGCGGGCACCCCCTTGCCGATGACGAGCAGGGGCACCCGCGCCGTCGTGTTGTAGGGCAGCGGCCCGTGCTCGAACCAGGAGCCGTGCTCGCCGAGGCTCTCGCCGTGATCCGCGGTGAAGATCACCAGCGCGTCGTCGAGCAGCCCGAGCCGGCGCGCGTGGTCGAGCAGCTCGCCGATGTAACGGTCAGCGAGCAACACGTTGGCGTCGTATTGCGCCACGTAGAAGCGCCGCTCGCGCCGGTCCCCCAGCCGGTAGACGCGCGCCACGTGGCGGGGCACCTGCTCTTCGCCGGTGTACCGGGCGTCGTCGACGAACGGGTTCGGCGCTCCCTCCGGCAGCGCGTACGGCGCGTGCGGGTCGGTGTAGTGGATCCAGACGAAGAGCTTGTCGTCCTTGGCGTGACGATCGAGCAGCGGCAGGGCCAGCCGGTTGACCTGCGGCGCGTGCACGAGGTCGCGGAAGGCCTGGGCGTCCTCGGGAAAGTCGCCCTGGCCCCACGTCTGCAGGTACTCGTCGAAGCCGCTGTCCCAGCCGAGCCTGGCGCCGAGCACCGCGTTGGAGACGACCGCGCCGGTGCGGTAGCCGGCTGCGTGGAGCATCTCCGGCAGCGTGAGGTAGGTGGCGGGGATGCGCAGCGCCGCCTTCTGCATCATGCCCGTGGTCTGCGGGTAGCGCCCGGTGAAGATCGAGGCGAAGGAGGCGCCCGTCTTCGGCCACTGCGCCACCGCGTCGGTGAAGAGCACCCCGCTCGGAGCGAGCGCGTCGATCCGCGGCGTCGTCTTCCGCGCGTAGCCGTGGAGGCTCGTGTGGTCGGCGCGCAGCGTGTCGACGGTGATGAGGAAGATGCGCCGCGGCGCGGGCTCGGCCTCGGGCCGGCAGCCGAGGTGTGCGCCGGCGACGGCGGCGAGCAGCACCGTCGCCGCGAGGAGGAGCGGCGGGCACCGGCGGCGGGACGCGTGCACGGGAGCTGAGCTCATCGAGCGGTGCGGGACGGCCCTTCGCGGTAAAAAAACCCGGGGCCGGGAATCCGGGGGCGGGAAATCCTACACTACGCGCACGTGACACGGCTGCGAGTGCATCCCGACAACCCGTGCTGGCTCGCCGAGAGCTCCGGGCGCGCCGTCTTCCTCACCGGCTCGCACCACTGGGACGCGCTCGTCGACAACGGCGAGCGGCCCGGCGGCTTCGACTACGAGTCGTACCTCGATCAGCTCGTCTCGTGGGGCCACAGCTGCGTGCGGCTCTGGGCGCACGAGGCCTGGGTGCACGAGCTGTCGCACTCGCCCTGGCTGCGTTCCGGCCCCGGAGTCGCCGCCGACGGCCGCCCGCGGTACGACCTCGAGCGCTTCTGCCCCGAATACTTCGCCAGGTTGCGCGAGCGCGTGCGGCGCGCCGGCGAGCGGGGCCTCTACGTCGTCGTCATGCTCTTCAACGGCTGGTCGCTGCGCGACAATGGCGACGGCAACCCCTGGCCGCGGCACCCGTTCCACCCCGACAACAACCGCAACGCCATCGACGGCGACCCCGACGACCGCGGCGACGGCGACGACGTGCACTCGCTGCGCGTGCCGGCGATCAACCGCCTGCAGCGCCTCTACGTCGACCGCGTCGTCGAGGCGGTGGGCGACCTCGACTGCGTCCTCTGGGAGGTCTCCAACGAGAGCCCCGGCGGTTCGCGCGACTGGCAACGCTTCGTGTTGCGCCACCTGCGCGCCCGCGACGCCGAGCACGGCGCGGCGCACCCGGCGGGCCTGACCTCCTGCTTCCCAGGCGGCAGCAACCGCGACCTCTTCGCGAGCCCGGCGGACTGGGCCTCGCCCAACCGGCACGGCGGCTGGATGGCGACGCCACCGGCCAACGACGGGGAGAAGGTCGTGCTCCTCGACACCGACCACCTCTGGGGGATCGGCGGCGACGCCGGGTGGGTCTGGCGCGCCTTCCTGCGCGGGCACCAGCCGCTCTACATGGACCCGCTCGACGAGCACGGCGAGCGGCAGGGTGCCCGCCGGGCGATGGGAGCTGCACGGCGGCTGGCCGACCGCCTCGACCTCGCCGCGCTCGCGCCGCGGCCCGAGCTCGCCGGGAGCGAGTGCTGCCTCGCGCCCGTGGATGGTGGGCACGACACCTTGGTGGCCTGGGCTCCGCGAGGACGGGTGCGGCTCGACCTCAGACGTGTCGCCGGGTACCTCGAGATCGAGTGGTTGCAGCCGCTCGGCGGTGCAGCGCAGGCCGCGGGGATCACTGCCGGCGGCGACCTGCGCCTCCTGAGCGCTCCGTGGCGCGGCGACGCGGTGGTGCTGCTGCGCCCGCGCTCCCAAGCAAACCGCGTCGACGGGTAGATCGAGGGAGGCCGGATGGTGCGCACGGCGCACCCTACCCGGACCGTTCGCCTCAGCGCTGCGAGATCCACGTGTCGCGAGGTCGGCGGGCCCTCTGAGCGACCGACCCAACGAAGTCGGCCGGCGTAGGGTGCGCCGTGCGCACCGTCCGGTTCCGCTCCGACGCCCCGGCTGCTCTCAGCGAGGTCGCAGCTCTCGCATCGTCGCCAGGGCCACCTCGCGAGCCAGCAGGTCGTAGCCGGCCGGCGTCAGGTGCTGGTCTCGCGGGTAATAGACCGTCTCGCCTCTGGCCACCGCCGCCGCGAGCGCTTCCGTCGGATCGACCACGGCGATGCCGTGGCGCTCGAACATCGCCGCGAAGAGGTGGTTCGGCCGCCGCGGATCGTGGCCCTTCGCGTCGACGCCGAGCTCGCGGTGCAGCGCCACCCACTGCCGAGGGTCGACCTGCGGTAGCGACGGCACCAGCACGGCGATGACGCGCGCGTGCTGCTCGGCCGCCAACCGCGCGAGCCTCGCGATCGCCACCTCGGTGGCGCTGGCCCCCGCCGCGAGATCGGCGGGGAGAGTGGGCTCGTAGAGCGCGAGCTCGGCGCGCCGCTGCCGTCGCGCCCACGGCTCGGCGAGACCGAGCCGCTCCCGCAACGCGCCTTCGAAGAGCGACGACTTGAGCAGACGGAAGAGATGCGAGTGGTAATAGAGCCAGCGCCGGGGACCGCCACGCTGGTTCCCGACCACGAGCTCGCCGTCGACGACCCGCACCACCGATCCGGGCTCGGCGTCCTGCAGGTCGTTGGCGAGGAACGGCGCGATGACGACCACGTCGGGTCGCAGGGGCACGCCCCACGCCTCGTACCACCCCACCTCGTCGGGCACCCCGTAGCCGGGCGCGCCGGCGTTCAGCACCTCCGCGGCAACGCCTGCAGCCCGCAGCCGGGTCTCGAGGCGCGCCGGATACGTCTCGCTCTCCGAGGCACCGATGCCGAAGGTGAACGAGTCGCCGAGAGCGAGCACACGGAGGGTCGCCGCACGGCCGGGCCCTCCGTCGGCGGCCGGGCTCCGCCCACGGAGCCCGTGATCGTCGACCAGCACCTCGTGGTCGAACTCGACGTGGTTGGCCACGCGACCGTGGTGCCCTGCGGCGAGACGATAGCGGCGCGGCGGGTCGGCGACGTAGAGACCGCGGCTCACGGTCATCGCCTCCTGCGGCCGCGCGAGCCGCACGGCCAGCTCGGCGGCCAGCAGCGACAGCGCGAGGCTGAACCCGCCGAGCACCAGGCGGGCGAAGAGGCGCCGGCGCGACGCGAGCATCGGCGGATCGTAGCCCAGCTCCGACGAGCGAGCTGCGTGCCCTCCACTGTGCTTCAATTGCCGCCAATGGAAGCGATCGCGGGAGCGGGACCCGGCGCGGGATCCGCAGCGGCATCGGGACGAGCAGCGCCATCGGGAGAAGGAATGCCACGCGTCGCCGCGGTGGTCGTCAACTACGACGGCAGAGAGGTCACTCTCGACGCCGTGGCGAGCCTGCTGCGCATGCGCTACCCCCGCTTCGACGTGGTGGTGCTCGACAACGGCTCTCGCGACGGCTCGACCGGCGCGATCGCGGCGGCCTTCCCCGCCGTGCGCCAGCTCCGCCTCGCCGAGAACCGCGGCAGCGCGAGCGGCTATGCCGCCGGCATCTGCTGGGCCTTCGCGCACGGGTACGACTACGCGCTCCTGCTCAACAACGACATCGAGGTCGAGCCGGACCTCCTCGACGAGCTCGTCGCCGCCGCCGAGCGCGATCCGCGCGCGGGCGCCGTCGGTCCGAAGTGCTACTTCCACGGCGAACGCCGGCGGCTCTGGTCCGCGGGCGGCGTGCTGCGCTTCCGCGAGGCGGTGACGCGAGAGCGTGGCTACGGCGCGATCGACCACGGGCAGTTCGACGTCGAGGCGGCGGTCGACTACGTCAACGGCTGCGCCATCCTCATCCGCCGCGCCGCCGCCGAGAGCGCCGGCGGCTGGGACCCGCTCTACTTCATCTGCGTCGACGACGCCGACTTCTGCACCCGTCTCGCGCGCGCCGGCTGGCGGTGTCTCTACGCGCCGCGCGCTGTGCTCTACCACCGCGTGGCGTGGACGACGGGCGGCTACACGCCGGGCCGCAACCACCAGCTCGGCAGGAGCAGCGCGCTCTACGTGCGGCGCTACGGCAACGCCTGGCAGCGCGCCCGCTTCTGGGCCTTTGCGCTCGCCGCGCTGGCGGTCGGGTACCTGCGCGAGCTGCCGCGCGGCAACCAGGCCGCGGCGGTCGCCAAGCTGCGCGGAGCTCTTGCCGGCTGGCGCGAGCCGTTGCCGGCGCCGCCGCCACTCTCCCCGCCGCCGCCGGAGCTCGAAGAGCTCGGCACCTCGGTGAGCGCCGGCGCCGCTCCCCGCTAAGTGCTGCCCGGCGCACGCGTTGACGGGCGAGGCTGGCCGCGACGCCGCTGCTATGCTGCCGCCCCGTGACCTCGACAGCGCGGCTCGGGCTCGCCGGCGTCAGCGCCTTCCTCTTGCTCTTCCCGCTCACGCTGAGCCGGCCGGGCGTGCCGAGCCACCTGAAGGCCGACGAGGCGGCGTATTACGGCATGGCGCAGTCGCTCGCCCACGATGGCGACCTGCGCTTCGAGCAGCGCGACGTCGACCGCTTCTTCACCGAGGTCCCCTACGGCCCGGTCAACAACCTCATCCTGATGAGCGGCGACGGCTGGAAGACCGTCCACTACGCGAAGCCGTTCCTCTACTCGCTCTTCGCCGCGCCCTTCGTGCGCGCCGCCGGGGCGCGAGGCATGCTCGTCTTCAACACCGCGCTGCTCGTGGCGATGATCTGGATGGGCGCGCTCTACCTGCGGCGCTTCAACGACGAGGGGATCGCCGCGCTCTACTCCGCGGGCTTCTTCCTCTTCTCGGTCGGGTTCGTGTACGTCTACTGGCTGCAGCCCGAGGTGTTCAACATGGCGGCGGTGACCGCCTGCCTCTTTTTCGGGCTGCCACGCGAGGGGAGCGAGGAGGGGCTGCCGAGGCCGCGCCGCGAGCTCCTCTGCGCGGCGCTCTCCGGTGCCGCGCTCGCCCTCGCCGTCGCCAACAAGCCCATGCTCGCGCTTCTCGGCGTGGCGCCGCTGTGGAGCCTGTGGCGCGACCGGCGCTGGCGCCAGGTCGCCGCCTGGCTCGGCGGCGCCGCCGGCTGCATGGCGCTGACCGCGGCGCTGTCGATGGCGCTCACCGGCAGGCCGACCGCGTACCTCGCGGTGCAGCGCGGCGGCTTCACGCTCTGCGGGCCCGGAGAGATGCCGATCTTCCCGGGTGCGCACGCAGCGGCGGCGCCGCAAGGGGCAGGCACACCCGAGGCGGCAGCCGCACCCGAGGGCGACGCAGCCCCGGCGACGGCGACGGCAACCTCCAACCCGCCCCCGAGCGCCCCCACGCCGGCCGCCGGCGCCGCCGCCGCCATCGGCGAGTCCGCGACCGGCAACAGCTACAGCTGGCTCTTCCGCCTCCCCGACACCTCGTGGAGCGAGCTCGCCGACAACCTGGGCTACTTCCTCGTCGGCCGCCACACGGGGCTTCTCCTCTACATGCCGTTCGCGCTGGTCTCGATGCTGCTCTTTCTCTTCCACGGCCGTCGCTCGGGCGCGCGCTGGCTGCTGCTCGGCGCCAGCGCCGCGATCGCGCTCTTCTTCCTGCTCTTGATCGCCTGGAACTGGCAGGGCGGCGGCGGCTTCGTCGGCAACCGCTACTTCGTGAACGTCTACCCTGCCTTTCTCTTCCTCGTCACCCGGGTGCGACCGCGCGCCGTCGTCGCCATCGCCGGCGCGCTCGCCGGCCTCTGCGTCTCGCCGCTCGTCCTCGCGCCGTTCGGGCTGCCGGGGCCGGAGCCGACGCTGCAGATGCACGTGCGCGGCCTCCCCTTCCGCTGGTTCCCGCTCGAGCTGACGCTCCGCAGCGTCCCCGGCTACCACCGCGTCGCGCTCGGCGACGTCCGCATCGTCGGTCGGCGCGACGTCTTCCTGCCTCTCGGCGAGCGGATGTGGATCCACGGCGCCACTCCGGTCGAGCTCTACTTCATCGCCGATCGGCCCCTCGGCGCGCTGGCCTTCGAGGTCGCGAGCGCCGCGCCCCGGAACCACGTCGAGCTCAGCATGGGCAGCTGGCGGGAGCAGCTCGACCTCGCCGAAGGTGAGTCGCGCCGGCTCGTCGTTCCCGCGCCACGACCCACCCGTCGCTGGACGATCAAGTCGGGCCCCCTCTACGCCTACCGCATGGTCGCGCAGACGTCGTCCGGGCGGCCGCGCGTGTGGGAGCGCGAGTACCCACCGCCGACCTGCCCGGGCTGGCCCTGGCAGGCGAAGGAGCCCGACTCGTTCTTCGCCGGCGCCGAGCTCGTCTACCTCGGTGCGCCGCAGGACCTCGAAGCGGACCTCTACCATGCCGCGTGGAGCAAGCTCGAGGCGCCGGCGCAAGCGCGCGTGGGCGAGACGTTCACCGTCCGGGCGACCCTCCGCAACGCGAGCACCGTCACCTGGCGCAACAGCGGCGGCGCGCGCGTGCGGCTCTCCTACCACTGGCTCGACCCGGCCGGTGCCACCGTCGAGCAGGAGGGCGAGCGCACCGAGCTCGCGGAGCCGCTCGCCGCCGGCGGCGAGGCCCCGGTCGAGGTGAAGGTCATCGCCCCGTCGAGGCCCGGCCGCTACGTCCTCGCGCTCGACCCGTTGTTCGAGACCGTCTCCTGGTTCTCGCAGCGCAACGGCGGCGCGATGGAGCGCGTCGCGATCGAGGTGCTCCCTCCTGAGGCCGCGACACCGGAAGGCCGCGCCGCGCCGGAGGGCCACTGAAGATGCTGGACAACCTGCGCGAGGATACCCGCCGCCTGCTGCTCATCAAGAGCAAGCCCTTCCCCTGGTACGTGTTCGAGTCGCTGCTGTTCGAGACCGGCTACCAGGCAGTCGTGCTGCACCGGCTCGCACACTGGTTCAAGCGCCGCGGCGTGCCGGTGCTCGGGCCCGCCATTGCCCGCTTCAACCAGTTCCTGACCGGCGTCGACATCGGCCCCGCGGCACAGATCGGCCCCGGCCTGATGATCGTTCACGGGCAGGGAATCGTCGTCGGCGGCTGGGCCCGCATCGGCCGCAACGCGATCCTCCTCCACCAGGTCACCATCGGTTCCCCCGACCCCAGCCACCGCGAAGCGATGCCGGCGATCGGCGACGACGTCTTCATCGGCGCCGGCGCGAAGCTCATCGGCGCGATCACCGTCGGCAACGGCGCCTTCATCGGCGTCAACGCAGTGGTCACCCAGGACGTGCCCGCGGGCGCCCGCGTCGTCGTCCGCGGCGGCGTCGACGTCACCCCGCCGAAGGCCTGAGGCCGACCCGGCATCGCCGTCTCGCGATCAGGACGCGCCCGTCTCCGCGCGGCGACGGCGGCCACGTCAGCCGATCGACAGGATCGGCACATTGGGCCTTGCGCGCCCGAGCGAGGTGTCTCGCGTGCCTGGATGGAACAGGCGTTGCAATCGCAGTCCGCAGGCAGACCACGGACTCGGAGGCCTTCGATGCGCGCGATGCGGGTGTGGAGCGTGGGCAAGCTCGCCTCGAAAACCCTGGTCGCCTCGATCGGCTTGGCCACCTCGGCCAGCTTCCTCGTCTTTCCGTCGGCGCTGGAAGCCCAGGACTACGCCGAGATCGTCGAGGTCGACGTCGTCACCGTCGACGTCGAGGTCCGCGACCGCGACGGCAACCTCGTCACGGACCTCGAGCGCGACGACTTCCGCCTCTTCGAAGACGGCCAGCGCGTCGAGGTCACCAACTTCGAGCGGGTCAAGAACGGGAACGCCTCGGCTCCTGCCGTCGTGGCGCCGGCAGCTGCTCCCGCGGCCGCGGCCCCGGAGCCCGCCGCCGCGCATGCACTGTCACCCGAGGCGCCGTCACCGGAGACGGCGCAGCGCACGATCGTCTACGTCGACGCCCGACACCTGACCGCGGCGAGTCGCGCGCGGGCGCTCGCCCAGCTCCGGAGCTGGGTGGCGACGCTCGCCGACGGCGATGAAGTGATGGTGGCCGTCGAGAGCCTCGGCGGTCTCTCGGTGGCGCTCCCCTTGTCGCAGGAGCGCGGCGCGATCGACGCCGCGCTCGAGCGCCTCGGCACGCTGGCCGTACACGGCGAGAGCGTCGATCGCGACCGGGCCACGGTGGTGCAAGCGGTCATCAGCATCCAGAGCGACGACATCTTGATGGGCATCCCCTGCGCGCCCAACATCGCCGATCCGGTGCGCGCCTTCGCCGACAGCACGCGCCAGGAGGTGCGCCGGACGCTCGCCCGCATGGGCGGCCTCGTCAGCTCCCTCGCCGGGATGCCCGGGCGCAAGGCGCTGGTGTACGTGAGCGACGGCCTCCCTCTGCAGCCCGGCGCCGACCTCTTCGAGGTTCTCAACCAGATGTGCGGCGGAGGAGCAGCCACCTCCGGCGTCGGCTTCCCGTCGCAGCCGGCGGGTGGCCCAGGGGGTCCTGCAGAGCGCCAGAAGCCCCAGGGTGGCGGCCTCGGCATCCCGCTGATGGACGCCAGCGTCCTGGGCCCGGGCGCCTATCGCGCGCAGTCCGCCGCCCTCGACGCGGCGAGCTACGACCTCACGAACGACCTGCGCCGGCTCGCCTCGCACGCGAGCACCAACCGGGTGAGCCTCTATACGCTCCAGGCGAGCGGCCTACGCAACACCGCCGCGGTGGATGCGTCGCTGGGCGTCGCCGACGGCTTCCTGCTCGCCGGGCCCGTGGCGCAGCTCGCGGTGTCGAACCTGCGGGAGCCGCTCGTCTACCTCGCCCACGAGACGGGCGGCCGCGCGATCGTCGACACCAACGACTTCGCGGGCGAGCTCCGCCGCATGCGCGACGGCCTCGGTGCGTTCTACAGCCTCGGCTACGCGCCGAAGCACCGCGGCGAAGGGAAGCAACACCGGATCGAGGTCGAGGTGACGCGCCCGGGCGTGCGCCTGGCGTACCGCCGCACCTACCGCGACAAGCCCGCGCTCGAGCTGGTGGCCGATCGCCTGGTCACCGTCCTCGTGCACGGCCTCGAGGAGAACCCGCTCGAGGTGGCGGCCGAGGTCGCCCCACCGAAGGCGCTGCCCAACGGCCACGTCCTCGTCACCACCCGGCTGCTCGTGCCGCTCATCAAGCTCGCGACCCTCACGCACGACGAGGCTTACGAAGCGAAGCTGCGCGTCATGGTCCTCGCCGCGAAGCCGGGCGGCGAGAGCTCGGGCCTGCGCCAGCTCCTCGTGCCGGTGCTCGTACCGCACATGCAGGGGCTCAACGCCTTCGGCCAGAAGTACGCATACGACGTCGGCCTCGAGCTCACCCCGGACGTGCACGACCTCGCTTTCGCCATCCGCGACGAGCTCGGCGGCGTCACGTCGTACCTGCGCCGGCGCGTCGATCTTCGGGTCGCGGGCACGCAGCGGTAGTGCAGGCCCCCGGACGGGCGGGCGCAGGGCCCGCCCCTACACCCGAATGCAGGTTGCCAGCCGAGGCATCCGGTCTGATGTAGGGGCGGGGCCTGCCCCCGCCCGTCCGCGGTCGCCGCACCACACCGACTCGCTGCTCGGGTCAGCCAGCGGTCTCGACGAGAAGCCCCGCGTCCACGAGCGCCCGTGCGGCCTCGGCCAGGCGCGACAGGGGAACCCCCGATCGCTCCGCGATGGCCAGCAGGTCCGGTCCGCCGTCCGACTGGTTGAGCACCCACAACATCGCCATCTCGCGCTCGCGGCCGCCGATCGTGCCGCCGACGCTTCCGTAGAGCCCGCGCCGCCCCAGTTGCGGCTCGCCTTTGGGGGCAAGGTTGCGGTAGCGACGGTTCTCCTCCAGCGCAGTGACGACGGCGAGGTAGGCACGCAACGATCCACCCAGCGCGCCTGGTGTGATGAAGCTCAGATCGTCCGCCGACGTGTGGTACTCGGGATAGCGGCCCCAGGGCGTGCGCGTGAGCGAGCCCACCGGCAAGTCGAAGCCGGGCGAGCAGTACTGGCGCTCGTCGTAGCCGAACGGGACGAAGGGCTCGACGGTCACCTCCTCTCCGAGCTCCGCGAGCGCGCGGGGCACGGCGCGGTCGATGGTCGCGTTGCCGCGGCGGCTCTGCTTGTAGTGGAAGCCGCCGCGGTCGCCGACGTTCGCCACCACCAGGCCGTGCTCGATGCGGTCCAGCCGGCCTTCGCTCCGCGCCAGCCAGGCGATCGCGCCGATCGTCCCCGGCACGAAGAGAAAGCGATACCCGAAGCGCCGGGGCGCCGTCGCCAGCCGCTCGGCGAGGACCGTAGCGAGGGCCAACCCCGAGAGGTTGTCGTTTGCCAGCGCCGGATGGCAGACATGGCACGAGACGAGGACCTCGCGGTCGCTCTCGCCTGGGAGGAAGCACTCGCCGTAAGTGAGCGCCCCGTCGGCGAGCGTGGCGTCGATCGAGACCTCGTAGTCGCCCTCGCGAAGCCGCTTGCGCTCGGAATCAGCGAGGCAGAAGCCCCACGCCTCTTTCCAGTACGACGTGCGATAGGGCACCCAGTCCGGGTGCTCGGGTAGCGAGTGGAGGTGCTCCTGCAGCTCGGCGAGCGGCATTCTCGCGCGCACCGGCACGCTGTAGCCCACGACGTGCAGCGGCGAGCGTTCGGCGTCGACCGCCGTCGCGCCGTCCGGCCCTTTCACCCATGCGCCGCGCAGGTTCCACTCCCGTGGCACCGTCCAGTCGAGCACCGGCGTCCCGGTGGGGACCTCGTGTGCGACGAGCGGGATGCGCTCGCCGATGCGGGCCAGCGTCTGCCGCACGCCGTCGCCGGTCAGGCTGCGCGGGATCGGCTGCAGCTCGGCGGCGAACGCGTGCATCGCCGCGCCGGCGGCGACCGGGTCGAGGCCCGCGAGCAGCTCGCGCAGCGAGTTGACGCTCACCAGCTCACTCGTCGCCGAAACGCGGCAGCATGAGGTCGCGATCCGAGATCATCGTCATCTCGATCGGCCAGCGGATCGAGAGCGTCGGGTCGTCGAAGCGATAGCCCCGCGCGTGCTCCGCCGAATACGGCGCCGAGATCTGGTACGAGACCTCGGTGGAGTCCTCGAGCGTCTGGAAGCCGTGGGCGAAGCCCGGCGGCACGTAGATCTGCGTCCCGGTCTCGGCGCTGAGCACGGCGGCGACGTGGCGGCCCCGGGTCGGGCTGCCGGGCCGCACGTCGACGACCACGTCGAACGCCGAGCCGCGGGTGACCCGCACCAGCTTCGCCTCCTCGAACGGCGCCGCCTGCAGGTGGAGCCCACGCACGGTGCCGCGCAGGTGGTTGAACGACGTGCTGCACTGCACGACCGCGGTCGCGAGCCCGTTGGCCTCGAACTCGTCGGCGGCGAACGTGCGGGTGAAGAAGCCGCGGCCGTCCTCGTGGCGCTCGGGGTCGAGGAGGAAGACACCAGGGAGCGCCGTCGAGCGAAAGATCATCGGCGCTCTCCTCCCGCCTCGTTCACAGCACTGTCAGGCGAGGCACGGCGACGACGAAGCGCCCGCCCCACGAGCGCACCGCGGCCATCTGCCCCATCACCTCGTCCTTGAGGTTCCACGGCAGGATCAACACGTAGTCGGGGCGCGTCTCGAGGATCCGCTCCGACTACGTGTTGATACTGC
>Ga0075421_100002732_pt1 | contig 21076 bp, 19 predicted proteins | sample SoiMetdeltSBSDD5_FD_75292 | JGI IMG/M metagenome (GOLD analysis project Ga0075421, IMG submission 75292) | Bulk soil microbial communities from a Populus tree surrounding site in Tennessee, USA - Soil MetaG P. deltoides SBSDD5 | ecosystem: Environmental > Terrestrial > Soil > Tree plantation... | reverse complement strand
CAGCAACACTGATGCGCTGCTCCGTAACTTCGAGTGGTATAAGGCGAACCTCAAGAACTTCGAGGGTCAGTCCGGCGTAAGTCACCGCGTCCCCTGGAGTCAGGGGATTCTCAAGCTGGCAAAGGTATTCTTTTAGCGGGTCAGCTAGTCAGCATTTCAGCAGGTCAGCTAATGGTAGCTACGAATCCCCTTCTATATTCTTCGGGAGAAGGGGATTTATACTATAGCTTGACGCAGCTTCATGCAGCATAAGGGATAACGATGACCGATGATCAAAGGCTGATCGAGCGTATTCGACGCCACATTCAGAATCCCAGGAATATCAACTGGTTCACGCAGCGTATCGAAAATCATGTTGCGACCCGCTACCCTCCGGCGACCCAGCAAGCCGTAGCGTCTGCCGAGGCAGAAATAGGCTTCCGTCTTCCTGAGTTGATCCGCGAGATTTATTTCCAGATTGGAAATGGCGGCTTCGGGCCAGGAGATGGCATCATTGGTGTAGAAGGCGGGTATCAAATCTACGGCGCAACCCTTGCTCAGAATACACTTGACTCCCGTGATGCTGAAGTGTTTTTCGCTGAGATGGGATGGTACGAACCTGATTGGCATTGGAGCCCTGCATATATTATGTATTGCTATTGGGGCTGTAATGTGACAACCCTTGTAGATTGCAGCGATCCATCACTCCCTGTTTACTCTCTCGATAGTACTGTGATGACACCACATTCATCACACACTTTGCGCCAATGGTGGGAAGATTGGCTGGATGGCAAGGTCAATCAGTATTGAAACTAACTCGCTGAGCGGGTCAGATTTGGGATAAAGTTGTCCGACTGCCCGGAAGAATCGGAGTCTGAATGAGTACCGCTACCTTTGCCGAATTAGCTGCTGACATAGATCGGCTGTGTGAGGCCCGCGCAGCCGTCTACCCGGTGCGTGATGCGATTCACCAAGAGCTAACAGACAGATTGGTAGATTTCTGCCGATGGCTCCAAACGCAGCAATCCGCCGGATGGCAGGCCGACGCAGCATTGGTCAGTCAAGCCGAGTCAATACAGCCCTTGTTTGTCGGGGGATTTTACAAGTCGGGCACGACAATGGTGCTCAATCTGTTAGATGGTCACCCGCAGCTAAGTGCGCTCCCCGGCGATGCAAAACTTCTGCAATGGGCGCGGCGCGGATTGGCATTCCCCCCTGATCAGCGTGCCCAACTAATCCGCGAACACTGGATTCGCACACTGGTCAATCCAACCGGACAGCCACCTTTCTGGTTATTCGGGCACGACGCTGAACCGCATCTTACCTTTCTGAATTATCTCGATTACTGGCTCGCTCATGACTGCGAGTCCCTGCAAAGTCTCATGGAGAGCGTGGCATGCGCCTATTTCGCCGCGAATCCGATGCGCCCCTCGAATCCGAAATTCTGGGTCGATAAAACCCCGCTTCAAGAACTTGATCTGGATGCGCTTCGAGATTTGTATCCGGGGGCAAAGTTCGTCCATGTAGTGCGAAATCCTCTCGCCATTTTTGCCGCAATGAAAACAATGGCCGATACACGCGAGAACAAGTTTCGCATGGATCACATGATTGACCTGCTGCGTGATTCGCTGCGTAAGGGCATGGAATACCGCCAGAGTCTCGATTACGTTGTGCTACGCTATGAGGATGCTGTACAACAGCCGCGAGATACAATGGAGAGTGCTGCCAGTCAGCTAGGGATTTCCTTCCATGAGTCGCTGCTTGAGCCGACGATCAATGGCATGCCGAGCACACCAAACTCGGCTTACGACAATAATCGGGAGCAGGGGAAAATTCACGCGAAATCGTTGGAGCGCTGGCGGGATCAGCTAACGTCGCGCGAGATCGCGCTGATCGTGGATCAACTGTATGACGAAGCCACCGCTCTCGGCTACGATTGGTCTGAGCTTCGACTGTCGAGTGTGCGGCGTGCTTCCTTGCGACTTACCCACACGCTGACACGAAAGTTCTGTGAACCAGTAAGCCATCTGGCGCGGCGGGCGCAGCAGTCTTTCCGCTACCGCGTGCTTAGGCGCTCGGATTCTGCGACTGAATAAGTTTATCAGCGCTTGTTCCCAAAACTTGTTTGCGGTCTAATCTTCTCATAAGCATCAACGATTATCCCTCTAGGAGAATTGCATGTTCCAGTCTCGCCTCGAACGGCTGCAAGCCGAACTGCGCCGCCGCGATATTCAATGCCTCGCGCTGATCGCCGGCGCGAATCTGCGCTACATGACTGGTCTCGACTTTCACCTGATGGAACGCCCAACTGTCGTATTCTTTCCTGCCGAGGGTGATCCGGTCTTTGCAATTCCGAGTCTGGAAGTACCGCGCGTTCAGAAGGCAATCAACGGGGGTGGGCTGTTCGAGGGGCCAATCTACCATTACAGCGATGCGGACGGCCCGGATAAAGCCTTCGAGCAGGCAATGATGTCACTGCCGGAAGTAGAGCGCTACGCGGTGGAATATCTGCGGATGCGGGTGCTGGAACTGAAATTGGTTCAGCGACATTTTCCCGTTGCGGCGATGCAGGACGGTGGGCCAATCATGGATACGCTGCGGCTGACCAAAGATTCCGCCGAGATCGAAGCGATGCGCAAGGCGATCAAGATCAGTGAAGCGGCGCTGCAAGAGACCATCGATTGGCTTCAGCCGGACCTGACCGAGAAAGAGATCGAGGCGTACCTGAACATCGCACAGATTCAACATGGCGGCGGCCCGCTGCCTTTTGAAGCGATTGTTCTGATCGGCGATAATGCAGCGCTGCCGCACGGGAATCCGGGGGATCGCAAGCTCAACATGGGCGACGAGATTCTGTTTGACTTTGGGACGAGCTACGGTGGCTACATCTCCGACATCACGCGCACGTTCTTCTTCGGACAGCCGCCGAGCACGAAAGCCCGCGAAGTATATGAAACGGTCAAAGCGGCGAATGAAGCCGGGCGCAAGGTCGCTGGGCCAGGTGTGCCCTGCCAAGAAGTGGATCGTGCGGCTCGTAAGGTGATCGAGCAAGCTGGGTACGGCGAATACTTCATTCACCGCGTCGGGCATGGAATCGGGATGGAAGGCCACGAAGGGCCATACATGCGCGAAGGCAATGATCAGCCACTTGAAGTTGGCATGACCTTCACCGTCGAACCGGGAATCTACATTCCCGGCGAGGTTGGGGTGCGTATCGAAGACAACATGGTAGTGACTCAAAGTGGTGCGGAGTCACTGACGACCTTCGACCGTGAGTTGTGCGTCATTCAACCTCGGAATGCCTGACCAGACGGTTCTCATTCACGGCGATGTGCTGATCGACCGGACGGCGCTCGCGGCGGCTCTGCCCGATGCATGGGCCAGCATTCTGGCGGCGGAGATGGGTGGGGAGCGCGATGCGTGGCGGCGAGCCTATCAGCGCGTCGCGGATGATTGGGAGAGCTATTGGGCTGATCTCGACCTAAGCGGGGACAACTCGGTAGAGCAGTGGCGGGAAGGTCGCTGGCGAGTCATCCGCGCGTGGTTCCGCTTGGCAGGCCAGCCAATCCCTGATGTGGCACAATCCTCATATTATCTTGGTACCCTTACTGAGATGGTTGGAAAGCGGTGTTCAGCATGGAAGCCGGGTTTGGTTGATGCAATCAATATGCTGACCGAGGCCAGATTCCGAATCGCCATCCTTGATCCCTATTTGCCCTCGCCGCTTCTGCGTGGAACGTTAAGCGCATCATACCCCTATAATGAGATACAAGTCATTGGCCCAGACGAGTTGGAGCAGGTAGGCATCGAAGATATTGAGCGGGGCTGGCTCGCCTCACTGATCGGTACTGATCCGGCAAGCGTTCAGTTTGTCTCTCCGCCTGCCGATGTAACTAATCTCGTCTCGCTCCTCGCGCATGAGGTGAAACCGAGTGCCGCTTGATCCTCATCTCACTCGAATACTAGCGGCGCTGCCGTTGTGAAACGGAAGAAATCGCCAGCGCTGTTCGACGTGGGCGGGTATCGACTCGCCTTGTCCTGTCAAGGTGTGGCAAAGCCGTGTGTGATCCTCGACTGCGGGATAGGGTGCGGAATTGATTCATGGCAGGACGTTCAACCCGCCGTCGCACAGTTCGCACGGGTTTGCAGCTATGATCGTCCCGGCATCGGGAACAGCGATCTGGCTCCGGTTCCCCGCACGGTCAACGACATAGTGTGCGATCTACGTGCTCTGCTGCCTGCCATATCGCTAAACCCTCCTTATGTGCTGGTCGGCCATTCATTTGCAGCGCTGACTGCCCTGCTTTTTACCTCTCGCTATGCTGATCAGGTGGCAGGGTTAGTGCTTGTCGACCCCAGCCATCCTCGGCAAGAGGGAGAGTGGCTATCCTTGCTGCCGTCGGAGCGTTCTGATGAAGCGGATAGCCTTCGCAACCTCCGCCGCTATATGACCGTGAATCTCACCGATCCGAACAGCAACCCGGAGAAAATTCATAAGGCGATGAGCTATGCACTGATGCAAGAGGTCGGTTCGCTAGGTGATCTGCCGCTCATTGTACTGACACGGGGACGAATGCCGCCGGAGCGCCCAGGATTACCAGCAGGGCTTGAAGGTCAGATGGATCAAGTTGGATACGAACTACATGCCGAGTATGCAAGTCGATCCACAAACAGCCTGCATATTGTGGCCGAAAGAAGTGGTCACTTTATTCAGAATGACCAGCCAGCAGTTGTCATCGACGCAATCCGGCGAGTGGTTGAGGCGGTGCGAACTGGAGAGTGGCTTGCTCGCTAGCTGCCGCCCGCACTTAAGATAGCCTCTGGGCAAAGTGGATCGGGGGAACAGGTGATAGCCGCATTAGGTGCACACGCATAGTTGACTGGCATCCCTAAATAACGAGAGGAATCGACTGTGTTTTCAAAGTAAAGTTCGTTGCTGTAGCTGCCGCTACCATCATCCAGCACAATTGAGAAGTGCAGGTGGGTCGAAATTCCTCCGGCTGCACCTGCGTAATTGCCTGTGTAGCCCAACAAAGTTCCCTGTTTGACAAAGATTTCTTCAGACCCTAGTGGGAAAGCATCAACGATGTAGCTGAACGAGCCATCGGCGGGAGCCATATGCGTATAGTACAGCCAGATTTGCCGACCGGGATGAAGGGGATCATCGGGCACGCGCTCGATCATGGCGCTGAGCCAATAAGTCCTTCGAGTGATATAGCCATCATAGGCGGCTACGACGGGCATCTTCCCCGGCTCGTCATTGGGGCTGAATATATCGATCCCTTGATGGCGGTGTGTCTCAGAGTAGGGCAGGCGCGGATCGGCATAATACAGACCGATGAACCCATTCGCGGGCAGCAGGAACGGCGCGCCGGGGCACGGCTCATTGCGGATTGTCATCAACTTTTCTGCGAGGGCAGGATCGCCCTCGAACCACTGCGAGAACACATCGTTATGCTCGTTGATGGGTGAGTTAATCTGAACGAAGCGCGCGGCGCGATAGGCCACGTACATCCCCGCGACGGCGATAAACAACAGCGCGACGGCGAACCGCTTGCGATCTGCGAGAAGCCACAAGACGAACGAGCGTGTCCACCGAGCGGCGGGCGGAACGGCCCATCGGAGGAAGCGGTACAGCCAGATTCCAAGCCAGCGCAAAGCACGCCACAGCCAGGTCAAAACGAGCCACAGGATTGCGAACAGATACCGGAAGAAGTCAAGCATCACCGCGAAGAAGGTTCGTTTCGGTGGCGGTGGAGACGGCTCGACGAGTTTGACTTTGGGGCGCTTGGAGGACATAAGCTGAATTTGTGAGAATCAAAGGCGCGCTAACGATAGCGCGCCGGGGGTCGTGATGCAATGGGTCAGAGGACAGACTTATGTGTCCGTCCTTACGAGAACTGGAAAGTTAGTGGCTGCTGGGAGGCCGCGCAAGAACCTTGCTGCCATCGGCGCTGCGGGTAGTTTCCTCTTGTTTGCGGACTTTGACGAGTTCCAGCGGAATGACGACAGTAGTGCGTGTGCCCTTGCCTGGCGCTGACTCAATGTGCAGCGCACCTTCCAGCAGCGCGGCACGTTCTTGTAGGTTCGTCAAGCCCAAGTGACCTTCGCGCTTCTTAGCTTCCTGGATAGCTCGCTCTACATCGAAACCAACGCCGTCGTCGGCGATGTTCAGTACCAGCATGTCCCGCTCGGCATGAACGGAGATATTGATACGACTGGCCTGCGCGTGTTTGCGCGCATTATTGACGGTTTCGGAGGCGATAGAAAACAGGGTTGTAGTCGTTTGCGCGTCTAGCTGTTGATCCAGACCATCGCGCATGGTGACAACTACATTCTGATCGTAGGTTTCCTTCATCTTGACGGCAAGCTGTTCGAGGCCCGATTTAAGGCCCGCATCAAGCGCTTTAGGCCGCAGTTCAAACAGCATGTGGCGAATCTCTTTGGTGGTGCGGCGGGCCATATCTTCGATGGCATAAAGCTCATCGACTGCGTTTTCGGGCTTCTTCTCGATTAGCTTCCGCACATAATTCAGACGCATGGTGATCGCAGCGACGCCCTGTGTGGGGCCATCGTGGAGATCGCTGGCAAGCTGGGCGCGGGCATCTTTCTCAATCTGAACGATCCGGTCGCGTTCTTCCAGCAGCGCCACATACAGCCGCACATTGTTCAGCGAGGCGGCGGCTTGATTGGTTACGGCTGCCATCAGTTCAATATGGGTATCCTTGAATGCGTTGCCGTCGATGCTGCCAACCGCCATTACCCCGTAGACCTCATCACCCGTACGCAGAGGTAGTACCAGGACCGAGCGACACCGGCGGAAGCAGTCGAACTTATTTAGTTCCGGATCATTATCAGGTGCATAAGAAATAGCCGGATCTGATAAGCGTAATACCTTCTCGATTACTCCAGCTTGGCCTGGAACTTCAACTGCCTGATCTGCGAGTGCCACACTCATGCTGGCTCTTGTGACGCGTAGCACCGTCCCAGTTCCTACTTCGGAATTAGCGAAGAGGAGGACCATCGCATAGACAGGAGATGGTACGCCCATGCGCTCCAATGAGTCGAGGGCGAATGTCACGGCAGATGACAGCACGCGCTTGGGATCGAGCTTTGACTTGCTGAGGACTTCCGCCATTTCATAGATGACGTGCATTTGCTCCTGTGCCAGCCGCGCTACCTGCTCGACACGTTTGGCACGCTCACGGAAGCGGTCTTGCAGCATGATCTGCTCACTATCGCTCCGGCTTAACAGGGCGGCAAGCGGCCCCGCCGCCGGAATCGTGAGAAGGCCCAGCACCAATGCTTGAATGTCAGGCTGCGCCGGCTTGACATAGTAAATCTGTGAGACAAATAGTCCGGCTGCCAGAATAGCTCCAGCGATTAGGGATGGAAACCAGTTGAAATAAAAACCAGCCACTACAACAGGGATCAGGCCCATCCATATCAGAGCAGCGCTGGTGTATGAAACTCCGGCCAGCACCAGCAGAATATCGGCTGCGATGGTGAAGATCACGACGAGGCGCGTCCAGTGATCGGCTATGATCAGGAGGAGTAGAACTAAGTCGGTGATGACTGCTGCGCCGATCACCGCAAAAACAGGCGTATAGCCTTGTGGTAGGACGCCCTGCCCACTTACCACATAGAGCAGTAAGCCCAACGGGATCAACGAGCGAAGGCCAAACAAAGCCCACTCCCGGTGTGTCACCGGGATGCGTTTAGTGACAGGGATGCGCTCTGGAACGAACGCCATATCGCTGTTACTGGGTGGACGAAACGGAGTACTTGTATCCATGCAAACTGCTGCTCTCTAGCCAACCACTACGCGGAAACTATTATACAGGATTTACAAGAAATGCGCGGGCTACTCCCTGCTGCCGCCGCATTGTAACCTTATTCGGTCACGTAGTCTATGGGGTAACGTATGGATTGCCCGCTATTTAATGGTTATGTGCATCAGTGTAGCTACATCGGAAAGAGATTGACCTGCCACTATCACGGGCAGGCGCGTACTGTCTTCGGGACGGTATAACCCCACCGCAAGGTGGTAGGTTCCCGGCGGCGCGTCGAGCGGAATCAGTAGACCATGCCGATCAACAATTTGTTCGCCAACTTGCCATGTCGTAGTAGGACGCTGGTTATTAACAGGTTCCGAGTCGTGTTGAGCGGTTAACGCTCCATCTGGCCCATAAAGATGTACAAAGACTTTGAGAGTTTGGTCAATCAGTACGCCAGATCGCCAAAACAAATCTACACCGAGGCCATCGCCGGGGTGTAGTGACTCGGCACTGACGGTGAACCCTTCCAACCTAATCGCATCTCCGAATTGTGCCCCGCTCGTCTTGAAGCCCGTAGAGCCATCGGTCACAGCGTAGATCGCCAACCGCACACCGCCATACCATTCCGATCCAGCCTCGAATGCACTTTGCTCCAACGTGTGCTGCACAATTCCTTGCGGGTCTTGCTGCTCAGCACCCCAATAGAGTACATAAATCCGTTTGTGAGTTTGCAATAGCTCATTGATGCGCCCCTCGGTCTCTCCTTTCGGAAGAGGGGCGATCCCATCGCCATCGGGGTAATAGTAAGTGAACACTTCCCACTGATTTGGCGCATCGAGAATGACTGCCGCATCGGGCCCCGATTCTATTCGAATACGCTGCGCGATGGCGCGGTAGTTATCACGGGCGTAGGCGGGATTGCCGTAAAGATTATTCAACGATGTATAGAGTGGCAGCCCGGCGAAGATCGACAGCCCGACAATTGTGATCAAGATCATTGCTGTATTGAGTTTGCTTGTGCCAGTGACAGGCCGCCCAAGTTCAAGGCCCAAGGCAATCCCGCGCCCGACCAGCAGAGCGAGGGCTAAATTCGAGGGTAACAGGAATTTGAGGAACGGCTCACTGAGAGCACCGACGATTATCAGCGTTGCCACAGGCACGATCAGCCATGCCAACACTAATCCGAGGCGCTCTGTGAAGCGTAAATAGCGGCGCTGCTCTGAATCGAAATCGATTGGGGTGAAGCATCCGACCAGCACCAGCAGTGCCAGAGGGATCAGGCCATTGCGGGCGACATCTGGGGGGAGGGTGATTCCATAGGCCAGCGTCGAAGCAAGTTTCAGCGCATTGATGCCCGCGCCGCTACCGCGCGGCCATGTGCTGATCTGGCGGACGGCGGTGGGAATCCAGGGCACGAAGAAAATCACGGGGATGAGGTTGAGGATCACCCAGACGCGCAGCCCGTGAATCGCCGTACGCAATGGCGATGCGCCCCGGCCCCTTGCACCAATAATCCGGCGGATAAGCCATATCAGGAAGATAAGCGATTCAGCAAGGAGAATCAGGGGGAAGCTGTAATGTGTGTAAAGTCCAAGTGTGTTGACGAGAATAAATCCACCTGCAATTACAATCGCTTGGCGCGGATTGAAACGTTTGGCGATCATCTTGCCGGGGAGGTTGATTACCTTGATGGTCAGCCAGATCGAGAGCGCCGCAAGCATGGCGACAAGCGCGTACATCCGCGCTTCTTGGCTATACCACACTTGAAACGGGCTAATCGCGGCGATGAAGGCCCCGACCAGCGCCGATGCTCGATCAAACAGGGCCACGCCAATCGCATAGATGGCGGCGACCGCAACGATGCCAGCCAGCGCAGAGAACATCCGCAGGGCAAACTCGCTGTGACCTGTGAGTGCGCGCCACCCGGCAAGGATCAGGTAGTAAGCGGGTGGGTGAATATCGCCTGCTGCGCCTTCGACGATCAGATTGATGGGACGTTCAGCGATGCGGGCGGAGTTTCCCTCGTCATTCCAGAATGACTGCGCGTCGAGTTTGTGGAATCGCAGCCCTGCCGCAAGAAGCAGTATTAGAATCACCCCGATTCGCAAGAGCGCTTTTGCCATCATACTTCCGATTCCAGCTTGCGCGAGGCCGCGAATATCCCTCCTGCCATCACCACGATGGCAATGATCACCGCCAGCAGCAGGACGGGGATAGATCGGCGCACCACGTAGTACGCAATTGTGACTTTCCCTGTCGGGGTGATCGTGATCGTATGCTTGCCGGAGCCGCCTTTCCACGTCGCGCCTCCGACATGCGCGGTCGTTCGGATGGGTTGATGACCATCGACAGCGTAGGTGATACTGCTGTTGGGAATTTCACCCGGCGGGCCGAATACAATCTGAATCTCTGTGCCCTCAAACATGAACGTTACAGGATCGGCTCCTTCGTCGGCTTTACGTAGGAAGCCGTCGGAAGCCCACCCTTTGCCGTAAGTTACAACCCACGAATCAGCTTTGTGCGTGCCGCGATACATCATCGGAGTTTGCCCGGTGATGTAGGATTTCATCGAGTCATAGACGGGCTGCAAGGTGAAATCCGGGGCACTCATCTGGAAGTACGCTTCCGGGCGGCGTGCTTTCAGCCATTCGTCATCGGCGCGTTTGAAGTACCAGAAGGCGATCACACCGACCCAGGGCCAATCCTTCTGTGCGCGCTCATAGGCGAGTGGGGCCCAGCGTGCCTGCTGATCCAGAGTAGCACGCCCATAAGAGGCAGGCACATCTCCGGGCGCGACGTTCCAGTTCATCTCGCTGATCCAGATAGCTTTGTGCGAGTCGCCGTTGCGCACCATGATGTCTCGCAGGTACTGGTTGCGCGCAAAGTTGATGATGAACGGGCGCGCACGGTGATCGGTGGGGCCGCTCCACAGGCCATACCCTTGTGCAGAGAGTATATCGAAGCACTCGCCCGCGCCTGCACCATACATACGCTGAAGGAAGAGGTAATCGTTCAGCGTTCCATCCTGAATCTCGGTAGTTGGGGCCAGTGCCGCACTGAGGATCACTGCATCAGGGTTTACCGCCTTAATTGCGTGATACGCATTGCACAGCAGCTTGGTGTATTCCTCCGGGTTGATCGGGTAGTTACCCCATTCAGGGTAAATATTCGGCTCGTTCCAGATTTGGAAATAGGTGATGCGTCCTTTGTAACGATCCGCTAGTGCGGCAGCGAAATGGGCATAGTCGTCATAATTATCAGGCGGCGCGAAGGTTCCAGTTTCGTTTTCCGCCTTGGCGCGGCTCCACACGGGAGGACTGCTGATCCGTGCGATGATCTCGATATGGTATTTCTCAGCCAGATCGACAATGTTGTCATATTTGGCCCACGCATCGACCCCGTTGGGATCATTGCGGCGGTCGATGAAGTCACCTCGCCCGGCTATCTCAATATCCTGCCAGGGGAATTCCTGGCGAATCCAGTGGAAACCCGCCTCGGCGATCAGCTTCAACTGCTGCTCGCGTTTGGCAGGTTCAACTTCCTGATGCAGAAAGGTGTTGATCCCATAAGGATTCACGTCTGCATGATCAATCACGGCGAACGGCTCGGTGCGCGGAGCGGGATAGGTGATGTTCTGGATTAACTGTGGGAGAGCAGCGATCTGACCGCCGCGACCTTCCTCACCTGATAGCTCAAAAGCATGAGCGGCGTAGTAGGCAAGCCCGGCAAAAGCCACCAGGCACGCGGCGATTGCAATCAGCGTTGATTTGTGCATGGTGGGCGATTATACCGTTAGCATCTCAGCCAGCCAGAATGTCAGGTCGATGCAATACGCAAGCGCCATAACAAGAGTTGTGATAGATTTAGAGCATCGAATTTGAACTCAAGGATGCGGAATCATGGACTGGGATGCCAAAGTACGGGATTTGAAACGGATCGTCAACGAGCTTGAGATGCTGTCACATCATCTTGAAGGCCGCCATCGTATGCTGTTAGGGCGCTCGGCTGACGAATTGAAACGGTTTGCTAATGACTTGGAGCGGCTGCTCGACATAGAAGACGAGGATCAGATGTCGCAAGAGGCGCTCCCGGAGTGGCTCAATGTCGATGTAACTTTGGACGACGAGCAGCCGTATGAGGAAATGCAGGACTAATATGCCAATGCAGCGCCGGGAGTCATGAGCGGCCTCCTTTGTGGCGAATGAGGTCGGCGTCAAACTTGCCACTGGGCAGTCAGGATTGTCCAACGGCGGGATAGGATAATTTCTTCCCGCTCGGCTTGAATGTGATGCTGTGCTGGGTATGCTCGAAGATGAAGTGCATCTGTGTCCGGTCGGCCTGCTGTATTCCATTCATTGAGAATGTGGAGAACCTGCGATTTAAGCGTCGGGTCATTCCCGCAGCAGCGCAGCCACAGCCGGAAACGCCGCCCCTCTAACAGGTTGTCGGGCAGGGCAGCATGCGGGGAGCGCATCAACAGGCACAATCCGGCGGTGCTCAACACGCCAGCGCCGAACTGTGAGCGCCAGTTTTCTTCATAGCCAAACAATGGGGGCAGGGTGCGTGTATTGATGGCTGGGCCAACTGCAAGCGTCGTGCAAAACCCCGGCTGGGATAGCGCTAACCACGTCGTCATGCTGCGGAGAACTTCACGGGGGTTTACATCGAATCCAGTATCAATATCCTGGTGTGGGCCACTCAACCAGGCTTTTATGGCTGATGCATGGGGCGCATCGGGGAATTCAGTTATGATGCGAGCCGAATGTTCTGGCCCGAATAGAATCTGCGTTGTCGCAGCCGCGAACTCCCCGCGAAGCTCCATGAATCCGCATGGTTCCAGCGAGATGCTCTCTAACACGCCACCCTGATTTTCGAATGCTGCCGATACCTGTGGGCCGCGCAGCGAGATCGGTAAGACCAACCGCCCTCCTGATTTAAGCTGTGTCCACCACGAGGGCGTAATATCCCATGCCCCTACGGTGAGGGTGATGCGATCATAGGGGGCCTCTTCGGGATAGCCATAACCGCCATCGCTCGTGATCACCTCGACACGATCTGCATAACCTGCGGCCTCAAGGTGATCGCGAGCGGCCTGCGCCGTATCGTCGTCAAGTTCGACGCTGATGACTCGACCCTCCGGGCCGACCAAATGCGCCAAAAGCGCAGCGTTATAGCCCGTCCCCGCGCCGATTTCCAAAACTTTATGTCCTTTGTGTACGTCAAGCTGGTGCAGCATCAGGGCCATAATTGCAGGCTGCGAGGCGGAGCTAATCGAAATACCATCCTGCTGTTTTGTGGAGACGGCCTGATCGCTGTAGGCGAGGTCAAGATCAACGTTGGGCAAGAACAAGTGGCGAGGCACATTGCGGAACGCCGCTTCCAACCGCGCCCCTTTGAGCACGCCGCGCTCCCGCAGGTCACTGATTAGGTTGTCGCGCAGGCCCGCTGCGCGATCCAGTGGATTCTGCGCCACAGGTATCTCCTGCTGCTACTCCGATATGTCGAGCGTATCCTGCACCTTGCCATCACTATCGAAGAGGGAGACGGTTTCCCCAATCTCCCAGACCGCGTTGTCGAGGCCCCAATAGAGATCAATGGGTGTATCTTCGCCGACACCAGTAAAGATCGTTACACCACCGCCAGAGAACAGGCGAAAGGCCGGGAACGTGAAGACTTGACTGCCTTTGCTGCCCTTGATCGTCCAGCCTTCGAGGTCTACAGGAGAGCCTTGATTGACGATCTCAAGTGCCTCGCTGGTAATGTCGCCGGGATTGACGACACGCGAGAGCACGACACTGATCTCACCCGGCGGCGGATTGGTCGCAGTCGCAATCGGCGCAGGCACATTGCGGATCGGTACGGTAGTATCCTGTTCCTGTACAGCCTCGGTCGGCGCTTCAGTAGGGATACCACAAATCGGCACGACCAACTCCTGCCCTACACTGAGAAAATCCTTATTGAAGTTAGGATCAAACTGCTGGTTCATGGTAATCAGATCATCGACCGAGATGTGATACTGCTCGGCAATAGAGCCGAGCACTTCACCCGCTTGAACCGTATGCGTCGGATTCTGGCAACCCGCAGTCGGCAAGCCTGTAACAGAATTAATATCGACAGGTGGCTCCTGACTGCTGTTCTCCCCTTCGGAGGTCGTCTCGGCTGCTTCGGCTGAAGGCCGGGCGGCGAGCGTGGAGCGCGGCGCGATCATGGCAGTGCTGCTGTGAGTGGGCAGCATGATCACACGCTGCTGCGGACGCTGCTGATCCCAAATGGTGAGCACCAGCAGCGTGATCGCCAATGAGACAACCGCCGGAAGTACAATCAACACCAAAATGGGTCGCTGTCGGAGCATAATAGTTTTCCGAAAATGGCTATTGATTGAAGACTCTTACACCTCACACCGAGCGGAATCGTAGCATAGGACCAGGTAATACGCGAACCGTGAAGACCCTGATGGTTCGTTCGATGCAACAAAGTATGTCGCATCGAACCGACTAACGATCAAAGTTTGGTAGCGTGAAATTCATGGAGCCTTCATTATTTTGTAAGGTTATCCTTAGCTTTTTCTCGCCAAAGCCGTGCTATGATTGGCATCGTGGGATGGTTTGCTAAATAAATTCTGCGTCAGTTCTAGTGTTATCGGGAGGAAATAAAAATGATCATGTCCGCCAATGCCGCTCCACAGGGTACAATTCCTGCGTCGAAGAAATCTATTGAATCAGAGGAAAATCGCCTGCTCAATGCCGCTACCCGGCGTATGGCTGAAAAAGCTGCTGGCTCATCGACGAATATGTTGAGTAAAGAATCACGCGATCAACTGCCCTTGACTGCTACCGCCTATGGTCTTACGGTAGACAGCGCCCATTTTCAGCCGCTCCCAAAGACTCTCGCAGCCGAGGTCGATCTTGCTTCGCTGCCGATATGGCAGATAGACCTTCAAGGACTGGGCACGCAGCGCGCCCCGATTGGCATCGAAATTCGCGGGGATATTGTAATTGGTGTAGAGCGTGGCAATGAGCCGCACCCCGACCTTGATATGAGTCCCTATGGTGCATCTGAACTTGGAGTCTCGCGCATTCATGCAATGATCCGCCCGACTCGCAGCCGTCTCTACCTGATCGATCTTCAGAGCACGAATGGCACGCAGCTTAATGCTCTGCCTGTTGGGCCGGGTATGGCGATGGAACTTCGCAATGGGGATACCATTAGTCTCGGCAATTTTAACTTTAACGTGCGGATTATCAACAAGCCTCAGTAATGCTTCACTGAAATTATCAAGGCCATCCGATGAAGGATGGCCTTTTTTGCTTCGAAAAAAGAACCCATCCGTAAATCGATTTGTAGAGGCGACCAAAAGGGTCGCCCAGGGTAGGGACAAGCCCTACCCCTACAATTTACGGATAGATAGTAAGATCGGTCGGGTACAACGATGTTCACTACCAGCTTGCGGGAGGATCACTGGCCGGGAAGGAATCTTCGGAGGTCATCTGCACGTAATCGGCCCGGCGCTCGATCTCACTGGTTCGGTGCTCAGCAGGTAGCTCTGTCTCTTCCTTAACCCCGGTCATGCGGAGCCAGTTCTTCGTCGCGTCCTTCGGTGCGACTCCTGTTTCCATAAGCTGTTTGAAACGGCCAAGACTGTCCTCGACGATCTGCTCCGGGTCTATGCCAAGCACATCCGTAATCACTTTACCAACGACTCCGCCGGGGACAACCGCTTCGAGATCGATAACAACTTCTGTGCCGAGATTATCTGGCGTGGCAATAAACCTCACAGACCCTGCATGAGCAAGCTGCGATCCCGACAGCGTGCGCCATGCAATCAGGTCATCTTTCTCCTCGTTGACAATCTCCGCATCCCAGTGGAAACTCAATAGGCCAAGCGGCCTTTTTGCCACCCAATGAGAAACCTGATTCCCCAATTCTGTCACCGAGTCAAGATAGGGCATGAATCGGGGCAAATTAGAGAGGTTGCGCCAGAACGTATATAACTCCGTGCGGGGGCGGGCGATGTAGATTGATCTGCCAACATGCACACCCTGCTGATGCGGCAGGCTGATGTCAGCATTTTGGTGGGCAATAGCAGTATTAATCCCTAATGTGGCGTAGATGGGCGAGTGCCCGGTAACACCCCGATAAACCATCTCAGCCGCAACCACGCCGAGAAGTGCCCCGGAGAGTCCTCGTCGCTTCACGGCGGCAAACGCCAGCAAAGGGCCTGCAAGTGCAGAGATGATCCGCTCTGTCTCGCCGACGTTGATAGTTGCGCTCGGTCCCTGTTGTGTCTCTATTCCTTCAGTTTCTTGGTACATAGATGGCTGCCTTTTGATAGTATGCGTGGTGCTTCATGCCGTTTGCCCGGAACTGTTTCCGTCGTACCCGGGCGCGTACTGCATGAGACACTCGCCTCGAATCGGGGCCGCAACCGAACCAATGTGATCGACATGATCCGGCGATGCGTATGTCTTACTAGTGTAGTCAGCAGGTGTAAGAGGGGCGTAAAAAACCCGCCACAATCCAGTAATAAGGAGGATTAGTCAGGCAATTGGTTGATCATCTCTAATTCGGAAAATCTCTCGGAAAGCCGGGGAGTTTGTGTTTAGTTCTCTTGTTTGGTTCTAGCCAGCGCAGCTTCGATTACCTCTAACAACCCGTGCCGGGTGAAGGGTTTGGGCAGCACATCAAAGGCCCCGATTGCCAGTGCCACATCGACCAAATCTTCAAGCCCGTATGCCGTGATCATGATGATTGGGATGTCTCGCAGTTCCGGCTGCTCTTGACACCACATTAAGAATTCAAGCCCGCTCATTACAGGCATCATCAGATCGCAAAAAATGACATCCGGTCGGCGCTCTTCCATCAGATCGATGGCTTCCTTTGCGCTGGTAGCGGTGAGTGACTCATAGCGCTCCAAATGAAGCATGCCCTTGAAAATTGCGTGCAAGGGTAATTCATCATCAATCAGCAATATTTTGGCTTTCGCCATAAAGTCCTCGTAAATCTGCTAGATAGCGACCTTACTACTATACAACAAACTATTACAAACCGATACAGAAACCAACTGCAAGGGAACACTTAATTTGCAGTCCACCACAAAGCGATTAGAGTATAACACTGGGTGGGGAGTTGGGAAGGAGAACAAGACACATGGAAAAATTATCTGATACTCAGGATCAGCCAGATACATCAATCGCTCGCCGTATTCGCACTCTCCGCGAGAATCAGCGAATGTCACAGCGAGACCTCGCCCGCGCAAGCGGCCTATCTCCCAATACGCTGAGTTTGATCGAACGCGATCAGACCTCACCGACAGCCAGCACGCTACTTAAGCTAGCGAACGCACTAGGGGTCAGTATAACACTCTTTTTTCAACCCGAAGAGACGCATGAGGTCTCAATTCATATGACTAGACTGGGAGAGCGAACGTTTAGCAAATTTGCTAGCGGAGAGGTCGCGCCTCTAAGTAGCGGCGCGAGGGCAAATCGCGCATTTGCGCCAGCATTATTGATTATCGAGCCACATGGGCATAGTGGAGAGACGATGGTTCATAGAGGGCAGGAGTTCGTATACTGCATATCGGGACGCATCACTTACGATATTGAGGGGCGGATTTATGAACTTGGGACAGGCGACAGCCTCCTGTTTGATGCGGAGCTTGCCCATCGGTGGCATAACCCTGATACACTACCGACCGAGATATTAATGATCCATAGTGCGTACAAAGAAGCAGAGATACCTGCCAATGCTCATTTGAAACCCTGAGCTTAGCTGCCAACTCATATTTATGACTCGAAGCTGTAGCCGTTGAGAAACGGGTATTCTCCAATCCTCTGCTGAATGCTGCTGACCATTTCGGGAGGCCAATAGGCGTCATGGCTACTCTTGCGGGGCGAGTCGAGTACAATGCTTGCGCAGTCACGTAGATAGTCTTGTGGGCAATCAACTCCTATGAAGCCGCATAGAGCAGCCAATGACTCCACCGGTTTCTTGATTAAATCTTCAAGCCGTATATCGAAGATATCTTCATTGGGAATTCGATACTTCAATCGCATAATGGCAGCTAACCGCCCAAAGTGATCATCAGCACATTGGCCGAGCGTCAGAATGGCTGGCGACTGCCGCCGCCATATAGTAGCAATATTGTCAAATGGATTCCGAATCATGTGTATGAATTTGATCTTTATGCCACTGCCCACCAGTTGCCTGAGTTTAATCAGGATGTCGGGCTGCCCACCGTATTTTCTGATTGTAGCAGCAGCCTGCTTATCCCCCAGCACGCGCAGAGTCTCGTAGCATCCTTGCCACTGGCCCGGTATTGCATAGGAATATCCCTGCCAAGTTGATCCAGCTTCTGTGAATGCTTCTGCGCTTCGGATAAGTTGCTCGTACAAGTAACATCGCGGAGTCCCGAGAAGCACATGCTTTAGTACATCAACTTCGTTCCCTAGTACGACATTGCGATGCGCATCAAGCATAGCACTGATCAATGTATGCCCACTACGCGGATGTCCCACGAACAAAAGAAATGTGCTAAGTTCCTTGTAGCTGCCGCCGAACAATTTCGCATAAGCGCCAACACGGAAGCGTATACCCCAAGAGTGCTCCGTCAGGAATTGCGTGAGGCGAGAAGGTTCGCTCATTCAAGCATTCTCCGATTGCAGACCAGCGAAGGGAATACAAATGACCATCCAAAGGATGAGAATTATCCTCATCAGGTTGGATTGATACAAGTGCTAATCCCTGGCTCGATGCATGGTCAGAGTTCGGAGTTTTCCTCTCAACCTGCGTCGCAGGGGTTGAGATCTGACAAAGAACGATTCAACAGGGTGAGTCAGATAACCGCTATAGGCAAGCCACTTCCGACGATAGATCGATACACGGGGTGGGGAATCTAGTGCGTCACCCACGACGTTGAGATACTGTGGAAATACAAATTCTGGGTCAAAGTCTCGCAATGCTAGCCTGTGAGCTGTCTCCGCATAAGCTCCCCGATCTGCCATGACTTTTGCCAGCCCTGTTCGGAATGTATCGGGAGTCACGGGCAGCCCAGCATCACGCACCAGTTCAGGAGTTGCTCCGCTCGCAAGATAAAGCACAGGCAGGCCACTCGACATTGCTTCAAGCACTACATTCGGACAGGCTTCGTTCTTGGAATAGATCAGGAAAACATCGCAGGAGCGCATAACAATCGCTAAATCTTCACGTCCCAGATGACCCACTGGATGCAGATTGGGAAGCTCCAGCAGATGCTCGTAGCGCCCGCATAACATAAAATCAATCTCTGGATTAGCCGCTGCTGTCTCGTACAGCAATGGTGCACCCTTCATCGGATTGGTACTGTAAGTCGCATAGCACACTCGCACTGATCCGGGTAGATCGCGGCGCGGTCCGTCCGGCGTGAATGTGTCCAGATCTACAGGATTCCAGATCACTGGTCCGCTTTGCGTGATCACTGGGAACTTCTCCCGCGTGCTGAATCGGCAGTAGCTGCTCTGGAAGATGCTGCGGTCGGCTAATTGACTGACCCGATGTTGGCTCTTATCGGACCCATCAAACCGGCCATAGTCCTCGGCTGCTCCATCGATCCGGTGCACCAGTCGGGCTTCCGGGTTGCGCCGCCACGCTGTCATGATCTGGTAGTAAGTTACGTGCCAAGAGTTCAAGAATAGCACATCGTAGCGGTCTGCAATGTCCTGAGTATGCTCAATATGATGCTCATCCAGATACTTCCGTAGATTATCAATAAAGTAGAATCCACCGCCTGCGTTCTGAGTCTTGATTGGAATACAGATTTTCATACAGGTTCTGGGTGGGGAAACGGACTCAACTGTGTAGGCACAGACTGTCCATCCTATCCAACAGATCAAGAGTTTGACAAGAAATAACTCAGTCTATTATACTTCTCGCCATGTTGAAAACTCTGGTTTGTGTTCATCATCACCATCACCATACAATGCCATTCGGGAATCGGCCCGGCGGCGGCGATGGTGCTTGGTAAGGGCACACGCCAACTAGAGCAGCAAGCAAACACGCGCTCTTAGACCCCTCGGACCGACCGGGGGGTTTTTTGTTCATAGTGCTCAGTGCAGAGTTCGCAGTGCAATAACATCAGTGCTGTTGAGAACAGGAAGCACTTGGAGGAAGCATGCAACCACAAGTCCGAATTGCCCTACCGAGCAAAGGCCATCTTGAAGAGCAGACACTGGCCTTTCTCAAGGAGGCCGGTCTTCGGGTGGATAAGATCAATCCGCGCCAGTACAGCGCGCATATGCCAGCGCTGCCCGAAGTGTTGGTGCTGTTTCAGCGCGTGCGCGATATTCCGAAAAGCATCGCGGCGGGTGATGTCGATCTGGGGATCGCCGGGACGGATACAGTGCTGGAAGCGCTCGGTCCAGATGATAATCGCGTGATCACGATCCACGAGGCGTTGGGCTACGGCGAATGTGAGTTGGTCGTTGCTGTGCCGCACGCGTGGATAGACGTAGACAACCTCGATGGGTTGGCCGCGAAGGCGCATCAGAATGGCGGGCTGCGAGTCGCAACCAAGCATGTCAACCTTGCGGAGCGATTTTTTGAATCGAAGGGGATGCCAGATATTCGCATTGTCAGTGCGGATGGCGCGCTCGAATCGGCCCCTGCGGTGGGCTACGCGGACTTCATCGTGGATATTACGTCGAGCGGTATTACCCTGCACGATAATCATCTGAAACCGCTCAAAGATGGGGTCATCTGCCGTTCGCAATCGGTCTTGATCGGCAACCGCGAAGCGCTAGAAACCCGTGAGGATGTGCTGGGCGTCACCCGAAAACTGCTCGAATTTATAGAAGCACAGCTTAGGGCGCATGGACAGCACATGGTATTCGCCAACATGCGCGGCGAATCTGAGGGCGAGATTGCCGAGCGTGTATTCAGCCAGACGGAACTCGGTGGGCTGCAAGGGCCAACTGTCTCTCCGATTATCACTCGCGATGGATCAGGGGGCTGGTGGGCGATCAATATCGTCGTGCCTTCAGATCGCCTCTATACAGCTATTCAGCAGCTTCGAGCGATTGGCGGAAGCGGCGTGATCGTTACACCGATTTCGTATATCTTCGAGGAACGACCACAGCGCTATCAACGGCTGCTGGCGGCGCTCGGCAGGGCTGATCTGGTAGAGGCAAACAGGAATTCATGATGGGCCACTTATTGCGTACCTACGAACTAGACGAGGCTCGCCGAACAATTCTTCAGCGCGTTCCACCGGATGAGTTCGAGATAACCGAAGGGATGCAAGAGAGTATTGCGTCGATCTTCGGGGAGGCACTCACTCCTGATCAAGC
>Ga0075421_100002731_pt1 | contig 21077 bp, 19 predicted proteins | sample SoiMetdeltSBSDD5_FD_75292 | JGI IMG/M metagenome (GOLD analysis project Ga0075421, IMG submission 75292) | Bulk soil microbial communities from a Populus tree surrounding site in Tennessee, USA - Soil MetaG P. deltoides SBSDD5 | ecosystem: Environmental > Terrestrial > Soil > Tree plantation... | reverse complement strand
TTCTGACCAATTCGCATGTCGCCTTCGGCCGCCAGTCGATTACGGTAGCCTTAGGGGACGGGACGGTCTTGCCGGCGCAACTGGTCGGGGCGGATCCGATCTTTGACATCGCCGTGCTGCGCGTCCAGCCGCTGGCAGGTAGCACTTTGCCGACAGCGGCTTTGGGAGATTCGGACAGAGTGCATGTCGGCGGGGAGGCCATCGCCATCGGCAACCCGCTCGGGCTTGACCAGACTCTCACGCGCGGCACGATCTCGGCCATCAATCGTGTTCTACCGGTCACTTTCTTCTCGCTCGAAGAGCCTTATATCCAGATTGACACGCCGATCAACCCCGGAAACTCCGGAGGGCCGCTCATCAATCAGTGCGGCGAAGTCATCGGCATCACGACCGCCATGCTTTCCGATGCTCACAATATCGGGTTCGCCATCCCGATCAACTTGGTCAAAGCCCTGCTCCCGCCGCTCGTCTCACAAGGCCGCATCGTGCGCCCCTGGCTCGGTTTTCACGGACAATTCATTGACGGCGATTTGCAAAACATCTTTCGCGCGCCTTTGGTCCCCGGCTTCCTGGTGGAGGTCGTCGAGCCGGGTAGTCCCGCGGAAAAAGCCGGCCTCAAAGGCGGCGCGCTGGAGATCACCGTCGCGGGTCAGGAATTCCTGCTCGGCGGAGACATCATCACCAGCGTTAACGGCATCGCACTCACTTCGCCCGAAAAGGTATTAGAGGCCCTGCGCGGGATAAAGGTGGGGGCGAACGTCAGCCTGACGATTTCCCGTGAAGGCAAGGGACTCACGGTCAGTTATGACATTCCCGAAAGGCCGCTTCTGCCCGGAGATGGGGCCGGCCAGAACGCCTCTCTGCCTTTGGCCGATAGGTCGAGGCTGCGCCCGCTCAAGTCAGGAAGAGGCCGGCTATGATGCGACGAGACTCCCGCAAAAGAACGCAATTTTTCGCAGAGTCGAGCAAGACACTGGAAAGCCGCTTGGTTCTTCCGCCTTCTTGGTGCAAGGCCGATGAGCCGCTATAACTGGCGGCATGGAAGTCACAACTCTACTCGCCGACCCTACCGCCATTCATCTGAAGCGTTTCATTTCTGGGGCCAGACTGGAGTGATGGCAATTCAAGATTCGTCAGAGAGCGAGGCCCGGAAGGTCGCGCCTCCTCCGGAGGGCAAGGTCAAACTGCGGGAATGATTTCGCGGAGATTTGCGCTGCCGCCATCGCCCGTCTCATCGAAGGCTGTGAATGTGGCATCGCCTTAACAGCGCCATGTCCAGGGCGACAGTTTCAATCCTGCTCCATAGCCTTCTGGCCTTACTTTGGCTTGCTAATGCTGAGGTGTATGCTCAACGGCCCTTTGTCACCGACGATGCAGAGGTCGCGGCGAAGCGCAAGTTTCATTTCGAGTTCGCCAATGAGTTTGATCTGCTGCCCCGATCTTCCTTCCCCAATCTGAAGCAGGATACGGCTGATTTCGAATTGGACTACGGCCTCTTCAAGGACGTGGAGATCGGCGCCGAAAGCCCGCTGATTGCGATTTTCAACGCGAAGGGCCTGGGGCTGAGAACCGCTTTCGGCGTCGGTGACACCAATCTGCATCTTAAATACAAATTCTGGAAAGAGCGTGAAGGCTCACGCCTGCCGGCCATGGCGGTGGGCTTCAACGTCGAAATCCCGACCGGCGATCAAAGCCAACGACTCGGCTCAGGCCTCACCGACTACGCGTTGAATGTCATCTTGCAGAAGTCATTAACCAGGCAAACAACGCTACGGATCAACGGAGGTCTCCTCTTCGCCGGGGACACCACTACGGGCGTGATCGGCATTGTCAATCGCGGCAGGGCGTTTACTGGCAGCACTTCGATTGTCAGGCGGTTCACGGAGAAGCTAGCCCTCGGAGCCGAAGTTGCGGGGGTAGCTTCGGGCGGTCCTCAGTTTAAGGGTAAACAATTGCAGTTCCAGCTTGGTGGCCACTACGCCCTCAGGGAAGGGTTCACACTCAACTTTGGAGTTATCGGCGGGCGTTCCCCGGCCAGCCCGCGAGTGGGCGCGCAGCTCGGCGTCGCAATTGATTTCTGACACCGCCTGGCGGAACAGCCCTGACCGAGCAGGCGCGCGACGAACCAGTATCAATGTGGCATCACCACTCACCTGCAAGTGATCAGCTCCCAGATGCCGCGCCTGCGAACCAGCAGGCAGCCGTGGAGACCTGCGACCGCTCAACTCCAGCAGAGCGCGACGAGATTCAAGCAAAAGAAAGCAGTTTTGAGCAAGGCCTGATAAGACGCCGGAAGGCTGCCTTTCGTAGACTCGAACTGTGGAATCGCGTTGACGGCAAAATATGCTTGAAAGAAGGGGAGCAATATCATGAGCAAGGTAAGTAGCGGGCCTGTGAGGCAACTGGCATTGATTGCACTGGCAGCGTTGCTGATGGCATTGGCTATGCTGGCGGCGCTGTTGAGTGCCGCGTCGGTCTTTGCGGGGGGAACGAAAGTTGGGCATACCCTTGTCGTCAGTTTGGCGGCGCTGGCGGCGCTGTTGACCGTCGCGTCGGTCTTTGCGGGGGGAACGAAAGTTGGGCATGCCCTTGCCGGCAGTATCGAGAAAGTTGACCAAGGCGCCAAAACGCTCGTCATAAAAAAAGCGGACGGCACTGAAGAGACGCTCAAGTGGACCGAGCACACCATCATACGGGGGCTGAAAGGCGCCGCCAAGACAGTAGATTTGGCCGGTAAGGAAGGTGAACACGTAGTCGTCCACTACTCCGTCGAGGGCGCCGATAAAACGGCGGTCGCCATCAAGCACCTGGGGCGCGCAACGCCCAAAGTGGCTGGGGGCACGATCGAAAGCGTTGGCAAGGGAACGCGCACCCTGGTGGTCAAAAAAGGCGATGGCGCTGAAGAGACGTTCCATCTGGCGGACAGAGCCGTGGTTGACGCTGGCGAAGGCCTTGCGCGCGGCGGTGAGTCCGTTGGTAAAAAAGGCGCGCACGTGACCGTGCACCGTACCGAGGAGGCCGGCCGCAAAGTTGCCCACGTAATCAAACGCATCTGACCCGCCTGCGCCATGGAAGGTAATAAAACCCTCTCAAAGACCGCGAAGGAGCGGCACCGGCTGGCATTCAGAAAGATGCATTCAGGCACCCCGAGCGAACTTGCGTCTGCTGAAGGGCACCGGTCTGGCGGTCAAAGCGGAACGTTCCGCGCCGCCGTCTTCGGTATAAACGATGGCCTGGTTTCCAACTTGAGCCTTATTATGGGCGTGGCGGGCGCGAGCGCCGATTCGCGGTTTGTGTTGTTAGCAGGAGTCGCGGGGCTACTGGCAGGGGCGTTTTCGATGGCGGCAGGCGAATATGTTTCGATGAGCGCTCAGCGAGAGCTATTCGAGAATGAGATCGCCATCGAGCGGCGCGAACTTGCCGAAGGCCCGCAAGGCGAGCGGAAAGAGCTTGAATTGATCTATGAAAGCAAGGGCCTGCCCGAGGATGCGGCGACGAAGTTGGCCTCCCGCATGATGTCTGACCCGGCTGTCGCGCTGGACACTCATGTCAGAGAGGAGTTGGGGCTGGACCCGAAAAAGCTAGGCTCGCCGTGGGGGGCGGCGTTCAGTTCCTTTGGCGCGTTCATCGCGGGCGCCATCATCCCAGTTGCTCCTTACCTCTTCTGCTCTGGACGAACCGCTTTTATGGCGAGCCTGATGTTAAGCGGTCTTGCCCTTCCCGGCGTCGGGACGGCCATTTCGAGTTTTACCGGACGCAGCCGGTTGTTGAGCGCAGCGCGCATGTTGTTCATCGGGGCACTTGCGGCCGCCATTACGTATCTGGTGGGCAGGACGGCGGGAGTTTCTGCGGGGCTGTAGCTGATGCATCATCAGCAGGGGGGCAAACCAGACGAGCGCGTCCCAGGCTTTGCCCTCGGCCAGCAAATCGTCCCACACGAGCACGCGACAGAGGAGGATGGCCGACAACCCGGCGAGCGCCACAAACGCGTTGGGAATCCCATGCCAGGGCGAGGTCACCCAGCCGATCATCACGGACACTAAGATGACTACCAGCAGAATCTCTTGCCGGCTCATGCGCCCCAAGTGGTTAAACTTATCGCCGGCCAGTCGCCGCGCGGCTTCCGTGTCGCGCATCTCCGGCGGATTCAGGCGGTAGATCAGGTAAGTGGGTCATTTGACAAGTCCGTTGCCATTCCCAAGATGATTGACGCCACAAAATAGACGGGATCCGCGATTCCTTAATGGCTATAGCTTTGTCAAATGACCCACTTATTAACTGCCCGCTGGATGTGCCGGGCGCGATGGTAACCTTGGCTGTGACTTCTCCGGGCGGAGTCAGGAGGACGGTCCCCCAAGTCACCGCCGCGCGGTCTCCCTGAGGGTTACTGCCAACTGCGAACACTGGTTCGTCCAGCCTGCATTCGGTTCTGATCACAAGCCTGGTTACGGTGATGGGTAGCGGCACGAGCAATCGCAGCAGGTCATGCTGCGGGTCTGCCCCACTCATTTCTGCCGCTACACCATCCGCCCGCACCATACTGCTTTGACGCTTACCATTACCCTGTCCGCAGCGGACGAGGTGATAGGCAGTTATTACTTCTGCCTTACCGCCCTCTCGGTAACCAGTCAGAAATCCGCTGCCGAGCAGGCAATCACTAGTTACTAACACGAAGCGGGCTCTGGCCAGACTGACCAAGTCTGGCCCAGTAATACGTCCCGACGCTTCTGGCTTGTACCAGATTAGTATCGTCACCAGAAGGAGGCTTGCCCTAAACCCTATTTTCATGATCGAAAGCCCCATCCGTCCCATTTGAATGAGAGCCTCGTACTAAGGGTATCAGTGGCGACCACCTCCGCGGCCTCCGCCAAACCCGCCGCCACCAAATCTTCCGCCTCCATGGAACCCGCCAAACCCACCAGACTGGAAGCCGCCCCAGCGCTGGCCGCCAAAGATCCGAGATCGTTCTGCCCTATCCAAAGATCCTCGATCGGCGCCCGGGCCCGCAGATTCCCAGCCACCAGGGCCATGCTGCTGCCATCCGTCATCTGAGTGGCGGTAGACATTCCCGTCTCTTCCGGCGAAGAGGCCATGACCCTCTCCGCCTGGGGCGCGTTGTGGCTCTTGATGAGCGAAGCCTCCACTGTCAGGTACCCTCGTGTCTGGCCCTCGGTTGCCAGAAAATCCGCGCCCACCAGGGCCACTGCGATCCGGGCCACGGACTCCGGTGCGAAACTCGTCCTGGTTGCCGAACCGGTCGTCCCGGCCGCCGTGGATATCTCCGTGAGTCTCAGCCCAGGGCGATCTGGTCCTGACCCAGGCTGACCGGCCCCATCGTCCGTAGACATTGACGTGCGCGACGCCGCCCCAGCGGTCCCAGCCCCACCCCGGTCTCCAACGGTCCCAGCCCCAACCCCAGCCCAGTGGACCCCACCAGGGCCTGTAGAACGGGTAGTCGAACCCCGGCCCGAAGCCGAAACTCCAACCACCCAAACTTGACCAACCGAATCCGGCGCCAAAGCCGAATGTCCAGGGCCAGCCGATCCAGTAGCTGCCAATGTAGGGCGGGTAATACCAACCTGTCCCATAGACGACGACGTCATCTGCGGAGACGACCGTCCCGAAGTAGCCCGGCGTATAGCCGCAATAAACAACCTCGGGCGTGGAGTCATAGATTTTGACGTAGGTCACATAATGCAAGGGATTGCTCGGCGGGATCGAATAGATCCCTGGCGGCACAGATGAAGCGACGGCCCACGGCCCTACGGCTGAGCCCGCCACGAACCACACGCCGTTATCTACCGCGAAGTAGTTGTTCGCGGCTGCCTCGATGACCGGCGTCCGCGTGTTGATGGCGTACTGCAGCGAGGTGCCTTCAATCGGCATGAACTGCGGCTGGCCGTCGTAGCTGACCGTGAGTTGTGCCCCGCTGCGAGTGATGGTCGCAGTCTGGGGAATGTCGTTGTAGATCAATGCCTCATTGGCCTGCGGAGTCCCCGCTACGGAGGCCAGGACATCAGCCTTTGCGTGACCTTCTGGAATCTTCGCAAAGTCCGGCGGCAACTGCTTCCCCGCGACGTATTGCCACTGGCCATCCAGCGAGCGGGCCTTGTACCAGCGGCCGGATACCAGGATGTAGTAGTCCTGGCTGGAAGTGTTCATAAAGATATGGTCGCTGGTATTGTTCACGTAAAGGAGCCCGGTTCCGCTGATCGGGGCGAACTGCGGCGCGCCCTGAGTCACGAGCAGTTCGGCGGGGACGACACTGACATAGATCGTTGGGAACGTACCATCCTTTTGCGTCTCTTTGAGTGATTCTGATCTCTTCTTCGAGCTTGAGCCACCGCCGGCTGAGTCGCCGGAATCAGATTGGCTGGTCTCGTCACCGCTCAACAAGTCTATCTCCTTGCTGGCGGTGAGCTGATCCTTCACTTTGTTCAATGAACCGGGCGGCTTCGCCGCTGGCGACCAGGGCCCCTCGGGGCTTGGACCTTGGACCCATCCATTCATGACATAGAGGTAGTAAAGGTTCTTTTTCTGGTCGAAGAGCATCAGCGCGCGCGTGTTGATCACGCGTTGAATGTCTTGCTGCCCCGCGGGCCGCAGGACCGGCTGACCATCAATCAGGACGAGGAGGGCCGGACGGGTGCTCAGTATGATCCGCGGCGGGTCGTTCTTCAGCTCATAGCCGGGGCCATGCTGTTCCGCCTGCTGCTCGATTGCCAGATCGGCCTCGAGCCGGTCCAGCGCAATTGTTCTCATAGGACCGGCTGTGGACCGCTGGATGATACTGAGATAGTTCGCGGCCTTGTCTGGAGCCGCCGGGAAGTTTGCCTTTGTCGCTTGGCAGTCTTCGAGCGTGACCAACCGGTTGACCTTGTCCACCTCTGTCCGCGCGGTGAAATAGACGATACCGTAGGTTGGTTCCTGAGTCGGGTCGGACCCGACCGAGACGGCGGCAAAGGAGTCAAGCCGATTGCCTTGCCATTTATCAACCTGTGGCTGGTAGATCAACACGGTCACCCCACCACTCTCTATTTTGCGTGGCCAGCCCTGGTCCGTATTGTTATTGCCTGAATCACTCGCGGGCCCTGGAGCCTGGGCTTGGGCCAAATCGTGTGAGGTGTTGGATGCTGACATGCAGGATACCAATAGTACTGCAGTGCAGAGTAAAGAATTAATTTTCATGATCAACTCTCCTTTATCGATCCGATCCCTTTTGAATCACCCCCTGGTGGCGGACCACTGGCACAATGCGACGCCGAGGCGCCCGCGATCAGAGCCTTAGTCATTTCCGATCACGCACTAAAAAGCGAGAGCGAGCGACCGGTCGGGTTACTGCAATCGCGCCATAGCCTGAGAAAATATAATGGAAACGAAGGGCGCCCTTCTTTCCGAATCTTGCCCGGAACTTCTATTTATTGCTGCCGTCCGTCGTTGCTCGCCCGCAAGGAGTTGGAAACCGTTGGGTCATCTTTCAGTGCGGCTGTCGAAAAGCCAGTCCGGCCCATGCTTCGGAGTTTACTGACTGGCAGGCGGGCTTTCTTTCCGAATCTTGCCCGGAAGTCCTTTTCCTTGCGGCGGTGGTGTGTTCAGAAGGTGCGACACAGACGCTTCAGAGAGCGTCGGAGTGGGAACGCAAAAGACCACTGATTTCAGGAGCATAACCCGCCTCAGCCGAATACTGAGATGTTTAGCCCGTAAGCCCACCTCGCAAGGGCCAAGCCTTTAGCAAAAATCAGTAATTTGGAGCAACTCCGCGTAAGACGCTGGATGGGAGCGCCGCCTACACTCCCACTAATAAGACTGTCTCTGTCATCAATTAAGGTAGGGGCAGGTGAGCACTGGTTTAAGGAGAGGTGAAGAAGAGGAGAGGGATGGAGGCGAAGGTGAGGAGGAAACAGATTTCCGGACTGCTGTTCATCATTCTGTTGACATGCTTCGCGCTCGCGCCCGCGCGGCCCGCATGCGGCCAGACCGGTCAAAGCGGAACCGCTTCACAAGGGCAGGCGGGCGGGACGAGCGGACAAGCCACTTCACCCGCTTCGCGAGCGCCGGGCGGAGTCATCGGGGGTAGCCCTTCAACGGGGGCGACCGACTCGATCCTGGGCGGCGGGCAGTTGCCCGGCGCAGCCGTCGTGACACAGGGCCCGACTGCTCTCAGCCTGGAACAGGCCATCGAGATCGCCATTCGCAATAATTCGGCCACGCTGCTCGCCGCCGAGCGCCGCCGCGAGGCGCGCGGCCAGGCGCGACAAGCGCGCGCAGGGCTCTTGCCCAACATCTCCGGCGCGGCATACCAAGCCAGCATGACGGAGAACCTGGCCGCGCTGGGCTTTCGGCCAGGAACTATCCCGGGTTTCGGGACGACCTTCGTCGGGCCGTTTAATAACTTCGACGCGCGCGTCCAAGTCTCGCAGGCAATCTTCGACTTGAGCGCGATCAGAAACTCTCAGGCGGGCCGGGCGGGCGTGCGCGTGGCGGAGTTGCAGGAGGAGTCGGCGCGCGAGCAGGTGGCTGTGGCCGCCGCGCTGACCTACCTCGAAGTCCTCCGCTCGGATCGCGCGGTGCGGGCCGCGCGCGCCGACATGGAGCTGTCTGAGACGCTCCTCAAACTGGCGCAGGATCAGCGCAACATGGGCGTCGCGACGGGGTTGGACGTTGTGCGCGCCGAGACGCGACTTGCGGGGGAGCGGGTGCAGCTCGCCCAGGCGCAAACGGCCGCCGACCAGGCGGTCTTGAATCTTCAGCGCGTGGTCGGCCTCCCGATCGGCGGCGCACTCTCGCTCACAGACCCGCTGCGCTTTGCGGTGGAACCGCAGCCGTCCGCTGAATCGGCCGTCGAGGTGGCCCTCCAGCGACGGCCCGAGGTGCGCCTCGCCGAGGCGCAGTTGCGCGCCGCCGGCTACGAACGCCGGGCGGTGCGCGCCGAACTGTTCCCCTCGCTTGTCTTCGTCGGAGATTACGGAGTGAGCGGGATGACGCCGACCAACACGGCGCTCCCGACGCGACGCGTCGCCGTTCAGTTGAACGTCCCCGTCTTCGACGGCGGGCTGAAGCGAGGGCGCATTGAGGTGGCGGCGAGTCGTCAGCGGCAGGCCGAGCTCGAACTCGGCAACATACGCGGGCAGGTCGAGGAGGACGTGCGGCTGGCCCTCTCGACGCTCAGAACGACGACCGAGCAGGTGAAGGCGGCCGAACAGTCGGTGGCGCTCGCCCTGCGCGAGCTGGAGATGGCGCGAGACCGCTTCAGGGCCGGGGTGGGCGACAACATCGAGGTGGTCACCGCACAGGCGGCGCTCTCCGACGCGCGCAACGCACAGGTGGCGGCGCTGGCGCAATATAACACGGCGCGCCTCAACCTGGCCGCGGCCCTCGGGCGGGCTCAGTCGTTCCGCTGGTGAGATGTGTCAGGGCGATGCGCGGCGGCAAGCGGCCTCCCGGCGCAAACTCGATTTTTGATGCGGCCGAATCCCGGAGAGAGTATATGTCAAGCGTCACCGAAGAGCCGGAAGTTGCACAACAGGATCGTCAAAGAGAGTCACCCGTCGCCGGGCGACACGACACGGCCGAGGCGAGAAAAGATGTCGCAGGCGACGGGGACGAAGCCCCGGCGGCCGAGGGCGAGTCGCCCGCCGCGCAGGACGCGCGCGGGGCCGAGGCGGCGAAGAGACCGCTTTACAAGCGACCGCTCTTCCTGCTCGTCGCCGGCCTCGTGCTGGTCGCGGCGGCCGTCTTCGGCGTGCGCTACTGGCTCTACGCCCGCGCACACGAATCGACCGACGACGCCTTCATAGACGGGCACATCGTCCAGATCAGCCCGAAGGTCTCCGGCTACGTCGCGCGGGTTTACGTGACGGATAATCAGGAGGTGAAGGAGGGAGACCTCCTCGCCGAGATCGACCCGCGAGATTTCGAGGCGCGGCTCGCAGAGGCGCAGGCCGCGCTGGCCGCCGGAGGAGCGCGTTTGAAGGAGGCGCAGACCAACGTCGAGCTGACGCGAGCCACCGGCAGGGCGGGGGTTCAGCAGGCGTCCTCGTCGGTTCGGCAGGCGAGCTCCGGCGTTGAAGCGGCCCGGGCGGAGACGGCCGCCGAACGAGCCAGGATCAGCCAGGCCGCTTCCGGCGTGGCGACGGCTCAGGCCAACTTCTCGCAGGCGGAGGCGCAGGTCGCGGCTGCCGAGGCCGAAGCCGTCCGAGCCAGCGCCGACGTCGAGCGTTACGGTGAGCTTTACGCGAAGGACGAAGTCTCGCGCCAACAGCTCGATCAGGCGGTCGCCGCGGCGCGCACGGCGGCGGCGAATCTCGAAGCGGCCCGCAGGAGAACGGCGGCGGCCGAATCGCAGGTGGCCGAAGCGCGCGCGGCGCAGGCGGCGGCGGAAGAGACCGCGCGGCGCGCCCACACGCAGGTCGCGGCGGCGCAGGCGCAGGTCGGGGAGGCTTTGGGCCGACTTTCGCAGGCGAACACCGCGCCGCAGCAGGTGGCCGTGAGCCAGGCCCAGGCCCAAACGCATGGGGCGACCATCGAGCAGCTTCGCGCGCAGGTCGAACAGGCCCGGCTCGAACTCTCATACACGAAGATATTCGCGCCGGAGCCCGGCCGCGTCACCCGCAAATCGGTCGAAGAGGGCGCGCTCGTTCAACCCGGTCAGGCGTTGATGGCGGTCGTGCCGGGAGATGTTTGGGTCACGGCCAATTTCAAGGAGACGCAGCTCGACCGGATGCGGCCCGGTCAGTCGGTCGAAATCGAGGTTGACGCTTATCCTGAGCGCACCTTTCGGGGCCACGTTGACAGTATTCAGGCCGGGACCGGCTCGGCCTTCAGCCTGATTCCGCCGGAGAACGCGACGGGCAATTACGTCAAGGTCGTGCAGCGCGTGCCCGTCAAGATCGTCTTCGACGGGCCGCCCGACCCGAAGAACCGTCTGCTCGCCCCGGGCATGTCCGTGACGCCGGAGGTGCGCGTCAGATGAGCACCGCGGCCGCGCCCGCCCGCGCGTGGGCGCCGGGTGTCAACCACTGGATCATCGCCGCGTCGGTGATGCTCGCCACCTTCATGGAGGTGCTCGACACGTCCGTCGCGAACGTCGCGCTGCCGCACATCGCCGGGAACCTTTCGGCGACGACCGACGAGTCGACGTGGGTGCTGACGAGCTACCTTGTCTCGAACGCCATGATCCTGCCGGCGACCAACTGGTTCTCGCACTACTTCGGGCGCAAGCGTTTTCTGATCGCGTGCGTCACCGTCTTCACGCTCTCGTCGGCGCTGTGCGGCGTGGCGACGAGCCTCCCCATGCTCATCTTCGCGCGCGTGCTTCAGGGCGCGGGGGGCGGGGCGCTTCAGCCCATCTCACAGGCGATCCTGCTGGAGAGCTTCCCGCCGGATAAGCGCGGGCAGGCGATGGCCCTCTTCGGGGTAGGGGTAATCGTCGCGCCGATCATCGGGCCGACGCTCGGCGGGTGGATCACGGACAACTATTCCTGGCGCTGGATATTCTACATCAACATCCCCATCGGCGTTTTGGCGGTCCTGATGACCAGCGCGTTCATCCAAGACCCGCCGTACATCCGCGAGCAGAAGCCGGGCCGCATCGACTACATCGGCTTCGGCCTCATGACCGTGGGGCTGGCCGCGCTCCAGGTCATGCTCGACAAGGGGCAGGAGGACGACTGGTTCTCGTCGTCCTTCATCACCTGGCTGGCGGTCATCACCTTCGTCGCGCTCGCGGCCTTTGTCGTCTGGGAACTGCGGTCGAAGGAGCCGATCGTCAACCTGCGGGTTTTGAAGAACCGCAACTTCGCGACGGGGACGATGCTGATAACGGCGATGGGCATCGTTCTCTATGGCTTGACCTCGCTGCTGCCGCTCTTTCTGCAAACGCTCTTGGGCTACCCGGCGACGGCGAGCGGCATGGCGGTCAGCCCGCGCGGGATCGGCGCTGTTCTCTCGATGATCATCGTGGGCCGCCTCGTCGGGCGCGTGAATGTGCGCTACCTCATCATGTTCGGCTTCGCAGTACTCGCCTTCTCGACCCACAGGCTGGCGGGCCTGAACCTGGACATCGCGATGAGCAACATCGTCTGGCCGATGGTCGTCAGCGGTTTCGCGATGGGCTTCATCTTCGTGCCGCTGACGACGATGGCGATGGGGACGCTGCCTAACGAGCAGATCGGTAACGCCACCGGCGTCTTCAACCTGATGCGGAACATCGGCGGCTCAATCGGCATCTCCGCGATGAGCACGCTGCTCTCGCGCGGCGCGCAGGCGCACCAGGCGGTCATCGCCCCGCACCTGACGCCCTACGATCCGGCGTTCCAGCAGAGGTTGGAGCAGATTCAAGGGGCGATAGGCGCGGCCGGCGCCGGCGGGTTGGTTTCGCCTCAGGCGCTGGCGTCCGTGTACGGCGAGGTCGTCAGGCAGTCAATGCTCTTGTCGTTCATGGACAACTTCCGCCTGCTTGCGCTCCTGTGCCTCCTGTGCGTCCCGGTGGCGCTGCTCTTCAGGCGCGTCAGGGCGAAGGGCGGGCCGGTCGCCATGCACTGATCGGGCTGAGGCTCGCTGTCGCCGAGCGCGTGGCCGAAGTCGAGGCCGCGGGGCGGCGGCTCGGCCTGGAGCGCGAGCGGGAGGCGGCCCACGGGTCGCGGCTCTCACTCTCGACCGTCGGCTATCGGATGGGGGAGGGCTCGACCGAGGAGATGATAGCGCTCTGGCAGACGCGCGAGGAAATGCACGGGCGGGTCGCCGAAGCCGCGGCGGACTTGGCGCGGCAGCGGGCGCGGTTGCGGGCGCTTCTGGCGGCGCCGGCACCCGAAGGGGCCCGCACGGACCGCTAGCGGCCGCTTCGTTCCGGCGCCGCGTCCCGACTGTCCGATTGCAACGTCATCAACATGTCACCGAGACGCCTCAAGCGGCGGGCCTCCCGCAGAGTTCAGTACCTTCAAAAATGCCTTCACTCCGCGTGAAAGACGCGGATCGTCAGCAACCTCTATTGGTTTTTCGCGCTCTAAATTTGTTGAACTGCTCATCGTTTCTCCTTTCATACTTTCGTTACATCTCGGAGTTAATCGCTGCAGTGGGCTGATTCAGCACCACACCGTCGCTTCACTTTCATCTGTCGCCCTTGTCTGCCTCGGTACTTCGCATCATGAACCCTCAGAGTGAAAAACACATCCCAAGATTGAGGGTTTTTCCCCTAACGCTTTTGGCAAGGCGGTGGGATACCCCGATCATGTTTTCTGCGTATCAGATACTTCTTTGGACAAACTTCCTGTGAGGAAATGTGCCTCCCATGGGGCAGCCGGCAACTCGCTCCCCTCCGAAAATCAAGTTGAGGAGCGACTTTTCCTTCAATGTTCCTGCTCATGGTTGTTTCCTTGCTGTTTATTTCTGCGTCTTCATGAACTCACGTACGAGTGCCGCAATCTCTTCTGCTTTAGTATCGAGCGCGAAATGGCCCGCATCGAGGATGTGGACTTCGGCCTTCGGCACATCCCGGCGATAGGCTTCCGGCTCGGAAAGCTCGAACGAAAGATCATACTTACCCCAGATCACAAGCAGGCGCGGCTGCTTCTCACGCATCCATGCTTGCCACTTGGGGTAAGCGGCGACGTTGGTGCGGTAGTCGTAGAACAGGTCGCTTTGAATGTCGGCCTGGCCGGGCCGGTTGAGAAAGGCAAATTCATCGGTCCAGAGATCCGGGTCGTAGCGCTCCACGTTGGGGTCGCTGCCGACATGGCGCGTCCGCGTCGTCTGTAGCGACAGGAGATTTGTGCGCAGCGCGCTTTCGTTGGCTGCGCGATCGGCCCAAAAGGCCCGCCGCGTCTTCCAATTCGCCCCCAGGCCTTCGTTGTGCGCCACAGCATCTTGGACGATGAGCGCCTCGATCCGGTCCGGATGGGCTAAGGCCATCCGAAAACCCACGGGGCCGCCGTAATCCTGCATGTAAAGCGTGTAGCGCGAGAGCCCGAGCGCTTCGGTGAAGTGGTTCATGATCTCGGCGAAGTGGTCGAAGGTATATGCGAATTTTTTCGGGTCCGGCCAATCGCTGTGTCCAAAGCCCGGATAATCGGGCGCGACCATGTGATAGCTATCGGAAAGCCGACTGAGGAGAGGCTCGAACATCCGCGATGAAGAGGGCAGTCCGTGCAGCAGGAGAAGCGTCGGCGCGTCTTTCGGGCCGGCCTCTCTGTAAAAGATGGAGAGCCCATCTAGCTGTGTCGTGCGATAAAAAGTTGAGTGTCCCATGGGACGTTCCTTTCCTTGTGCTCGAGCCGGCAATTGAAATGATGCGAGCATCACAGAAACCGCCAGCGCCATGCAGGAGGTCTGCAAGCATCGGGCCCAGCGGGGCGAGTCGAAAAGACGCATCGTTATACCTCCGCTTAGAAGTCCTGCGCCGTGGGCCGGATGACGATTTCGTCGACTTCCACCTCGGCCGGTTGCTCGATGGCATAGGCGATGGCGCGCGCGATTGAGTCGGACGGAATAGCCATCTTGTAGAACTCGCGCAAATTCTCTCTGGTCGCTTCCTCCGAGCTGCTTTCCGGGAGTTCCGTGGCAACAGCACCAGGCGAAATCATCGTGCAACGGATGTCTTGGGAATGTAGTTCCATTCGCAGTCCTTCAGTCAACGCGCGCACAGCCGCCTTCGTGGCGCAGTAAACCGTTGCGCCGGGCGCAAACACCTTGATCCCGAAAACGGAAGCGATGTTGATTATGTGACCCTGCTTTTGCTCCTGCATGATCGGCAGCACGGCGGCCACCCCGTACAAGAGGCCCTTGATGTTCACATCGATCATGCGGTCCCATTCTTCGACCTTGAGCGCCGCCATGGGTGCGATAGGCATGATCCCGGAATTGTTCACGATTACATCGATTCGGCCGTGCTTGTCCATAGCACCCCTGACTAAAGCCTCGACATCGCCGCGCCTGGTCACATCCGTCTTGAAACCGAGGGCGCTGCCGCCCTTGGTGGTGATGTCCTTGACGATGGCGTCGATCCGTTCCTTCCGCCTCGCTCCGAGCACGACTTTCGCCCCGCTCGCCGCGAGAAGGCGCGCCGTGCTTTCGCCGAGGCCGCTGCTGGCTCCGGTGATGACTACGACTTTGTCTGCAATATTTGACGTTCTCATTTTCTGTTTCTCCTTATTAAGAATTCGAATGTTTCTGACGGCGGTTTGTGCTCCACTGGGTGACCGGGCCGGCGATTTCGGAAACTTCCTCGACCAATGAACTCAAGAAAGCCGATACGTCGGTGCAAGTCGAAAGATTGGCGCTTTGCCCGGCCCACAGGGGCAGAAGATCTGATCGGCCCGCCGCCTCTGCCGGGATCGAGAGGTTTCTGACGAGTCCTCGTTGCAGTGGATAGGGCAAAATCTCAGTTCCGTTTCGGTTCAACTCCTCCATCAAGCGATGGTAGATTCCCCGTGCGAGTCTTCCCGTGAAGCCTTTGGTTAATGCGGTGTGTCCGGCATTTGGTCCTAGCAAAGCTTCGCGGTGATGGAGGCTGGCGCCGGACTCCTCGCACGCTAGGAATACCGTTCCCATTTGAACGGCCTCCGCGCCGAGAGCCAGGGCGGCGATTACGCCCCGTGGATCTCCTATACCGCCCGCGGCAATGACCGGCACATCGACGATGTCGACGATCTGAGGGACGAGCGACAACGTGCCTGTGAGTGAATCCTCTGCTGACCGCAGGAATGACCCGCGATGCCCCCCGGCTTCGAAGCCGGAAGCGACGATCGCATCTACGCCAGCCTCGCATAGCGCTGCCGCCTCATCGGGTGTAGTCGCCGTGCCAATCGTGACGATACTCTTTGCCCGGCACTCCTCTAAAATGTCTGTTGGCGGAATTCCGTAGATGAAGCTGAATATCGGCACCTTCGCGCCCAGCAACACACGAGCCTGATCCTCAAATCGCGTCGGAGAATACGGTTTGTACACCGGACGAGGCGCTCCCAAGGCGGCGAGATGGACGGCAAGCGGGGCGAGGCTCCGGTTGAATGCGCTTTCATCCGATGTTCGGGCGTCTTCGTCTTCCATCGACACCCATAAGTTCATGGCGAACGGATTAGCTGTGAGCAAGCGAATCTCTGCGATCACGTCCTTGATCTCTTCCGGCGCCAGGCCGTGCGCACCGAACGATCCGAGTCCGCCAAAGTTGGAGACTGCTGCCGTCAACCTCTGCGACGACAACCCACCGAGCGGCCCTTGAATGATGGGACAGTCAATCCCGAGTCTTGCAGTCAGTCGATTTTGATTCCAAGTAATCATCAGGCGGACACCTTCAAGATCGCCTCAAGCTCGACGGAGTGCCGAGCGGAAGGCTTGCGACGCCGTACACCAAGCGGCAAGGACTTTTCTCGTTTCCGAAAACCTCTTGCAGCAACTGGGACGCGGCGTCAGCGACTTTCGGCTGATCGCGAACATCTCCCGAAATGGCGACCGACACGCCGCGCCGAACAACTCGTCTGACTTTGTCGAGCGATCCCAAATGTTGCCGCGCAACAGCGAGGACATTGAGTGCCGCGCGGCGCGCCATCATCGACTGCAAGATTTGGGGAAGCCTATAGACCCAACTCGCTCAGGCCTGGATGGGCTTCCGGGCGACGACCAAGCGGCCAGTGATATTTGCGATCTGATTCCGAGATGGGAAGGTCGTTGATGGACGCAAACCGTGACGCCATGAGGCCGTCCCTATTGAACTCCCAGTTCTCATTGCCGTAGGACCGATACCAGTGACCCGAGTCGTCGTGCCACTCGTAAGCGAAGCGGACGGCGATGCGATTCCCCGTAAACGCCCACAGCTCCTTGATGAGCCGGTAATCTAACTCCTTAGACCATTTTCGAGAGAGGAAAGCAATGATTTCGTTCCGTCCGTTGATGAACTCCGAGCGGTTCCTCCATCGTGAATCGATCGTGTATGCAAGAGCCACCTTCCCAGGGTCGCGAGTGTTCCAGCCGTCTTCGGCGAGGCGCACTTTTTGAATCGCACTCTCACGTGTGAACGGAGGCAGAGGGGGGCAGGTTTCTATCGGCGCGGATTCCATGTTTTCTTCCCCTTGAGCCGTTTCGACTCTGTGGTTAAAGCGCAAGCTCCTTTCCGTTACCAGCGGCCGAAATGAGAGCCGCCATCGACGTACAGGATGTGGCCAGTGACCGTCGCGGCATCGGTCAGGTACATGACTGCGTCCGTGATGTCCTTGACCGTCGAAGGCCGACCCATCGGCGACAAACTCTCCATGACGTCCTGCGGCATGTCCTGGTGAAGCGGCGTGTAGACGGTGCCCGGCGCGACGGCATTCACGCGTATGCCGTCTTTCGCGTACTCCATCGCAAGGTGCTGGGTGATCGTTTCAAGACCGCCTTTGGTGATCATCGGCACCGACGCTGTGACGCCCCGGATCGGGTTGCGAGCAAGGGCCGCCGTGATCGTGACGATGCTCCCGCCGGTCTTCTGCGCTAACATCTGCTTGATGGAGAGTTGGCTGACGTACAGGAAACCTTCGAGATTCGTCGAGACGAGCGACTTAAAGTCCTCCGCCGTATAGTCGGTGAACGGCTTGGTGAAGAAGATGCCGGCGTTATTTACCAGCACGTCGATCGACTTGAAGCGAGACACCGCGGTCTCGACGATTCTGGCGGCAGTTTCCGGCTCGCCGATGTGGCCGTCCACCAGAGCTACTTGGCTAGAAGCCGCGACTTCGGTGGACTGAGTCATCTTCCGGGAATTGGCAACTACGTTGAAATCCCGTTCGACAAACGCTTTCAGGATTCCCGCGCCGATGCCTTGCGAGGCCCCCGTAACGACCACTGTCTTCCGATTAAGTTGCATATATCACCACCGTCATTGCTGCTCGGCGGACTTATCAGTCCGCGGCGAGCCCCCAGAATGCGAAATGTGTAAAACGCAGCATGAAGACAAAAGTCGATTTGCATTTTGTCTTATCTAGTACACCGCGCGGCCGCTAATCGTGCGGCGGCCCGAGGTACGGGAACTCGTCCAGCAGGTCACTGTGCGGCCCAACCTTATCTGTCACGTTTCGGTTCGCGTATATAGAAAAGAAAAGATCGACAACATCATCGGTCAGCGTCCGGCCATTGTGCGGAAAGCGCGCCGGCTTGCGCGGATGATAGGAAAGAATATCCGGCAACAACTTTCTTGCGACGGCCTTTGCGTCCTGCGGCATATAGCCGCCCGAGTGTTCCAATTCGTGCGCGAAGACGCCAATGAAGCGATCATCATTCGCTGGTTCCCCGCTGAGGTAAGCCTCTCTCTCCTCTCCGACGAGGAAAACCGCCTGCAATGGCCTTCCACCCCGATCTGCCTGGATCCAACCTTCTCCAGTTTTGTCCAGTGTGCGAGCCCAAATTCCCACTTCATTTCTTCCCAGAGCCGAGTTGGGCAGTTCAATCACGATGCCGCAAACATTTTTGTCTGCGAAGAAGTCGTCGCCCGTGAACTGCATTTGATTGAAATTGCCGTTTGCATCGAAGAAGAAAGGATCGCTGCGCCAACCGAAGAAAAAACGGTAGTCACCGGCTTCCGTCACCAGGGCCTCTCGCCCGACTGAGACCCGTGCTCCCTGGACCACAACTTCACCGCCGTCGTCGCCGAAGCCAGCGGCTCGCGCGCCCTGAATACGGCGAACTGTCGCAGTCTGCTGCCCATGTTCGGAAGATGCGAACTGAACGCTGTAACAAATATCGGCAATGGCATCACCGTTGGTGTCGATCTTGATTTCGTACAGCGCTCCTGGCGCAAAGGGCTCCTTCGTCGTCGGCTCCGGCGAGTCCAACCTGAAAGACGGGTGCACATTAAAGATCAGTGTTGACTTACCCGGGTCGCCTGGCTTGGGGAACGCATAGAGATCGGTCATGTCGAGCCGGGCATCGCCGCGAGGAAATCCGAAGTTGGGACCGGAGGCATGGTGTGACATTTATATTCTCCCCTCTTCCGACGCTTAAGGCCCGAGTTGCCCGACGTAATAACCTAAGCGATCCCCCACATCACCGCGCTGATGAAATCCCTTTACCGCCCGAAGATAAGCTCTGCTGACAAACCAGAGCGCTTTCGGATAGGTTCCTTCTTCCAAGACATCTGGCAGTTCCGATTGACCTTTTGCCGGGTTGCGCAAATGCACCGACGCGGAGCGAACGATCCATCCGGCCTTGGCTGCCGGGCGCAGGTTTGCCGAGAAGGACGGCATGTTCGTTAATGCCGGGCGGAAATCTTGCGATCACGCCACCGCCGCTTGCTCACCTTTTATGAAAGCAAGTAGGTCTGCATTTACCTGGTCCTTGTGCGTCGAGCACATTCCGTGCGGCGCGCCCGGATAGACCTTGAGCATCGCACTCCTAACAATTTTGGCGGACAGTCTCGCTGAATCGTCGATCGGCACGATCTGATCGTCATCGCCGTGCAGGATCAAGATCGGTACGTCGATCTTTCTGAGATCCTCAGTAAGGTCGGTTTCGGAAAACGCCTTGATGCAGAAGTACGCGCCCGGAAGTCCGCACATCATCCCCTGCAGCCAGAATGATTCACGCAGACCTTCTGAGGCCTCCGCGCCGGGTCGATTGAATCCATAGAACGGAATGGAAAGATCCTTCCAAAACTTCGAACGATCGGCCAACACGTTCGCACGAATCTCGTCGAACACAGCCATCGGTAAGCCGCCGGGATTGGTTTCGCTCTTCACCATCACCGGTGTAATGGCGCCGATCAAAACCGCTTTGCTAACGCGGCTGCTGCCGTGACGTCCGATGTAACGTGCGACTTCGCCACCGCCGGTTGAATGGCCCACATGAATCGCATCTTTCAGATCGAGAGCTTCAGTAAGCTCAGCGAGATCGCCCGCGTAGGTGTCCAAATTGTTGCCGATCCATGGCTGACTCGAGCGTCCATGACCACGCCGGTCGTGCGCGATGCAGCGATATCCGTTCGAAGCCAGGAAGAACATCTGATCTTCGAAAGCATCCGCTGACAGCGGCCAGCCATGGCTAAAGACAACCGGTTGACCAGTGCCCCAGTCCTTGTAATAGATCCGCGTCCCGTCCTTGGTAGTAATCGTAGACATACAAAACCTCCTTCTTATTAAGGTCGTTGAATGAACTCGACAAATCCGTTCGTTCAGTTGAGTTAGTCAGGCCATAGTTCGCACGACGCGGAACCTCAGTAACCATCGACTTCAACGATTGCGTCGACGAATGCTTTTGGCGCTTCCTGGGGTAAGTTGTGTCCGATGCCTCCGTTGATCGTCCGGTGCGAATACTTGCCGGAGAATTTCTTCGCATACGAACTGGGATCAGGATGCGACGCGCCATTGGCATCGCCTTCCATGGTAATTGTCGGCACGATGATGACCGGGGCCTCAGCGAGCCACTTCTCCAGATCGTCATATGATCTCCTAATACGAGCCCCTACCAACGGCCAGCGTAAGAACCACCATCGACGTGAAGTACTTCCCCGGTCACCTGATCTGCCTGTGACAGATAAAGTACAGCGGTCGTGGGCGTGAAAGCTGTACACGATTCGCCCGTTTGCGTTATTCAGCAGGACCGCCTCGGTCGCGTCTGTGAGGCGGTCCCAGATAAGGAAATTCGGCGAGCAGATCCTCGTGCGGGCCTATCCCATCCCCCGTCACTTTCCCATCCGTAATTACAGTCACGAAGGCATCAGCGGCGTCGTCGCTGAGTTTCCGGCCATTGTGCGGGTAGGACGCCGGGCGCGTGGGATCATAGCTCAGAAGGTCCGGCAGCAGCGTCCCCGCCACCTTCCTTGCTTCATCGGGCGTGAACCCCCCGGTATGCTCCAGCGAGTGAGCGAAAACGTCAATGAAACGGGCATCGTCCGCCGGTTCCGCAGCACGATACGCTTCGTTCTGTTCGCCGGTGAGGAAGGGCGTTTGAGAGGCTCGTGCACCTCGCTCCGCCTGCACCCAGCCCGATCCGTCTACCGAAATCAGCGTGCGAGCCCACAGGCCCATCTCTTTCTTTCCCAGAGCCGCGTTGGGCACTTCCAGCGCTATGCCGCAAATGTCCTTATCGCCGAAGAAATCCACGCCCGTCCACTGAAA
>Ga0075421_100002729_pt1 | contig 21085 bp, 19 predicted proteins | sample SoiMetdeltSBSDD5_FD_75292 | JGI IMG/M metagenome (GOLD analysis project Ga0075421, IMG submission 75292) | Bulk soil microbial communities from a Populus tree surrounding site in Tennessee, USA - Soil MetaG P. deltoides SBSDD5 | ecosystem: Environmental > Terrestrial > Soil > Tree plantation... | reverse complement strand
GATCTTCTGCAGAAACCTCGCTTCCGCGCGGCCGACGTCCTCGAGCGTCTGCCGGGGCTCGGGCTCGGGCCGGAAGCCGACGAAATAGCATGGGTGACCCGCCCGCATGGCGACGCCGATCTCGCTGTCGATCTTCGAGCCGCCAATACCCGGGCCGTGACCGGCGCGCGGGTCGACGACCATGAAGGGGCGCTTGCGCAGGTCGACGGCCGTCCCCGCCGGCGGCACGATGCGCAGCAGGAAATAATTCACCGGCTGGGGCAGGGTGCGACCGTCCAGCACCATCTCGGTCTGAAAGGTCAGCACCGGAGGCTTGCCCTTTTCCTCGTGCTCGAGGAAGGTGTTGCCGCGGCGACGCATGACATCCCAGAACAACACCGTCCGCTGGCACGCGTCGACCCAGTAGTCCCAGCCCGCTTGCCACGGGTTGGCCATCGGCCACGCGCTCGGGACGCGCCACGCGTCGAACGCCTGAGCGAGCCCGGGAAGCGGCGTCGGCGCCGACGACGGCGGAGCGGTCGGCAGCCACTTCTGCCACAGGTCCATCCAGAATTGCATCGGATTGCTCGGCGGCGTCGGCTCAGCAGTCATTGGTCGATCCCCTTCATGGCAACGTCCGGAAACGTGGTCTGCGCAGGTGTCAGCTCAGGTAACGCCGCCGTGCCAGGCGCGGCAATTGGACGTTCGACCTACGCCCTCGCTCGTCAGCGCACCGGCGCGAGATCACGCTCGCGGGGTCTCGTCGACGGCGCCGTCGGCGGCGACGGCGGCGACGTGTTCACCCAGTCCGCCAGCAGCGAGTAGCCGACCGCGAGCACCACCGGCCCGATGAAGATCCCGATGATCCCGAACGCCAGCAGCCCGCCGATGACGCCGAGGAACACGAGTAGCAGCGGCAGATTCGCGCCCTTCTTGATCAGGACCGGTCGGAGCACGTTGTCGATGACAATGACGAAGACGCTCCAGAACAGCAGCGCCGTGCCCCATCCGGTGAAGCCCGTCCAGTACGTCCAGACCACCGCGAACGCCATCACCGGCAACGGGCCGATCTGGGCGATACACAGGATGAAGGTGAACGCCGTCAGCACCGACGCGAACGGCACGCCGACGGCGAAGAGGCCGAGGGCGGCCAGCGAGGCCTGGACGAGGGCGGTCACGACCACGCCGAGCGCCACGCCGCGGATGGCGCCCACGGCCAGCCGCGCCGAATGGTCGCCGCGGGCTCCGCCGATCCGCCGGACGAAGCGCCGCGTCGCCTCCGCCGCCGTCTCGCCGGTCGCGTAGAGGATGGTGGCGAAGATGACCACGAGCAAGAACTGACCGAGCAGCACGCCGACGTTGCCGATCATCCCCGCCACCCAGCCGACGATCTGCCGGCTATACGGTGTCAAGCGCTCCGAGATCTCTTCGGGGGGGGCCGCCGCCGCGTCCGCCCAGCGCGCCGCCAGCCGCGGCCCCGCCATCGGCAGCCGCGCCAGCCACTCGGGCGGCGGCGGCACCGACCAGGTGACGATCGACCGGATCGCGCCCGTGATGTCGTCGAGATGGGCGAGGACGGCGCTGAGGGCCAGGACGAGCGGCACGATCAATCCGAGCAGCAGCAACGCCGACATCACCGACACCGCCAGTCCACGCCGGCCTCCGAGCAGCGCCTGCACCCGGAGCATCAGGGGCCACGTCGCGATGACGATGGTCGCGGCCCACACCGCGGCCGGCAGGAACGGCCGCACGATCCAGAAGGCCGCGATGATCATGGCGAGGACGAACAGCACCGCGAGAACGCCACGCACCGGATCGCGGAACTCGACCGTCTCCGTCATTCCGTCACTTCCTGCCAGCCGCCTCCAAGCGCCCGGTAGATACGAACGACCGCGAGCAGCTCGTCACGACGCGTGCGGGCCAGCCCCAGCTCGGCGTCGAAGAGCTGGCGCTCGCTGTCGAGGACCTCGAGGTAGCTCGAGAAGCCGCCGCGGTAGCGAATGTTGGCCTGCCGGGTGGTGTCTCGCGACGCGACGGTGAGCGCCTCTTGCTGGATGCGCGCCTCCTGGCGCTTGCGGTACTCGATGAGCCCGTCGGCCACCTCGCGGAAGGCCTGCACGATCACCTGGCGGTACTGGGCGAGCGCCGCCACCGTCCGCGCCTCCGCCGTTTGCACGCCGGCTTTCACCCGTCCCGCGTTGAAGATCGGTAGCGTCATCGTGGGCCCGATGGCGAAGAGTCCCTGCGGGCCGAACGTCGAGCCGTCGAGGGAGAATCCGCCCGCCGCCGCCGAGGCGCTGAGAAACACGCGCGGAAAGTAATCGGCCTTGGCCACGCCGATGCGGGCGGTGGCGGCGGCGAGCTGCGCCTCCGCTTCCCGGATGTCCGGTCGGCGCTCGAGGAGCGTCGACGGAAGGCCTGGCGGCGCCGGGGGCGCCATCGCGAACTGGGCGTCGAGCGGACGTCCGCGCGGCATGGCCTCGGGGTTCCTGCCCAGGAGCACGCTCAAGGCGTTCTCGGACTGCTCGATGAGCCGCTCGACGTCGGCAATCGTGGTGGCCGCCTGCGCGACCAGGATCTCGCTCTGAAACACGTCGATCAGGGCGGCCACCCCGCCCTCGACGCGCCGGCGATTGATCCGGACCGAATCCTGGCGCGAGGCGAGCGTGCGGCGCGAGATCTCGAGCTGGAGGTCGAGCTCGCGCAACGCGAAGTAGTTGGCGGCGACATCGCTCACCAGGGTGATCACGACGAAGCGACGGGCCGCCTCGCTCGCGAGCAGATCGTCACGCGCCGCCTCGCTGGCGCGCCGCAGCCGGCCCCAGAAATCGATCTCCCACGAGAGGTCGAAGCCGCCCGTTCCTTGCAGCGTGTCCTCGAACTGAAACGGGCCGCGTCTGCCCTCGATGTGCGACCAGGACGCGTTGGCGTTGGCGCTGACGTCGGGGAACAGGAACGACCGCGTGATGGTGAGCTGCGCGCGAGCCTCGAGGACACGCGCGCTCGCGATTCTGAGGTCATAGTTCTCGCGCAGCGCCGTGCGGATCAGCGCCTGGAGCGCCTCGTCCTGGAAGAGCCGCCACCATTCGATGTCCGCGAGCGTCTCGACGGCGGCCGCGTCGGTAGGCGCGCCGCGGAAGGCGGCGGGCGTCGAGACCGGCGGCCGCGTGTAATCCGGCCCCAGCGTGCAGCCCGCCATGAGCAGGGCGACGGCCGCGAGCGCGCCGAGCCTCATCAGTGATGGCTGCCGTGGGCCGGCGCCGGAACGCCCGCCGGCTCCACCGGGCGCTTCGCCGGCACGCCGCGTCGACCGAGCGACTCCACGAACGAGAAGTTGCCGGGGATGAGGAACACGCCGAGGGCGGTCGCCACCAGCATGCCGAAGAACACCGCGGTGCCCATGACGTTCTGAGCGCCGGCGCCGGCGCCGCTGGCGATCATCAACGGCACCACGCCGATGATGAAGGCGAAGGCGGTCATCAAGATGGGCCGGAAGCGGAGGCGGGCCGACTCGATGGCGGCCTCCTCCACCGACTTGCCCTCGTCGTTCTTGGCCTTGGCGAACTCGACGATCAGGATCGCGTTCTTGGCCGCCAGCCCGATCAGCATGATGTTGCCGATCTGGACGTAGACGTTGTTGTCGTAGCCGACGACCCATACGCCGAAGAAGGAGCCCAGCGCCACCAGTGGAGAGCCGAGGAGGACGGCCCAGGGCAGGCGCCAGCTCTCGTACATGGCGGCCAGCAGCAGGAAGACGAAGACGATGGCGAGGATGAAGGTGGGGGCCGCCGCCGGCGCCACCTTCTCCTGGTAGGAGAGGGAGGAGTAGGCGAAGCCCATCTCCTTCGGCATCGTCTGGCGGAAGACGTCCTCGAGGGCGGCCAGGGCCTGCCCGGAGCTGAAGCCGCGCGCCGGCGAGCCCTGGATCTCCACCGAGCGCAGCAGGTTGAAGCGCGTGGTGATCTCGGTTCCCGGCACCGACGTGATGGTGACGAGCGTCGACAGCGGGATCATCGTGTTGGTGGTCTTGCTGCGGACGTACACGTCGCCGATGTCGCCCGGCTTGCGACGGAACGCGGCGTCCGCCTGGACGTAGACGCGATAGAGGCGACCGAACCGGTTGAAGTCGTTGACGTAGGCGCCGCCCATCACGGCGGACATGGCCTGAAACACCTCGTTGATGGGGACGCCCAGTGTGCGCGCCTTCTCGCGATCGAGCACGACCTTCACCTGAGGATAGTTCGGATCGAACGCGGTGAAGAGCGAGGCGAACTCGGGACGCTGGCGCGCCGCCGCGAGGAACGCGCGTGTCTGGGCGCCGAGGTCCTCGACGCTCATGGTGCCGCTCCGGTCTTGAATCAAGAAGTTGAATCCGGCGGCCGCCCCGAAGCCCGAGATCGTCGGAATGTTGAACGGAAAGATGATGGCCTCGGCGATCTGCCCGAGCTGGCCCTGCAGCCGGCCCATGATGGCCTTGACGTGGTGCTCTTTGCCGTGGCGCTCCTCCCACGGCTTGAGACGGGCGAACACGGTGCCGAAGTTCGGCTGATAGGTGTTGGTGACCACGCCGTAGCCGCCGATCGTCTGGAACGACTCGATGCCCTCGGTCTTCTGCAGAATCTCCTCGACCTTTTTCAGGACGACGCTCGTCCGTTCGAGCGAAGCGCCCGGCGGCAACTGCACGTTGACGCCGAGGAGCCCCTGATCCTCGTCGGGAATGAAGCCGGCGGGCAGCGCGCGGCCGAGCAAGCCGGCCAGGACGATGACCACGCCGACGAGCACGATGGTGATGAACCCACGCCGGATCAGCAGGCGCGCCACACTGAGATACCCGTTCGTCGACACCTCGAACGCGCGGTTGAACCCGCGGAAGAAGGCGCCGAGCGGACCGCGCGCCGGACGCGACGGCTTCAGCAGCATGGCCGAGAGCGCCGGCGCCAGCGAGAGCGCGCTGACGGCCGACAGCAGCACCGAGATCGCGATGGTGAGCGCGAACTGCTGGTACATCTGCCCGGTGAGGCCGCCGAGCAGGGCCACCGGGATGAACACGGCGGAGAGGATCAGCGCGATGCCGATCACCGGTCCGGAGACTTCCTTCATCGCCTGCACGGTCGCCTCGCGCGGCGCGAGACCGTGCTCGATGTGGTGCATGACGGCCTCGACGACGACGATGGCGTCGTCGACGACGATGCCGATGGCGAGCACGAGGCCGAACATGGACAGCGTGTTCACCGAGAACCCGAGGAGGGGGAAGAAGATGAACGTCCCCACGATCGACACGGGGACGGTCAGCAGCGGAATGATGGTGGCCCGCACGTTCTGCAAGAAGATGTAGACGACGAGGGTCACGAGGATCAGCGCCTCGACGAACGTCTTCACGATCTCGTGGATCGACGCCTGGACGGCGGGCGTGGTGTCGTACACGATCGTGTAATCGACGTCGGGCGGGAACAGCGTCTTGGCGTCGGCCATCGTGCTGTAGATGGCCTTGGCCGCCCCCAGCTGGTTGGCGCCGGGCAGCAGATAGACGGCCAGCGCGCCGGCCGGCTTCCCGTTGAGCCGGCCGAAGGAATTGTAGTCCTGGCTGCCGAGCTCCGCGCGCCCGACGTCCCGGATGCGCACGGGAGCGCCCGTGGGAGCCTCGCGGACGATGATGTTCTCGAACTCCTCGGTGGTCACGAGACGGCCCGGCGCGCTCACCGTGAACGTGAACGCCTGATCGGCCGGCGTGGGGGCGGCGCCCACGCGTCCCGCCGGCGCCTGGAGGTTCTGCTCCTTGATGGCGGACATCACGTCGGCCGGAGTCAAGCCGAGCTTGGCCAGGCGGTCGGGGCGCAGCCAGATGCGCAGCCCGTAGTCGGTGCCGCCGAAGAGATCGACCTGCGCGATGCCGGGGATTCGCAGCAGGCGGTCGCGCAGGTTGATCGACGCGTAGTTGATCAGGAAGTTGCCGTCGTAGCTGCCGCCGGGCGAGTAGAGCGAGATGAGCATCAGGATGCTCGGGCTCTGCTTCTTGACCGTCACGCCCTGGGCGATCACATCCTGGGGCAGCCGCGCCTGCGCGGCCGATACCCGGTTCTGGGTCAGCACGTTCGAGGTGTCCTGATCGACGCCGACCTCGAAGTTCACGTCGAGCAGCATGCGACCGTCGCTCGTGTTCAACGACTTCATGTAGATCATCCGGTCGACGCCGTTGACCTCTTGCTCGACGGGAGTCGCGACGGACTGCTCGACGGCGATCGCCGAGGCGCCGGGATACGTCGCGGTCACGCGAATGGTCGGCGGCGCCAGGAAGGGATACTGCTCGAAGCTCAGCCGCAGGAGCGTGGCCGTCCCGAGCAGGACGGTGAGGACCGCGATGACGATGGCGACGATCGGACGGCGAATGAAGAACTGGGCCACGCGGCTACCTCCCGCTGTCTGGCTTCGTGACCGGGGAGGCAGACGGCGAGGAGCCCTTCAGCTCCGCCTTGACCTGCATGCCCGGCCGGACCTTCTGGATCCCCTCGACGATCACGCGCTCACCGGGCTCGAGTCCGGAGGTGACGATGTAGGCGTCGTCAGTCGCGTCACCGAGCGTCACGGTGCGCGCCACCACCTTCTCGGAGTCACCGACGACGAGCACGGACTTGGCGCCCTGTAGCTCCTGCACGGCGAGCTGCGGCACGAGGACGGCGTTGGGCACGTCCTCGGTGATGGCGCGCACGCGCCCGAACTGACCCGGTCGCAGGACGCGCTGCGGATTGGGGAACTGGGCTCTGATCTGGATGGTTCCCGTCTTCACATCCATGGCGCGGTCCACGAAGATCGGCCGGCCCTTCTCCGCAAACGTCGATCCGTCAGCGACGAGGAGCTGGAGCCGCGCCGGCGTATCCGGGCGCACCTCCCCTCGCCCCAGCCCCGGGATCCGCTTCACGAGCCGGAGATAGTCGGCCTCCGTGATGGCAAAGTCCACGTACATCGGGTCGAGCGACGACACGGTGGCGAGCAGCGTCGGCTCCGCCTTGCCGACGAGGTTGCCGCTATCGACGGCCAGCTTGCTGATGATGCCGGCAATCGGAGCTCGCACCGTCGTGTAGGCGAGGTTGAGCTCCGCCTGCGCGACGGCAGCTTTCGCCGATTCGACGGCCGCCTCCGACAGCTGCATCGCGGTGCGCTGGTTCAACACCGTGTCCTTCAAGGCCGCCACCGCCGCGTCGACCCCCGCCACCGCCGCCTGCTCGCGCGACAGCGCGGTGTCGAGATCCTGCCGTGGAATGGCTTGCTCCTCGACGAGCGGACGATAGCGGGCGACGTCCTGTTGCGTCTTCCCGAGCTCGGCCTTGGCCTGCTCGAGGTGCGCCCGGCCTCGATCCACGACCGAGGCGTCGTGAGCCCGCGTCAGATCCGCCTCGGCCTTGGCGAGCTGCGCCCGGGCCGCTTGCAGCGCCGCCCTGTACTCGGCCTGCTGGATGACGAACAGAACCTGGCCTTGCTCGACCTGGGAGCCCTCGCGGAACCGCACCTCCTCCAGCACCCCGGCCACACGCGCACGGATCTCGACGGTCGGCACCGCTTCGGTGTGGGCGACGAAGTCGCGGAAGATCGGCACCTGGCGCTGGACGACCTGCGCGACCACGACGCTCGGCGGCGGCGGCGGGGGGGCCTTGCTCTCCGGCTGGGACCCGGCGCGATTACAGCCGGCGACGGCCAGGGCGGCCAGCCCGCAGGCGGCGACCCGTCCGGCGCATATATAGAGGAAGCGTCGAGGCGCCTGTCTGTTTGTCATCGTCTCCCCTCGTGTCGTTGCGGGGGGATACTAGCCAGCCGCAGTCGCAGGGGTCCATGGGACGTTCGGCGTATCACTCCGGAATGGCGCTGATGGCGTACATCAGGATCAGCGCCGGCGACGGCTTACCCATGTCGCTGAACCACTTCTCGTAGATGCGCACGATGTCCTCGGAGCGGAACACGCGGGACAGCGCGCGATTGGCGGCCAGTCGAAAGTCGGCGTCGCCGCGACGGAGCGTCAGGGCGTACGGCTCGTAGGAGAACAGCTGCGGCGAGAGCGACAGGCTCGAGCGCTGTCCGCTTCGACGCCCGAGTCCCATCAAGATGACGCGGTCGGAGGCGTAGACCTCCGCCGTCCCTTTCTCGAGCGCGGCCAGACCTTCGGCGTGGTCCTTCACGGGCACCATCTGCGCGGCGATCAGATATTGCTTCAGCGCGGCGGCCAGCGACTTCTCGGTCGTCGTGCCGGGGACGATGGCCACCCGCTTGCCCGACAGATCCTTGACGGTTTCGACGCCGGATGCGTCGGTGGCGAGCAGGCTGCCGCCGTCGACGAACGTGGTGATGGTGAAGTCGACCTCTTTCTGCCGTGACAGGGTGGCGGTGGTGGAGCCGCACTCGAGATCGACGGTGCCATCGGAGACGGCCTTGAGACGGTTTTCCGGCGTGAGCTTGACCCACTTCACGGCGAGCCCGGTCAGCCCGAGCTCCTTCTCGATCGCCTCGGCGATCTTCACGCACAGGTCCACGGAATACCCGGCCGGCTTGCCGTCCTCGCCCACGAACGAGAAGGGCCACGACGATTCGCGATGTCCGAGGACGATGGACTTGCGCTCCTGAATCCTCTTCAAGGTGCCGGCGGGCTCGGCCGCCAGCGCGGCCGACGCCACCGCCAGCACCGTCATCAGCGCCATCACCACGCTACGCATGAGCGTCACTTCTCGTCCGGCACCGGCAGCTCGGCTACCGTCGCCTTGCCGGTCGTCAGCGCCCACAGATTGTTCGCCGCGCGCTTGGAGAACAGATCCATCGCGTTCTCCGCGTCGCCCCACTGGATCTGGGCGGCCGTCTTCACGCTCGAGCCGCCGATGCCTCGTGCGATGACGGCGGAGAGGAGATGCCCGGTCTGGGCGTCGGTCAGCTTGGCCTCGATCTGCAGCGCACCGGCGAACGGCTGCTTGCCGGTCACGGCCGAGCTGGCCGCGCTGAGCAGGCGCGCCTGGGGAGCCACCACCGAGATGGTTCGCAGTCCCGGCGTCGACGCTTCGACGTCGGTCACGGCGACCTGCAGTCGGACGACCCCCGGTGCGGCGGCGGACACCATCTCGAAGCGCTCGGCGAATGCCTTGGTGAGCGCGCCGTTGAAGTACGTGCCGAGCGCTTGCTGATCGTTGGTGCCGACCTTCGTCGTCTCGTCGCCCCAGAAGCTGACGGGCTCGAGCAGGATCTTCTTGTAGCTGCCCCACTGCGCCGCCGTGTCGTAGTAGCGGAGACCGGCCTGGCCCTTGGACACCTCGCCGGGCGTGAGCAACGCCGCGTCCTTCCCGAGGAAGGCAGAAGGCGATCCTTTGACCTCGGCCATGTTCGTGGTCGCGCATCCGGCAAGCATCAAGGCCATCAGCCCGCTGATCCATCGCCTCATTGTGGGTCCTCCCCGGAAGTGATGACGATTGCTTCAGTCTTCACCGCTCGCGGCCGATCGAGGCCGCCGGCGGCGACGCCGCCGGCCACGCCAGCCAGTGCTCCGATCAAGGTGATGGTGACGATCGGCGGCAGCGTCGGTTTCCCCATCGTCGCCACGAGGAAGGCGACGGGCAGCGTGAGCACGACCACGATCACACTGAGCCCGGCGCCGACGATGGCGCCGAACCCGATCCGACCGATCAGCCCGGCCACCGCGCCGATGATGGCGCCGATGACGCTGGCCATGAGCACGATCGGGAGGGTGACGGTATTGAGATCGCCGAGATGCAGGGCCACCACGATGCCGCGTCCGATGGCTCCGACAGCGGCGCCGAGGGCTGCTCCTCTGACCGTCGGGTGCCATCTGAACATCGTTCGTTCCTCCGCCGGGCATTGAGCCAAATCCACGACGACGTCGGCAATGAGACCTTGGTGGTATGGCTCCCTCGTGCTCACCGCCTGCTCACGACGCCGCCGCGCCGCAACGCCTCGGCGATGTCGCGGCTCAGGCCGGCCACCAGACGGCTATGAGAGGCCACGAGGCTCTCGTAGTCCGCGCCCGAGCTCTCGGCGAGCCGCGAGACGCCGGAAGCCGTCTCCTCGCCGGCGCGCGAGACGATTCGCCACCGGGCCGAAAGCGCCGTCTGCCCGCCGAGCGTGCCCTCGAATTGCCACACGTCGACGAAGATCTGCGCATCGGGATTGAAGCCGCGGCCCCACGGAAAGACGGCGACCTGATCGGTGGGCACCAGCCGGGAGAGATTTTCGGCCAGGATCATCGGCATCGCATGCCGCAGCGGCTCACCCCACTGCTGGAACTCGGCCACCTCGAGCCGGTTCGCGCCGGCGCGCGTCACGATCTGCGGTCGCTCGACGTAGCGCGGGAGGTCCACGGTGCGGATGCCGATGCGAACGTCGCGCTGCCCGGTCGCCGCCGGCAGCGCCGCCGGCGCGACGTCGGCCGGAGCGAGCATGTAGTAATGCGTCGACGTCGCGGAGCCGGCGCAGCCGCCCCCGGCGACCACGAGGAACACGAAGGCGGCCATGGTGATCTTCATCGCGGGTTCCGTCCCTTCCCGAAGACGAGCGCGTTGGGATTGCGCTCGAGATAATCCGCCAGCACCCGGATGCTCTGCGCGGCGCCCGACAGATCGTCGAGGGCCGTCTCGAGGCTGTAGCGTGTGGACGATCCTTCGCCGATGACCTCATCGGCTCCGTTCAGCGTGCGGTCGAGCCCGGTCAGCGTGCGGTCGAGGCTCACGGTGAGGCGGTCGAGGCGCTCATCCGCGTTTTTCGCGAGCGTCTGAGCGTCCTTCATGGTGGTTTCCACGGTCGGCGTGAGCCGGGCGAGCGTCGCCTGGGCCTCGCCGAGGGCCCCGCGGGCGCTCTTGGCGGTGGCCGTGATCTCCGCCATCAGCGGCTCGACCTGTCCGTCGACGTGCCGGATCAGCTTCTCGGCGGCCGCCAGCGTTTCTTCGGAGCGCCGGGAGGCATTCTGGAGCGAGCGCAACGTTTCACGCGTCTGTGGCGACTGCAGCAGGTCGCGGACCGTCTCGAGGGTGTCCTTGGCGGCCGCCATGATCTCCTCCACGGGCATGTTCTGGATGGTCCGGGTCAGCTTCTCGATGTCGGACGGAACGGTCGGGACTTCGACCGCGCCTCTCGACAGCCCGGTCAGCCGGACCGGCGCCTGGGGGTCGAAGTCAAGGGCGATCCCCACCTGGCCCGTGACGAAGCTCTGCATCTCGAGCTCCGCGCGCAACCCGCGCGCGATGAGCTTCTTCATGTTCTCGCGGATGTCGCGCCGCAGGGTCAGCTTGTGGCCAGCGGCGTCCCGGAGCCGATCGGCCTCGATCTCGAAGAAGACCGGCGTGACGATCGTGAAACGCTCCGGGTCGACGACGACCCGGACGTTCGTCACCGCGCCGACCTTGGCGCCTCGAAACGTCACCGGGGCTCCGACCGAGACGCCCTTCACCGACCCCTCGAAATACGCCACCAGCGGCCGTGTCTGCCGGAAGAAGCGGCCGCCGCCAAAGAGCACGAGGCCGGCGACGGCCAGCATCACGGCTCCCACCACGAAGCCACCGATCAGTGCCGGGTTCGCGCGTCTAGCCATGCGTCATCTCCCATTGCCGTTCGCCTCGTCGCGAGTGAGGAACCGGCGGACCTTGGGATCGCCGGAGTGCACGAGCTCTTTCGGATTGCCGGTGGCGATCATCGTCTTGGTTTCCGCGTCGAGAAACACCGAATTGGTGGCGATGGCAAAAATGCTCGCCAGCTCGTGCGTGACCACCACCACGGTGGCGCCCAGACTGGCGCGGAGCTCCAGAATGAGGTCGTCGAGGAGCTTCGAGCTGATCGGATCGAGACCGGCGGACGGCTCGTCGAAGAAGAGAATGTCCGGGTCGAGCGCCATCGCGCGCGCGAGACCCGCCCGCTTGCGCATGCCACCGCTGATCTCGGACGGGTAGAACTCCTCGAACCCACCGAGCCCCACCAGCGAGAGCTTCAGTGACACGAGCTCCGCGATGCGCGTGGGTTTGAGCCGCGTGTATTCCCCCAGCGGCAGCGCGACATTCTCGGCCAGGGTGAGAGAGCTCCACAGCGCTCCGCTCTGATACAGGACGCCGAAGCGTCGGATGAGCCGCTCGCGCTGCTCGGCGTCGGCGTTCCAGAAGCTGTCGCCGTCGTAGAGCACGTCGCCGCGCCCCGGCCGGATGAGACCGATGAGGTGACGGAGCAAGGTGCTCTTGCCGCAGCCGCTGCCACCCATGATGACGAAGATCTCGCCGGCGCCGACCGTGAAGTTCAGGTCGCGCTGGATCACGCGGTCGCCATACCGCATGTCGAGGTCTTTCACGGTGATGCGCGGGGTCGGCGCGCTCATGGCACCGCGCCCGTGAGCTTGACGGTGTGACCCGCGCGGAGCACGGAGATCGGAATGGGCGTTCCCGACTTCATCCCCTCGAGCCGTCGGCGGATCTCGACGAAGTCGTCCACCGCCTTCACCGGGATTCCGGCGACCTCCAGGATCACGTCGCCGCGCACCACGATCGCCTCGCCGCCGATGGTGGCCGTGCGATCGCCGCCCTGCACGCCGGCCTTCCACGCCGGTGAGTCCTTGGCGACCGTCTTCACCAGATAGCCCACGCCGCCCGGCACGTTGAGGATCTCCGCCAGCTCGCCGCTGACGAAGGTGCCCTCCAGCCCACCCCAGAAGGAGCGCTTGTTCAGGAGCAGCTCGCGGGCGGTGTTGATGGTGACGACGAAGCCCAGGCCCTCGCTGCCGCCGGACTTCGAGATGATGTGACTCACGATGCCGATGACCTCGCCCGACATGGTGAACATCGGCCCGCCGGAGTTTCCCGTGTTGATGGTGGCGTTTGTCTGGAAGAACTCGGCGAGCGGCATGGCGCGATAGACCGAGTTGCGGCCCCACCGGGCGCTGATCCAGCCGACGCTGAGCGAATGCGACAGGCCATACGGCGCGCCGACGATGAGCACCTGGGCGCCGACCGGGACCTTGTCCGAGTCGCCGAGGCGCGCCACCTCGGCGCCCGTCGGCACCCGCTCGAGCTGGAGCAGGGACAGATCTGCCCCGGGCTCGGACGAGACGACGCGCGCGGCGACGGTCTCGCCGCCGACCAGCTCCACGGCCACCTCGTCCATGACGTGGACGACGTGGGCGGCGGTCATCACCTTGCCATCGGCCGACACGAGGACGCCTGATCCCGTCTCGGTGAACCGCGAGACGCCCTGCGAGGCGGAGACGTCGCGTCCCTTGGCGCGGATGACCACCACGGACTTGCTGATCTTCTGGAACAGCTCGCTGACGTCCTGCGATGCGGCGGTCACCGCCGAGCCGGCAACGGCGACGGCCATGACGAGGCAGGGCAGAACCCGTCGCATACCGATCTCCTAAAGGCCGATCAGGTCGAAGATGACGGTGGTGAGGGCATCCGAGACCACGATCAGCACGATGCCGGTGACGACGGCGGACGTCGTCGCGGCACCGACGGCGGCCGAGCTCCGGCCGCACTGAATGCCGCGCAGGCAGCCGGCCATGGCGATGAGCACGCCGAACACGGAAGCCTTGATGAGGCCCGCCACGCAGTCGACGATGCTGATGGCCTCGACGGTTCGCACGTAGTACTCGGTCACTCCGAGATCGAGCATGCCGACGCCGACGGCCATCCCGCCCAGGAGGCCGAGCAGATCGGCATAGAGGCACATGAGCGGCATCATCAAACCGAGCGCGAGCATGCGAGGCAGCACGAGGAACTCGATCGGCGCGATGCCGAGCGTGGTCAGGGCGTCGATCTCCTCGTTGACCTGCATGGTGCCGAGCTGCGCGGCGAACGCCGCCCCCGTGCGCCCGGCCATGATGACCGCGGCCATCATGGCTCCCATCTCCCGCGTCATCCCGATCCCCACCAGATCCGCGACGTAGATCTGGGCGCCGAACTGCCGGAGCTGCACGGCGCCCACGTAGGCGAGGATCACGCCGACGAGAAAGCTGATGAGGCTGACGATCGGCAGGGCCTGGATGCCGACCTCCTGCAGGATGAGCATCAGATCCGAGCGTCGAAAGCGCGCCCGGCCGACCGCCAGGCGCGCGAACGCGATGGACGTTTCACCGATGAACACGAGCGTCGTCCCCGCGTCCCGGATGGCGTCGAGCGTTACCGTGCCCACGCGTGCCAGCCAGGAACTTCGCCTGGCGCCCCCGGCCGTGTCCTTGCGCGTCGGCACCGCGGCGGCCAGGGCGAGGAGCCGGCGGACGCCCTCGGGCAGCCCGCCGTCCCGCGCGGCCACGCCCCGGCGCTCGGCGTCGGCCAGCACCTGCTGCAGGAAGACGAGCAGCCCGCTGTCCCAGGCCTCCAGATCGCGCACGTCGAACGTCAGTTGCCTGAGACCCGGATCGGACTCGAGACGGGCGTCGACCTCGCGGCCCGACGGCACCACGCTGTCGATCGTCCAATCGCCGCCGAGGCGCACCACCAGCGTGTCGCTCGTGGAGTCCTCGAAGCCGAGCGTGGCCGCCGCCGTCTCGGCGATGGCCGCCATCTAGTCGAGGATCTCCACGCGCCCGCGCGCGTTCTCGATCACGGCGAGCTTGCGCTCTCCGAGCTGCTGGAGGGTCAGCTTCGAGGCCATGCCCGTCAGCCAGAGCTCGACCTGTCCGCCGCCGCCACGCTCCCGATAGTCGGCCGCGAGCTCCCGCGACCGCTTGTCGACCGTGTCCGTCCAGAGGAGAAAGTCCACGGGCAGCGGCACCACGGCATTGCCGTTCTTCGCGAGGGCAACGGCGAGGCGGCGGCGCATCCGTACGTCGGTGATCGGCGAGACTGTCTCGTGATAGCCGCGCAGGATCTGTGCGATGGTGGCGTACAGGTTCGCATCCGTCTCGTCCTCGGCGCCGAGGGCTGTCTCGAGGAACAGATCCCGGCCGCGCGCCGGCGCCGGGCCGAGTCGCGCCAGCGACTCGGCGATCAGAATGTAGTGACGTGGCGTGAACTGCGCCGCGTTGACGAAGCGGCGCGCCAGGTCCGCCGAGATCCCCGCCTCCTCCAGCTTTTCCTCGGCGATGATCTTCAAGCGGGACGGCGGCTCCGCTTTCACGTAGTCGTTGATGGCGTTGCTCCACCGCACTCCGCTCAGGGCGGCGCCGGCGGGCCCGCCGACCGGCAGGAGCGCCGCGCTCACCGTGAGATTGCCGACGGCCGCCGCCCAGCCGACGCTGTTGAGCTCCGCCTGGAGCACCTTGTTGCTGGAGTAGACATCGACGCCCAGTTGCGCCGCGTACTCGCGCTTGCGCCCGGAGGCGAGGAGCACCTTCTGGTACATGGGATCCTCGCTCGGATTGCGCTCCGTGGTCACCGTCTCGCTGACGTCCTCGACGAGCTTGTAGGCGCCCTTGGGGATCCCCGACAGCGTATCGACCGGACTCGTGATCAGGTTCTTGGCGAAGCGAAACGGCCCCGCCGCCGAGTCGGCGACGGCCGTCCCAAACGCTTTGCTCGCCCGGATCTCCTTGAGCTTCGCGATGGCCGCCAGCTCGCCGACGAGCTTTCGCAGCGCGCCGACCCCGGTGACCTCGAACGGCCCATAGTCGGACCGCAGCTTGGAGCGGAACATGTAGCCGTCCGACACGACCGGATTCAAGACCTCCCAGCGCGGGCCGCTCACCAGATCTTTCGGCAGCACCTCCGCCGGTCGGTACGTGCCGGGTGTCTCGTACTGGGCGGCCGTCTGCGCGGTCGTGAGTTGGGAGCCGACGACGACGATGAGAGCGACGACGAGGATGCCGGACGCGGAGATCTTTTTCATAACGCCGGGCATTCAATCAGAGCGCTCCAACGCGCTGAATCGGACCTTGGTCGTACCGAGGTCGCCACCGATCGGGCGGGCGTACAACCAAGGTCCAACTGTCATGGGTGCGGCGCTGCCGCTATCGTCGCCCGTCGTGAAGGCGCCCTCGGGGAGACGAGGTTCGCGCGGATTTCCAGTCACGGAGGAACACCATGTCGACGCACCTTAGAAGATTCGGCGCTCTTTTCATCGTCGCGGCTACGATCCTCGTGATGCTGCGAGCCGCACCGGCTCTGGCGGCGTCGGCCACTGAGATCGACGCGGAGGTCGATGCCGCCCTCCAGACCCTGTACGCGACCAACTCGGAAGCGAAGTCACTGGCGGGGTCCGCGAAGGCGGTCCTGGTCTTCCCGGATGTGGTGAAGGCCGGCTTCATCGGCGGACTCCAGTTCGGCGAGGGCGCGCTCAGGCGGGGGGGACGAACGGTCGGCTACTACAACACGACGGCCGCGTCGTACGGGCTTCAGGCCGGCGTGCAGAAGTTCTCGTACGCGCTCTTCTTCATGACGGATTCCGCGCTCGATTATCTGAAGGGCTCCGGGGGCTGGGAGATCGGCACCGGTCCGAGCGTGGTGATCGTCGACTCCGGCATGGCGAAAGCGTTGACGAGCACGACGCTGCACAAGGACGTGTACGCGATGTTCTTCGACCAGACGGGGCTGTTCGCCGGCCTCGGCCTGCAGGGCACGAAGATCACACAGATCAATCCATAGACGACCGACGCTCGTCGGCGTCACGGCCGAGCATCGCCGCTGGCGATAGCGCTGCTGGTCCGTGACGCCGACGGCGCCATCGACCGCGCCCGCCGCCAGGTGTCACCGTTCCGCCAGCGCCATTCCGATCGTACTCAGCAACACCGCAGGCTCGAACGGCTTGACGAGATAGCCTGCGACGCCGAGGCGGGAGACGCGCTCGCGCGTTCGTGGATTGTCCCTCCCGGTCATGAAGATTGTGGGAATTGCAACGCCCGACGCCATGAGCCGGCCGTAGAGGTCGAATCCGCTGACAGCACCGAGATGGACGTCGAGCAGGAGGACACTCCACGGCCGCCCTCCGGCCTGCAGGCGCCGCAGGAACGGCTCGGTCCGACCATACGCCTCCACCGCGAAGTCATGGCCGCGAAGGAGCAGGGCCAACGCGCGACGGAGCGACGCATCGTCGTCGACGATACAGACGATCGGGACATCGCGAAGTGCTGACACATCGTTTATGACGAGGCATGTCGCTGATTTATTCGAACGTTCGGGGCCCCTCCCCGCATGGGCCTAATACCTCTCACACCGGTGCGTCAGAGTCGCCCGCGGCCTTCGGCGAAGCGCGTGGGATTAGGACCAGAGTCCCATAGCGAACGCGCCCCTACGCCACTAGGCTCGCGCCGTGACGACCACGTCGGGTATCCAGATCGGTCTTCCTAACGACCCGCGCGTCATCACCGGCAATCAGAAGCGCCTCCAGGATCCGCACGACTTCTCGATCGTGCTCGGGGGACCGCTCTATCAGCTCGTCCGGCGGGCGCACATCTCGGGCGACGCGCTCGAGCTCTTGCGCCGACGTGTCGTCGTCATCTCGCTGGTTGCCTGGCTTCCGCTGCTGGTTCTCTCGGCGTTGAGTGGCCGCGCGTCGGGCAACGCGGTCGCGGTGCCGTTCCTCAGGGACATCGAGGTGCACGCGCGGTTGCTCCTGACGCTGCCCTTGCTGATCCTCGCCGAGCTGGTGGTGCACCAGCGGATGCTTCCGGTCGCCCGACAGTTCCTCGAGCGCGGGCTGATTGCGGACGCGTCCCTGGCGAGATTCGACGCGGCCGCGGCGTCGGCCCATCGTCTACGCAACTCGGCGACGGCGGAGACGCTGCTGCTCGCCCTGGTGTACGTCGTCAGCGTCTTTGGCTGGCGGCACTATGGCGCCCTCGACGTCGCGACCTGGTATACGGTGCCCGCAGACGGCGCGCGCCGGCTGTCCCCGGCCGGGTGGTGGTTCATCTACGTGAGCCTTCCGCTGTTCCAGTTCGTCCTGTTCCGGTGGTACTTCCGGCTGTTCATCTGGATGCGCTTCCTCTGGCAGGTGGCGCGATGCAAGCTGAGCCTCGTGCCCACCCACCCGGACCGCCTCGGCGGCCTGGGCTTCCTTCCGGACACCGTGGTCGCCTTCGCGCCGCTTCTGGCGGCGCACGGCATGCTGCTGGCCGCCGCCATCGCCAATCGGATCTTCTTCCAGGGGGCGACGCTGATGGCGTTCAAGGCCGAGCTCATCGTGATGGTCATGTTCCTGCTCATCGTCGTGCTCGGTCCGCTGCTGGTGTTCGTGCCACACCTGGCGCAGACGCGGCGGATCGGTCTGCGCGAATACGGGGCGCTGGCCCAGCGCTACGTGCGGGACTTCGACGAAAAGTGGCTTCGTGGTGGCGCCCCCCGCGGCGAGCCCCTGCTCGGAAGCGCCGACATCCAGTCCCTCGCCGATCTCGCCAATGGCTTCGAGGTCGTTCGGAGCATGCGCGTGTTGCCCTTCACGAGGGACGCGGTCGTGCAGCTCGCCGTGATCACGCTGGCGCCCGTCGCGCCGCTCGTACTCACCATGCTATCGCTCGAGGAGCTCCTGAAGCGGTTGTTGCAGGTCGTATTTTGAGCCGGCGTCGAGTCGCCTCACGGCCAGAGTCCCCAGAGCGCCCAGTCCCACGGATTCGACGCCTCGTTTTGCACCATGGCCGCCTTGTCGGCAGCGCTCTGTTTCGCGACGAGCTTCTCGTATTGCGCATACTCGGCAGGCGTGCCCACCCACAGGCATTTACACACGGTGGTATCGGCGTAGACGTAGTGCCGCGTGCCGTTCATCCGCTCACGCAGTAACACCTTTCCCGTAGGCAGCGCCTCGAGATGGGACGCCTTGGCCGGCGTATCGGCAGGCTTCCTCTCGAACCCCGCCGCGGCCAGGACCTCCTCAGTCGAACGTATCTCACCGGCCCGGATGGTTGCGCAACCGCTCAGGCCCAGCAAGATCAGAGCGAAGAAGCATGGTCGTCTCATACAACCCTTCCGACGCTGTAACCGGAATGTTGGTTACGCCACCCCTGCGGCTTGCTGGAGGTCGTTCAGCGCGGAGCTCGTCACCCGATTGGACCAAGGTCTCATTGGCGACAGGCCGGCCGTGGCCGATGCTCCCCGCGCCGTGAGGAATCGTTCCGTAGCACGGGGGACACTCGCCGTCTTCTTCGCCTGCCTGCTCGGAATCCCCGCGGGTATCGGTGCCTTCACCTTCGTCTACGCGAAGGGGTTCTCCTACCTCTCCACCGATCCGCGCGCGTGCGTGAACTGCCATGTCATGAACGCGCAGTACGACGCCTGGCGCATGAGCGGCCACCGCCACACGGCGACGTGCGTCGAGTGTCACCTGCCGCACGCCGGGCTCGCGAAGTGGATTGCGAAGGCCGACCACGGCTTCCGACACTCGGCCGCCTTCACGCTGCAGAACTTCAAGGAGCCGATCGAGATGACGCCGAAGGACCGTGAGATCGTCGGCGTCAACTGCGTGCGCTGCCACGAGGGCCTCGTCCACGACGTCGCCGTCGCGCCCGGGCCCGGGCGCAAGGGCGCCGCGCTCGAGTGCATGCACTGCCACGCCGGCGCCGGTCACGGCGCGGGCGGCTGACACAAGGGGGAACTATGAGACGGGGCTGGGTCCTGGGCGTGCTGGGGCTCATCGGGGTGGCGGCGGTCACCGTGTTATTGCTCGCGCTGCTCACGAACATCTTCGAGCGCAAGCAGGAAGCGCGGCAGGCCTTCGTCCGGCTCGTCGACGTGACCGAGGACACGATGGACCCCAAGGTCTGGGGCCAGAACTGGCCGTTGCAATACGACTCGTATCTCAGAACGGCGCTCCCCACCACGACCAAGTACGGCGGCCGCGGGGCCGGCGCCAGCGACGGCGGGCCCGCGGAGCAGAAGCTCGACCGCGATCCCTGGCTGAAGCGGATCTTCGCGGGATACGCCTTCTCCATCGACTATCGCGACCGGCGCGGTCACGCCTACGCGCTCTTCGATCAGGAGCAGACACGGCGCGTGACCGAGAAGCAGCAGCCAGGGGCGTGCCTCCAGTGCCACGCCTCCAACCTCGCGCTCTATCGCTTCGCCGGCAAGGGCGACGTCCGGAAAGGCTTCGAGCTGGTCTCGGGAATGCCGTACCGCGAGGCGCGAGAGATGAAGGACGACCATGGCCAGGCGCTCGTCCAGCATCCGGTCGCCTGCGTCGACTGCCACGAGCCGAAAACCATGGCGGTGCGCGTCACCCGGCCGGGCTTCATCGCCGGGATCAAGGCGTTCAAGGCCAAGGAGGGTATGGCCGACTACGATCCCAATCGCGACGCCACCCGCCAGGAAATGCGCTCGTTCGTGTGCGGCCAGTGCCATGTCGAGTACTACTTCAAGGGCCCGGGCAAGGTGGTGACGTACCCGTGGGCGAACGGCCTCAAGGTCGAGGAGATCGAGGCGTACTACGAGCGCGAGGGCTTCACCGACTGGGTGCACGCGGAGACCGGCACCAAGCTGCTGAAGGCGCAGCATCCCGAGTTCGAGGTCTGGTCTCAGGGCGTGCACGCGCGGGCCGGCGTGGCATGCGCGGACTGCCACATGCCCTACCAGCGCGTCGGCGCGCTGAAGGTGAGCGATCACTGGGTACGCAGTCCGCTCCTCAACCTGAACCGCGCGTGCCAGACCTGCCACGCGGTGCCCGAGAAGGAACTGGAGGCGCGTGTCCTCTCGATCCAGGACCGTCACCATGCGCTCCTGCAACGCGCGGCGAAGGCCACCACCGACATGCTGGACGCCATGGTGGCCGCGAAGAAGGAGGGTGCGAGCGAGGCGACGCTTCAGGCGGCGGCCGCGCAGCACCGCAAGGCGGAGTGGCGGCTCGACTTCGTCGCCGCCGAAAATTCGATGGGGTTTCACGCCCCTCAGGAGCTGGCGCGGATCCTCGGCGAGGTGATCGACCACGCGCGCCAGGGCCAGCTCGAGGCCGAGCGGGCCTTACGACGGCGCTGAGGCGCGAGCTTAGCCGCTGACTTTCTTTCGTCCGGCGTCGAAGATCTCGCGCATCTTGCGCGCCATGACGCCACTGCCGATGCTGCGCTTCATGGAGCCGCCGAACCCGGTGACCTGGTCGGTGAAGGCGTGGCTGGCGAGAACCACGGCGGTTCCGTCGGGAACGGGCAGAAAGCCCGCGACGGACTGCTCGCCGTTGTAGTTCGTGCTGGCGTAGTACTGCCGCCGGACGAGCGCGTAGGCGCCGT
>Ga0075421_100002728_pt1 | contig 21086 bp, 20 predicted proteins | sample SoiMetdeltSBSDD5_FD_75292 | JGI IMG/M metagenome (GOLD analysis project Ga0075421, IMG submission 75292) | Bulk soil microbial communities from a Populus tree surrounding site in Tennessee, USA - Soil MetaG P. deltoides SBSDD5 | ecosystem: Environmental > Terrestrial > Soil > Tree plantation... | reverse complement strand
GCGCGCGACCGCTTCGAGCGGGACTACATCCTTCGCGCGCTGGCCGCCCAGCAGGGCAACATCTCGCGGACGGCGGAGATGCTCGGCATCGAGCGCAGCAACCTCTACCGCAAAATGCGCGGCTTCGGGATCGCCCCGTCCCGCCGAGGAGAAGACGAGGAGATCGCGTGAACCACCCATTTGAGGATCGACGATCGATGATTTGTTCATCGATATGGCCATCGAAGATTTGATCATCGCGTCATCATGTGTTCATCAACTCATTGAATCGGCGCATTCCTGAGTCGTGCAATGACCCGATTCGTTGACTCGATGACCCAATGATGGTCCGATGACGCGATGATGCAATGACCACATCGATACTCAAATCATCGATCATCGATTGACAAATTGATGATCGACCACGTTCGTGACATACCAACCCCAGCCCTAGTCCTCGACGTCGCCGCGCTCGACCGGAACATTCGCCGGATGGCGGACTTCTTCGCGCAGGGGGCGTGTCGGCTGCGGCCGCACTTCAAGGCGCACAAGACGCCAGAGATCGCCCGCCGCCAGCTCGCCGGCGGCTCGTGTGTCGGCCTGACGTGCGCCACGGTGTCTGAGGCCGAAGCCGCTGCGGAATTCTGCAGCGATCTGCTGATTGCCAACGAGCCGATCGGCCCCGGGAAGTGCGAACGGATCGCCGCGCTGGCGCGCCGTGTACGGATGATCGTCGCGGTCGATTCCACGGCAGGCCTCGGGGCGATATCCGCGGCGGCTCGCCACGCTGGCGTCGCCGTTGGCGTGCTGATCGATCTGAACGTGGGGCAGACGCGGTGCGGCGTGCTTCCGGGCGCCGCTGCCGTGGCTCTGGCGAAGGAGGCCGCGTCGACGCCTGGCGTCAGGCTTCGAGGCGTGATGGGCTACGAAGGCCATGTCGTCAGCCTGCCTGATCGTGTCGAGCGCGAGGCGCGCACCAGAGAAGCGATGGCCGGGCTGGTCGAGACGGCCGCACTGGTTCGCGCGGCCGGGCTGCGCTGCGACATCCTCTCCGCCGGGGGCACCGGCACCTACGACATCAGCGGGCGCATCGCGGGTATCACCGAGATCCAGGCCGGGTCGTACGTGTTGATGGACACCGACTACGGCCGGCTCGACGTGCCCTTCGAGCAGGCGTTCTGGGCGCTCGGCACGATCATCAGCCGTCCCGACCCCGGCCGCTGCGTTGCCGATTGCGGACACAAGTCGATGACAAAGGATCACGGGCTGCCGACGGTCCGGGGCATTGAGGGGGCGTCGGTTGTCTCGCTCAACGACGAGCACGCGACGATCACCATCCCGTCCGACTCGACGGTCGCGATTGGCGATCGGGTATTCCTTCGCCCCTCACACACGGATCCGACGATCAACCTGCACGACGTGTTCTATGCGCTGGAAGGCGAGAAGGTCGTCGGCGTGTGGCCAATCGCCGCTCGTGGCTATCCCGAGCATCGCCGCAACGAAATGCAACCACGACGACACGACGGCCACGACCAAGAGAACTAGTCGTGATCGTCGTACCCGTCATGGTTTAGAAGAATATCCAGCACAGCAGCGCGCCGATGACCGACATCGACAACCCCCACGCCAGTAGCCGGTTGTAGGTCGGACGCACTTCCGCGGGATCGACGACCGCAGCCAGGCACAACGCCCCGGTCGTCGAGAGCGGCGACATGTCGACGAGATGTGCGCCGACGTTCATCGAGGTGGCGATCGCAATCGGGTCTCCGCCGCCGAGCCGCATGACGAGACCCGGAATCGTGGGGAGGAACGCGGGCAGCACCACGCCCGATGTGCTGCTGTATACCGAGATTACGGCGGTGACGAACGCAACGGCGCCGGTTACCGTTCCCGGCGTCGCGATGCGCGCCAGGAGCGCCGTGAACAGGTCGAGGCCGCCGGTTTTTTCGAGCAGCGCAATCAGAATGGTCATTCCGCTGACCATGACGATCGTGGTCCACGGCATCCGGCGGATGGCCTGTTCGTGGTCGGCCACGCGCACGACCGCCAGGACGACCGCGCCGGCAAATGCCGCCATGCCGATGTTCGCGGCGAAAAAGACGACGGCAATCATGACGCAGAGAATGACGCCGAGCGTCACCCAGTGGCGCGCGTCGATCGGCGCGGTGGAATCGGTGACGCCGTCTGCCGAGCCCGCATATTCGGAACCAAACAGCTTCAGGCCGCCCAGCATCGCGTAGCCGCCAAACGCGAGCGCCGCGTGAGCGGCGGCATTCGACCAGTAAGTGCGCCACTCATATCCGCCGAGTGCGATCCGGTCCATCAAGCCGTTGACGATGATGCCCGTGGGCGCGAAGGGAGAGAGCGCGCCCGCCTGCGCACCCATTCCCACCATCAGCGCCATCAGGAAGGCTGGGATCCGCGCGCGGTTCGCCACCGCCATCGCCATCGGCGCGAGCATCGCGGCGGTCGAGACATTGCCGGGTCCGAGCGATGCAATGCCCAGCCCGAGGAGGAAGAACGAGATCGGGATGAGGCCGGTGTTGCCGCGGCACAGCCGGACCGATCGGTGCGCGATCTGGTCCAGCGTGCCATTCAACTGGGCCTGAGTGAAGAGCAGCGTGACGCCGGCAAGCGTCAGGAATAACTGGATCGGAAACCCGGCGACGACGTCGTCGACCCGCATCCCGCCCAGATACACGCCGACAATCCAGGCAAACGCCACCGCCAGCACGCCCGGGTTGAGCCGGGTGAAGCAGCTGACGATGATCGCGACGAACAGGGCGCCAAGCGAGAGCCACGCGAGAGACATGGGCTCGCATGGTACAAGTGAGAAGTACGAAGTGAGAAGTGGAAAGTAAGTCTTGAAGTTTGAAAGTTTAAAGTGTTCGGGCGGTGTCCTCCGGCTTCCGCCGTGCGATGAAGTAGTACACAAGGTTCCCGAGCCCGATGAAGCCGACGATAGCGGCGGTCAGCGCGACGAGGCCGACAAATTCGCGGTCGTCCATGAAGTTTTGGAGGACGGCGGTGCCGACTGCCAGGCCGATGCCGAGGCACAACAGGATGGTGCCGCGGCGCAGGCTGTCTTCCGGCCGAATGGGCTTCTTTCCCTCCAGCAGCAATGGAGGCGGCGTTAATCCCTTTTCAATCATCAGCTGCCGCTCCCGGTACTGGAGCTGCCGTTTCTGATGATTCCAGTAGACCGACCAGAACGCGAGGCCAATACCCAGGACGATCGCCACGATGGGAACCATCACCCCAAATAGCCCGGTCAGGCTTTCGATTGCTTCGCTATCCATTCCTGTCCCTTCCTGTGTTTGGAATGAGACGTTGGCGACGGCGGAAGGTTTCACTACCGGTGGTGAAACCCTTTGCGCTCAATCCCGTCTCATCCAAGAATGGGCCGCCAGGGTGGACCATGACGAGCGGGGTCTGGTGCGGCGGTGCCTGGACGGAAACCAGGACGCCTGCGCCAGCCTCGTCCAGGAATACGCACAGATGGTGGGCACGGTGATCTGGAGGGCGACAGGCGACCACGCGTCGGTGGAAGACCTGGCGCAGGAGACGTTTCTCAGAGTGTTTCGCGGCTTGCGATATTTCGATGCCCGCGCGAAGCTGTCGACCTGGATCTACACGATCGCGCATCGCGTGGCCATCGACCATCTGCGGCAGGTCCGCCTGAAGGCGGACACTACGTACGTCGATCCCAGTTCTGACGTTGTGTCCGGCTTTAGCCGGACCGCGGTTGCGGCGGACAGCAATCCCGAAACGGCAGCGGCACGTGGGGAGCTCGACAGGATCGTTCGTGCCCAACTCGAGACGCTGCCGGAGAAGTACCGACTGCCGCTCACCTATGCCACGCTCGAGGAGCTGGATTACCAGACGATCGGCGCGATGCTGAAGGTCAAGCCGGGAACGGTGAAGACGCTCGTGTTTCGAGCCCGCCAGTTGCTGCGGGAGCGCGTTGAGTTGGCGCTTGGGCAACGAAGCGAAGGCACTCATGCGACCTGAGAACCTGAGCGACGAGCGTCTCGATCAGGTGCTGCGGCGACAGCCACGATGGGAACCGCCGCGGCATTTTGCCCAGGCGGTGATCGCGCGGATGCCGGTCGCGATTCCCGCCCCGCCACCGCGGCGCAGCCTGGCTGTCGTCTTTCGGGCCGCCGCGATAGGCGCGCTTGGCACGTCGCTGACATATGCGGCCGGCATGCTGGTCGTGTCGGCGACGGCCGCGCTGATCCCTGGCGCAATGACCGCGGCTGCGGCCTACGAGATGTTTCTCGATGTCGCCACCGCCCTGCTCATCGAACACGCCACCTTGATCGGGTGGATCAGCGCCGCCGTGATGCTGTCGGTTGCTGCGTCGGTTACCGGCGCGCGGGAATGGATTTAGGGTCGACGAGCGATTGGAGCAGCACCGCGGGGTGAATGGCCTCGACGCCCGTGAAGTCGCGGATCTGGTGGCGGCACGACGTGCCCGCCGCGGCGACGACAGCGCCGGGCTGCCGGCCCCGGACCGCAGGAAACAGCCGACGTTCGCCGATGGCACGCGACACCTCGAAATGATCGCGCGAATATCCCCACGAGCCTGCCATCCCGCAACAGCCGGAGTCGAGATCGACGACAGACGCACCGGGGATCATCGACAGCAGCGATTTCGCGGCCGGTACCAGCCCCATCGATTTCTGGTGGCAGTGGCCGTGCAGCAGCACCGACGCAGGGCCCGATGACAGCGTCAGCCGCGGCATGAGGGTCCGCGCGAATTCCTCGAAGAGCACCGCCGCCCCGGCGACCGTCTCAGCCCGTCGCCGCGTCTCGCCTCGGACGAGCGCCGGCGCGTCTTCGCGCACGGCCGAGAGGCAGCTGGGCTCGCAAAAGACAATCGCGCGCCCGGCCTCGGCATACGGATAGAGCGCGGCGGTGTTGCGCGCCGCGAGGCGCGCGGCCTCGCCAAGCAATCCCTTCGAGATCTGCGGCCGGCCGCAACAGTAGTGGCGCGCCAGCCCGGCCCGGACACCGGCAGCCCCGATCACGTCAAGCGCGGCGAGCCCAATCTCCGGCTCGTAAAAATTCGTGAACGTGTCGTTGAAGATCACGGCCTCGCACGTCTGATCGGCTCGCGGGGCGAGGTGAGCGAGCGTTCGCCGTTGAAACGCGGGCAGGGTGCGGCGCTGATCGATGCCGAGCAGGCGCTCGTTCAGGCGTCGGATCGGCGTCGTGCCGGCGAGCCAGTTCGCCACGGGCGCGAAACGGCTGCCAATCGCCGCGACGCGGCGTACATGGCCGAGCATCCGCGCATCGAGCGACGTGCCGTGGCGCCGCCAGTAGTCGGCCAGGAACTCGCTCTTGAACCGGGCAACGTCGACCCCTACCGGGCATTCCGCCTTGCACGCGCGGCACTCGAGGCACAGATCGAGCGTCTCGTAGACACCCTGGTCGCCCAGGCCGGCCTCGCCAATCCGGCCGGCCATAGCGAGGCGCAGAACGTTGGCCCGTCCCCGGGTCGAGTGTTTCTCTTCGAGGGTTGCCATATACGAGGGGCACATCGTGCCGGCGAGCTTCTTCCGGCACGCGCCCAGCCCGCTGCACATGTCAACGGCACCCGCCATGCCGCCGTACTCGGAGTAATCGAAATACGTGGACGGATTGGGTGTGACATACCCGGCGCCATAGCGCAGGTTGGTGGTGAGCGGCGGCGCGTCGACGATCTTGCCGGGGTTGAAAATACCGTGAGGATCGAAGGTCTTCTTGATCGCGCAGAACGCGTCGTAGATCGACGGCCCGTACATCTTTCGCATGAACGGGCTCCGCACCAGGCCGTCGCCATGCTCGCCCGAAAGCGCGCCGCCGAACTCGAGCACGAGATCGGAAACGTCGTTGGCGATCGCCTCGAACATGCGGACGCCGGCGTCGGTTTTCATGTTGACCACGGGGCGCACGTGCAGGCAGCCGACCGATGCATGGGCGTACACGCCGGCCGTCGTGCCGTTGCGCTGCACGATCTCCTGGAAGCGCTCGATGTAGTCGCGCAGCTTTTCGGGTGCGACGGCGGTGTCTTCGACGAATGACAGCGATTTGGCTTCGGATTTCATCGCCATGGACAGGCCGAGCGCGGCCTCGCGAAGACTCCACACCTGCCCCTGCGCCACCGGGTCGAGCACCCGGTGGTAGCGGTAGCCCAGCCCGTGCAGGCGCAGGTCGCGCTCGACCGCATCCATGCGCGGCGGCAGATCCTCGTCGCGGTCGCCATAGAACTCGACGCACAACAGCGAGCCCGGATCGCCCTCGATGAAGCTGCGGCGCATCGTCTCGAGCACTGGGCTCTGCCGGGTGTGATCGAGGATGAACTTGTCCATCACTTCGATCGCCGACGGGCGATGCCGGAGGATGACGGGCGTCGCGGCCAGAGACTCGAGCAGATGGTTGAACTGGATGGCGAGGACCGCTTTGGCATTCGGCAGCGGCACCAGGTTTACTCTTGCGTTCAGAACGACCCCGAGCGTCCCCTCGGATCCGACCATCAGCTTGGCGAGATTGAACGGCCGTTCCGGGCGGATGAACTCGTCCAGGTTGTAGCCGCCGACCCGCCGGACGACTTTCGGAAAGCGGCGCTCGATCTCCGAGGCACGGTCGGCGACGATGCCGCGCACCGCCCGGTAGCACTGCGCGGCCAGGCTCGACCCCGCGCTCGCCGCTTCAACCCCGGCCGCGTCCAGCGGCCCGAACGTCACCACCGAGCCGTCCGAGAGCACGACCTCCTGCTCGAGGACGTGGTCAATCGTCTTGCCGTACAGGACCGAGCGCGCGCCGCACGAGTTGTTGGCCATCATGCCGCCAATCGTGGCGCGGCTCGCCGTCGAGATATCGGGCGCGAAACGGACGTTATGCGGCCGCAGCGCCGCGTTGAGCTCATCGAGCACCACGCCCGGTTCCACACGCGCCCAGCGCTCCGCCGCATTTACTTCGAGGACGCGGTTCAGATATTTCGACGTGTCGGCGACAAGTCCCGCGCCGATGGCCTGTCCGGCCTGCGACGTCCCACCCCCGCGCATCGTCAGGGGACATCGATGTTTGGCGCAGATACGGACGACGCGGATGAGATCTTCGCGCGACCGCGGCAGCACGACGCCGATCGGTTCAATCTGGTAGACGCTCGCGTCGGTGGAGTAGAGCGCGCGTGAAACCTTGTCGAACCGGACTTCGCCTTCGAGCTGCTGCTCGAGCTCGTGACGAAGCGACGTCATAGCCGCGAGAGGCCCTGGGCGAGACGGTCGAGGCCGTCTGCGAGGGTGTCGCCGCCGCTGGCGAAGGAAACGCGCAGCGTGCCCTCACCGCCCGGTCCGTAAGCGGATCCGTGCAGGACCGCCACGTGATGCTCGTACAGCAGCTGCCGCCGGACGTCATCGGACGGCATGCCGGTCGCCCGCACGTCGACCATCGCGAAGAAGCCGCCTTCCGGGGCGAGGACGCGCGCGTGAGCAAGACCGCTCAACGTCTTCACCACCTGCGACCGTCGTCTGGCGTACTCCTGCCGCATCTCGTTGACGCAGTCCTGGGAATCGCTGAGCGCCAGTGCGGCGGCGTCCTGGACGAACGTCGCCGGCCCCCGGCTCGACTGCTGCAGCACGAGCAGCATCGCCGAAATAAGCGGCGCGGGTCCGGCACAGTAGCCGACCCGCCACCCGGTCATCGCATAGGTTTTGGACAGGCTGTTGATCAGAATCGTCCGTGACGCGATATCCGGCGACAGCGACGCCGGCGACACGTGACGATGGTCGTCGTAGACGATGGCCTCGTAGATTTCGTCGCTGAGCAGCAGCAGGTTGTGCCGAATGACGAAGTCCGCGATGTCCCACAGCTCGGTGTCGCGGAACACGGTGCCGACCGGATTCCACGGCGTGTTGAGCACCAGGGCGCGCGAGGTCGGCGTCACGGCGGCCTCGAGCGCGTCGCGGGTGAGGACGAACCGGTCGTGCATGACAGTCGCGCGAACCGGCTGGATGACCCCGCCGGCAAGGCGAATGGGCGACTGGTACGCGTCGTAGACGGGATCCGGGAGGAGCACCCCGTCGCCATCGGCAATCGCGGCCATCAGTGCCGTCTGGATCCCCAGCGTCGCGCCCGTCGTCACGAGAATGTCGGTCGCCGGGTCGTAGTTCAACCCGTTTTGGGTGGCCAGCTTCAGCGCCACTGCGTCGCGCAGCCCTTTTTCGCCCCGCTGGTCTGGATATGTCGTCCGACCCGCTTCAAGCGCCGAGGTGCACGCATCGACGATGTGCTGCGGCGTGCGGAAGTCGGGCTCGCCCCGCATCAGCGAAATGACCGGCGTGCCTTTCGCCCAGAGCTGGCGCACTTCCGCCAGGGTGGTGTTGATCGCGGTCGGCTTCAGAAGAGCCGAGCGGGGGTTGCGCGTCACGAGAGTCATCTTCGAGGACGCATAGTAGCGTGTGTCGAGCGGCGTATGCGATCTCTTGCTGCCGGCCCCAGACGATGCTACCGTCGTCGCTCGGCATCGCGCTGGCAGTTCCTCACCGGAGGAGCCGGATCATGCCGCCATCGCCACTGGCGCGTCGAGTGGAGATTCTCGAAGAAAAAGTGGAATCGCTGGAAAAACTGCCCACCCGGATGGAGGCCCTGGAATTGCAAATTCTGCAATTCCGCGAAGAGGTCCGCGCTGAATTTTCTGCCACCCGGGAGGGTCTCCGGGCCGAGATCCGGGCAGGCGATGAAGAGACACGCCGGCAGATGGCGGAGCTCGAGACAAGGCTCCGTGTGCTCATCGCGGAAGGGGACGAGGAGACGCGCCGCTACATGCGCGTGCTGCACGAGGAGGTCATCGGCCGCATCGCCACGATCGGTGAAGGCGGCCGCTCACGTTCGTCGTAGTTTGTCCTCGAGTATCTGACCCCGGTCGAAGGAGTTGAGCTGTAGATAGTGCTCGGCGGCGCTCACAAGCGCTGCCGCCGGTACAAGCCCGACGATCTCGCTTTCAAGCACGGCGACACCGTGTCGATCGGCCTCGCGCTTGACGGCGTCGAACACCACGAACATCGGCGTCTCCAGGTAATTCGTCAGGTTCATCGACACCTGCACGATGCCGCGGTCTTCGAGCGCGACGCCCATCGCCTTGACATGGGGCAGGCCTCCGCTGCTGAAGCGGACGGTGGCCGCAATCTTCTTGGCCACATCGAGCCGGTCCGTGGCGAGATTGATGTTGTAGGCAATGAGCGGCATGCGCGCGCCGATCACCGTCGCGCCGGCGCTCGGGTGCGGGGCCGGCGGACCGTAATCGGGTGCCCACTCGGGCTGTGCCATCTTGGCCGCGAGCCCCTCGAACTGGCCGCGTCGAATGTCCGCCAGGTTCTTCCGCCCGGGGTTCGTCGCGGCCTCCTCGTACAAGTACACGGGCACCTGGAAGCGCCTCGCGACTTCCGCCCCGGTCTCGTTCGCCAGCTGCACACACTGGTTCATCGTCGCGCCTTCAATCGGGATGAACGGCACGACATCGACGGCGCCTAATCGCGGATGCTCGCCAGCGTGCGAACGGAGATCGATCGCATCGACGGCGATCTCGAAAAGCGCCAGGACGGCAGCCTTGAGCGCTGCCGGTTCGCCGGCCATCGTCAGGACTGATCGGTTGTGCGCGGTGTCCGACGAACGATCGAGCAGCCGCGCGCCCGGGACGCGCTGAACTGCCTCGACGAGACGATCGATGACCTCGGTTCGCCGCCCCTCGCTCAGGTTGGGCACACACTCGATCACCATGCCGGTGCTTGTACCACGACCTGACGCCTGAGGCCTTCGACTGGTCCCTTCCCCCCATCGACTCGCCACCTTCCCCCTGCCCCCTTCCCCCTGTAATTCATTGACCACAGACGAGTTTTCTCCGATAATCACCTCGACCTTTTCTCATCCCGGATGTCTGATTCGCTGTCGACCAACCCGGTCCGAGGCGCGGACGCGCCTGACGACGCCGACCGTGAGGCGCGAATCGAACAGCTCCTGCTCCTCGGGCTCGATCACTATTTCGCCGGACATTACGAACACGCGATCAGCGTCTGGACGCGGGTGGTGTTTCTCGAACGCCATCACGATCGTGCCCGTGCGTACATCGAGCGGGCGCGCAGTGCGCTGGCCGAGCGCCATCGCGAGACCGAGGAGCTGCTCCATACCGGCGTGTCGGCCTACAACGCCGGTGAGGTCGAGAAGGCACGCGAGCTGCTGACCCGGGCCGGGGACCAGGGCAGTGACACCGCGCACATTTTTCTCGATCGTCTGAACCGCGTAGGCGCCACGCCGGCGGCTGCGGACCTGCGCATCGATCCGCTGCCCGCGCGGCCGACAGCTTCGCGCGCCCCCGTGACGATGCCGCCACCGAGGACCGGTTGGACGGCGGCCGCCCTGTTTGCCGTCGTCGTGGCGGTGGCCATGCTGGTGGGCGGCCTCCCGATCGGATCGTGGTTGTCGGAGCTCGAGGTAACTGCGCCAGCGCCGGCGGCGCAGGCGGCGTCTGACGAGCCATTGCCGGTCGTACGGGCGTCGGAAACGGCGGTGGCGCGCGCGCAAGACCTGTACGCCGGCGGCCATCTGCGCGATGCTCTCCGCGTTCTTGATCGCGTCGATACGGCCGACCCGTTGCGCCCGGAAGCGGATCGCCTCCGCGCCGACATCCAGCGCGACCTCCTTGCGGCGGCCGGGATCGCGACGCTGGCCCCGGCCGCACCAGGTGAGCAGCCGTGAAGTGCCCGAAATGCCACTATCTCGGCTTCGAAACCGGCGACCGCTGCAAGAACTGCGGATATGACTTTTCACTGATCAGCGAGCCCGAGATCTCCATCGATCCCGACCTCGATATCGACCTGGCTCTTCGGGCGTCCGACGACACATTGCCGGCGACCGTGCAGTGGGACGACAAATTCGTGCACATGGACGCCGATGCCCTCGCGGAGACGGCCGCGCTGGCGGAATCGCCGGCGACGAAGGAAATCGCGGATCCCGATCCGGAGCCCCTGCGCGACAGAGCCGTCATCCTCGATCCGGCTGAAGCCGTCCCCCACACCCGTGTCAATCGCAGGATGTCATCCTTCGGCGCCACATCACTGTTCGACGACGGCGACGAGCCACTCATCAAGTTGCCCGCAGCCCCCCGTGCCCCGCTTGCCGTGCGTCGCACGCCGGAAACGCCGCGGCTTCGGGCGGTGCCGCGGCCGGTGCCCAAGCCGTCGCGGCCGATCGACGCGTCGCCGGCGCTCGACTTTGTCGAAGATCTACCGGCTCCCGTCGTCGCGGCAGTCCGCGAAGGCGGACCGCCCAGCCAGCGTTGGCCCGTCGGGTCGCAAAGCGACCCGACCGCGGCGGATGCACGCGCCCGTACGGCCACGCGGCTGGCGACCTCAGGGGCTCGAGCCTCTGCGGCGGCGGATCGTGCCGCGCACCCGGAGGCCAGCGGTCCGGTGGCGCGGCTCGCGGCGGCGGCGATTGATCACGTGCTTCTCGCCGCCATCGATCTTGCAGTGGTGTATTTCACGCTACGGATGACGGGATTGACGATGGCGGACCTGTCGATGCTGCCGGCCGCCCCGCTGGTCGCGTTTCTGCTGCTCGTGACGCTGTCGTATTTCTGCGCGTTCACCGCCGTCGGCGGCCAGACCATCGGCAAGATGGCGATGCGTATTCGCGTGGTCACCGCCGAAGACGAGCATGTGGACGGCGCACTCGCGGCGAAACGCACGCTGGCTGGCATCGCCTCGGCCGCGACGTTCGGACTCGGCTTCCTTCCCGCGCTCGTCGGATCCGATCGCCGCGCGCTTCACGATCGTCTGACGCGCACACGCGTGGTCGCCCTTCCTTCGGCCTGACCGTTCCCATTTCGAGCCGCGAATGCATCGGGTAGGGCTTTTCATCGCCACGTGCGGGTACCTGGGGTACGTACCCGTGGCGCCGGGCACGTTCGGGTCTGCCGCCGGCCTGGCAGTCTTTTTCCTGATTCGGAGCACCGGCTCCATGACCCTGGAGGTGGCTGCAATCGTGGTTCTCTTCGCGATTGGCATCTGGAGCGGAACAATCGCCGAGCATCATTTCGGCGGCATCGATCCCGCCCCGGTCGTCATGGACGAGGTCGTCGGCATGCTGATTACGCTGGCGTTCGTGCCGGTCAGCCTCACAGGGGCGATCGTCGGCTTTCTGGTGTTTCGCGTACTCGACGTGTTCAAGCCGTGGCCGTCGGCCCGATTCGAGCGTCTGCCAGGCGGGCTTGGGGTGATGGCCGATGACGGGATGGCGGCAATCTATGGCAACGCCGTAATGCACGGCCTGATTTGGGCGACACCAGGATGGCTGGTCTAAGGCGGGCGGCGATCATCGCGGTCGGCAGCGAACTGCTCACACCCTCACGCCTCGACACGAATTCACTGTTCATCACCGAGCAACTCAACCTCCTGGGGATCGACGTCGTGTGCAAGAGCCAGGTCGGCGACGACCGCGAGGAAATCGCGTCGGCACTGAGGTTCGCGCTGAGCAGGGCGGATCTCGTCGTCTGCTGTGGCGGGCTCGGTCCGACCGATGACGACCTCACGCGCGAAGTGGTGGCTGGCGTGCTCGATCGGCCGCTTTCCGAGGACGAGCGGATTACCGCCAGAATCAGAGCGCGATTCGAGTCGCGCCGCATGGAAATGCCGGCGATCAATCGCCGGCAGGCAATGGTGCCGGCGGGGGCACGCGTCATCGACAACGCCAACGGCACCGCGCCCGGTCTCTGGTTGGAAGCCGGGCCGCAGGCCGTGCTGCTGCTGCCGGGGCCGCCGCGCGAGCTCAAGGCGATGCTCGGGTCCGTTCTGGACGACATGCTCGCGCCGATGGCGTCAGGCGTGTCGCTCGTCAGGCGCACCATCAAGATTACCGGCCGTACCGAATCGCACACCGAAGAAGCCGTGCAGCCGCTGTACCGGGAGTGGACGCAAGCGCCTGTGCCGATCGAGGCGACGATTCTCGCGTCGCTCGGACAGATCGAGCTGCATCTTTCTGCGAGAGCGGAGTCGCGCGATCGTGCCGCCGCCGCGGTAGACGCTGCGGCGAGGCAGGTCGGTGTGGTCCTGGGTCTCGACGCCTACAGCCTCGAAGGGCGTAGTCTCGAACATGTTGTCGGTGATCTGCTGGTGCAGCGCGGGTTTCGCATTGCCTGCGCGGAGTCGTGCACGGGCGGGCTGCTGACTTCGCGTCTTACGGACGTCCCGGGCAGCTCACGCTACGTCGAGCGCGCGGTGGTCGCCTACGCGAACGATGCCAAGATTGCGCTGCTTGGCGTTCCGCCAGCGCTTCTCGACGAACACGGGGCCGTGAGCGAGCCGGTCGCGCTGGCGATGGCGCAGGGCATTCGCGCCAACGCCGGCGTAGACATTGGCGTCGGCGTCACGGGCATCGCCGGGCCTGGAGGCGGGAGCGCTGAAAAACCGGTCGGCACCGTCGTCGTGGCGGCTGTCGGTCCGGATCTGTCGCGTTCGCGCGTGTTCCGGTTCGTCGGCGATCGCGAGCTCGTGAAGTTCCAGGCGTCGCAGGCCGCCCTCGACATGGTGCGGCGGATGTTGCTCGCCGCGGCGCCGGACCAGGCGTCTCCGCGTCCGTGAGACTGTTCGTCGCGATCGAGATCGATCCCTCGGTCACGCAGGCTCTGGCGGAGTTCAGCGCGACGCTCCGGCGCAAGGCGCAGACGCTGGCGCCATCCGCGCGGATTGGCTGGGTGAATCCCGAACAACTCCACGTCACGTCGCGGTTCGTCGGCGAAGTCGACGACGAGAAGGCGGCAGCGATCGCCGGCGCGCTGTTAGAGCCACTCGAGGTCGATCCATTCGAGCTCGCCGTCGCGGGCGCGGGCGCCTTTCCGGAACGGGGCGCCCCGCGGGTGCTGTGGGCGGGCATCGCCGCCGGCATCGACGGGTTGACCGCGGTTGAAGCACAGGTGAGCGGGCGGCTCGCCGTATGCGGCGTCGCGCGCGAAGAGCGCCCGTATCGCCCGCATGTGACGCTGGCGCGAGTGCGCGAGCCTGCAGGGCTGCGATCGTCGGTGCTATTCGAGACGCTGGCGGACCGACGCTTCGGCACGTCGCGCGTAGAGGCGATTACACTGTTTCAGAGCCGGACCTCGTCAAAGGGCGCGGTCTACACGCCGCTCCACCGGACGCGGTTGCGTCAGTAGCCGATGAACGAACTTGCTGTCGTCGCATTCGGGTATCTTGCGGGCTCGATCCCGTTCTCGTTCCTGCTGGCGCGGCGGCGCGGGATCGATCTGCGCCATGCGGGCAGCGGAAATGTCGGCGCCGCCAACGCGCTTCGGACCAGCGGCGTGCCAAACGGAGTGATCGCGTTCGTGCTGGATGCCGCGAAAGGCGCTGTCGCCGTGTTGGTGGCACAGCGACTATCGGCGGAACCGGCGACGCCGGTCGCCGGTGGGCTCGCGTCGATCATCGGCCATATCTATCCAGTCTGGCTGGGCTTTCGCGGAGGCAAGGGCGTCGCGACTGCCGGCGGCGTGTTCGCGGTCCTGACGCCTGTGGCGTTGGGCATCGCGGCCGCCGTCTTCGTGCTGGCGATCTGGGTGACGCGGTATGTCTCGGTCGGATCGATGGCCGCCGCCGTCACGCTGGCAGTCACGACCGCGGCGATGGATATGCCTGCCGCGGTTACCGTCGGCCCTGTGATTACGGCTGTGATCATCGTCCACCGGCATCGGGAGAATCTCGCCCGGCTGATCGCGGGCACCGAGCGCCGCGTCGGTCAACGGTTGTAGGGCCAGACCAAGGGTCAGACCCCCATTGGAGGAGGCGCATATCCGTCAGGTTGCGATACTCGGCGCTGGAGGGTGGGGAACCGCGCTGGCTGTGCACCTGGCGCGCGCCGGACACGACAGCTGTTTGTGGGCCCGCGACGCGGGGCTCGTGGCCGACATGGCCGAGCGCCGCGCCAATGCCGTCTACCTCCCGGACATGCGTTTTCCGCCGGGGCTGCGTGTGACGGCCGACCTGGCGGAAGCGCTTCACGGCGTCGAACTGGTGGTGGCAGCGGTGCCCTCCCACGGCACGCGCCACATCCTGAAGCGAGCGGCGCCGCTCATTCGCCAGGGTGTCACCGTCGTCAGCGCAACCAAGGGCCTCGAGCAAGACACGCTCTTCCGGATGTCCGAAGTGATCGATCAGGAACTTGGCCGGGGCGTCCACGTCGCGGTGCTCTCGGGCCCGAGCTTTGCCGCGGAGGTGGCGCGCCAGCTGCCGACGGCGGTTTCGGTCGCTTCGCGCGATGCGACGGTGGTCGAACAGGTGCAGGCGGATTTTCGCGCGGGCTACCTCCGGTTATACGGAACCAGCGACGTTGTCGGCGTCGAAGTTGGCGGCGCGCTGAAAAACGTCATCGCGATCGCGGCCGGCGTTGCCGAAGGTCTGTCTCTCGGGCATAACGCGCTGGCAGGACTCATCACCCGCGGTCTCGCCGAGATCACGCGCCTGGCGTGTGCCGCAGGCGCGCAACGCGAGACACTCGCAGGGTTGGCAGGGCTGGGCGACCTGGTCCTCACCTGCACGGGTTCGCTCAGCCGCAACCGTCACGTCGGCGTTGAACTCGCGCGCGGCCGGTCATTGGACGATGTGCTGTCGGGCATGAAGATGGTGGCCGAGGGCGTGCGGACGACCGACGCCGCGCTGGCGCTCGGCGTGCGTCACGGCGTCGAGCTCCCGATTACCGCCCAGGTGGCCGAGCTGCTTGCCGGCCGGAAGGACGCCCGTACAGCGTTGTACGACCTGATGCTCCGGCCGCAGCGCGCCGAGGCGGGATAGATAATCGGGAGATGGGATTTCTTGATCGGCTTCGTGACGGACTCACACGCACAAAGCAGCAGATTGTCGACCGGTTCGACGAGATCGTCGAGCGCGCCGATGCGCGCGGGCCGGAGGCCAGAGAGATCGACGTCGATACGGTCGAGGCGCTCGAGGAGCTGCTGATTTCCGCAGACGTCGGCGTCGCCGCCACAGAGCAGATCGTGACCGCGGTCCGCAGCCGCGCGCGCCGCGGCGAAAGCCTGCGCGAGCTGGTGAAGAACGAAATCCGGGGGATCTTCGACGCGGTCGACGGCCGCGAGGGCGTCCAGGGCCTGGCGTCCTCCAATGGCCATTCACCACACGTCACGCTCATCGTCGGCGTCAACGGCACCGGCAAAACGACGACGATTGGCAAGCTCGCCAATCTGTTGAAGGCGGCGGGAAAGCAGCCGCTGGTCTGCGCGGCCGACACCTTCCGCGCCGCAGCCGTCGAACAGCTCGCGATCTGGGCGGAGCGCGCGCATGTCGATATCGTCCGGGCGAAGGAAGGATCGGACCCCGCGGCGGTCGTGTTCGACGCGATTCAATCGGGGAAGGCGAGGGGGCGCGATCCGATCCTCGTGGACACAGCTGGCCGCCTGCATACCCGAGCGAACCTGATGAGCGAGCTCGACAAGATCCGCCGGGTAGCCGGCCGCGCGGCAGACGGCGCGCCGCACGAAGTGCTGCTCGTGCTCGACGCGACGGTAGGACAAAACGGTCTCGCCCAGGCGCGCGAGTTCACGAGTGTTGCGGGCGTGACGGGCATCGTCCTGACCAAGCTCGACGGGACAGCGAAGGGCGGCATTGCCGTCGCCATCGCCCACGATCTGAAACTGCCCATCCGCTACGTTGGCGTCGGCGAAGGCATTGACGACCTCATTCCGTTCTCGGCCCAGGATTACGTCGACGCGCTGTTCCAGCAAAAGTGGTAGAGACTGGTCGCGCCGAAGCGGTGGCCGGGGCGGATCTGCGGTGGATGCGGCGGGCGCTGGAGCATGCGCGCCGCGGCATCGGCCGCACCACACCGAACCCGATCGTCGGCGCGTGTGTCGTCACGCCTGAAGGCATCGTTGTCGGCGACGGGTGTCACGAGCGCGCGGGGGATCCCCACGCGGAAGTGAATGCCCTCGAGGAGGCCGGGGAGCGCGCCCGCGGCTCGACGTTGTACTGCACGCTCGAGCCGTGCGTGCACACTGGCCGCACCGGGCCGTGCACCGAACGCATCATTGCTGCCGGGATCGCCCGCGTCGTGGCGGCGATGGAAGATCCGTTCCCGCTCGTCCGCGGCCGCGGGTTCGAATCGCTCCGACAGCACGGGATCATGGTCGAGGCGGGGGTGGCGCGCGACGAAGCGATCCGATTGAACCAGCCGTTTCTGACGTCGCTCCGCGAGAAACGGCCGTTTGTGATTCTCAAGGCGGCGACGAGCCTGGATGGCCGGCTGGCGGCTGCTCCCGGCGAGCGTACCCAGCTCACGTCGGAGGCGTCGGCCCGACACGCACATTACCACCGCGCTCAAGTCGATGCGGTTGCCATCGGATCCGGCACGCTGCTCGCCGACGATCCACTGCTGACCGCACGCCTGGTCTACCGCGAACGGCCGTTGACACGCGTGGTGTTCGATCGCGGATTGCGGGCGTCGCCGAGCGCACGCCTTCTTTCAACGCTCGCGGCGGGGCCGGTGATAATAATGACGTCGCCGGAGGCCAGGAGCCTCCACGTGGACCGGGCGCACGCGCTCGAGGGCGCAGGAGCCATGTTGATCGAGGTTGATGATCCCAGCCTGACCGCCGCCGTCCGGGTGCTGGCCGCGCACGACATTCAGAGTGTGCTGCTCGAAGGGGGTGCGGCGGTGCATCAGTCCGCATGGGAAGAAGACCTCGTCGACTACGTGCAGCTGTACGTGGCGCCGGTGACCCTCGGAACTCAGGGGCCCGCGCTTCTGGAGGGACACACATTTGCGCTGACGGCGCTTCACGAGCAGCGCGTCCGCACGCTCGGTCCAGACGTGTTGATTGAAGGATATGTTCACCGGCCTGATTGAATCGGTCGGCATCGTCACGGAGGTTGCGCCGGCAGCGCCTGGCGTACGGCTGCGGCTCACCACGCCGCTTGCGTCCGAGCTGCGACCGGGCGACAGCCTGGCGGTGAACGGAGTCTGCCTGACAGTGGTGTCAACCGCCAACGGCGGCGCCCAGTTCGATATCGGCCCTGAAACCGCTCGCGTGACCACGCTCGGAGGGCTCAGGACGGGCCACCAGGTGAATCTCGAACGTGCCCTGCGAGCCGACAGCCGGTTTGGCGGGCACTTCGTGCAGGGGCACGTCGACGCGACCGGCACGGTCAAGGCCATCCGGGACGAGAGCGATGCGCACTGGCTGACGGTCACCTTCGAGGAGGCGCTCGCTGTCTACCTGATCCCGAAGGGGTCGATTGCCATCGACGGCGTCAGTTTGACGATCGCCGCACTGCGGGACGCCGAATTCGACGTGATGATCATCCCGTTTACGTGGGAGCACACAAATCTGCATGCGCGCGCGGCCCGCGACCGCGTTAACCTTGAGTGCGATATGGTCGGCAAATACGTGGCCCGCGCCGCGCAGCTCGCTCTGGCACCGAGATGACGACGAAGAACCCGAAGATACGTATAGCCCGCCGCAAGGGTCCGTTTGCCTCCATCGAGGAGGCCATCGAGGCCATCGGTGCCGGTCAGATGATCATCGTGGTCGACGACGAGGATCGCGAGAACGAGGGCGATCTGACGATGGCGGCCTCCGCGATCACGGCGGACGCGGTCAATTTCATGGCCAGATACGGCCGCGGCTTGATTTGTCTGGCCTTGATGCCCGATCGATTGAAGGCGCTCGAGATTCCGCTCGAGGCCACCAATAACGCCGCGCGCCGCGACACTGCGTTCTGTGTCTCGATCGACGCGCACCATGGAACGAGCACGGGCATCTCGGCCGCTGACCGCGCCCGCACCGTGAAGATCGCGATCGCCCCTGACACCAGGCCGCAGGATCTGGCGCGACCGGGTCATGTCTTTCCGCTGCGCGCGCGCGACGGCGGCGTCATGGTACGCGCGGGCCATACTGAGGCTGCCGTCGACCTGGCACGTATCGCCGGTCTCGAATCCGCGGGCGTCATCTGCGAAATCATGAATGACGACGGCACGATGGCGCGCGTGCCGGAGCTGACGAAGTTTGCGAAAAAGCACGGCTTGCTGATGGTCACCATCGCGGATCTGATCAAGTACCGCATGCGGACCGAGCGGCTGGTGAGGCGCGTCGCGTCTGCGGAATTGCCGACCGAGCAGGGGGCGTTCCGCATCTTCGCCTATGAGAACCAGATCGATAACGAGACGCACATTGCCCTGGTGCGAGGCGAGATCGGCGATGGCAAAGACGTCCTCGTCCGCGTCCATTCCAAGTGCCTGACCGGCGACGTGTTTCACTCGGGCCGCTGTGACTGCGGTGCGCAGCTGGAAACGGCGCTCGCGCGCATCGCCACGGAAGGCCGCGGCGTCCTCCTCTATCTCAATCAGGAAGGGCGGGGGATTGGGCTCGCGAACAAGATCCGCGCGTACGAGTTGCAGGATCAGGGGCTCGATACGGTTGAGGCGAATGAACGCCTGGGGTTCAAGGCCGACCAGCGCGACTACGGCATCGGCGCGCAGATTCTGAGCGACCTGGGCGTGAAGACGATGCGGCTCCTGACCAATAACCCGCGCAAGTTTGTCGGCCTCCAGGGCTACGGCCTGGCGATTTCCGAAGCGGTTCCGCTGGAAATTCCGGCCTCCGATTCCACGCGCAGGTACCTCAAAACCAAGAAGGACAAACTCGGCCACCGGCTGTCGTCGGTCTAGCCGGGTCCGCTGCGCGGAACCCGGCCTACGACACCCGAGCGCGGTAGGGCGGGTTCCGCGGAGCGGACCCGCCACGGCTTGCCCAGTCACCACCAGCTCGCCTAAGATAAGAGTTTGCGCTGATTGGGTTTAGCGCCACAGGGTCCCATCTCCCATGTTCGATTCGCTCAGCACCCGCATCCAGGACGCCTTCAAGTCGCTGCGCGGTGAAGTTCGGCTGACGCCCGAGCACGTCGAGACGGCGCTGCGCGAGATCCGGCTGGCGCTGCTCGAAGCGGACGTCAACTTCAAAGTCGTCAAGGCGTTCATCGACCGGGTGCGGGACCGCGCGACCGATCAGGCCGTCCTGCGCAGCCTGACGCCCGGCCAGCAGGTCATCAGCATCGTTCGTGACGAGCTGCTGGCGCTGTTCGGTGACACGGAAGGCGGCCTGCGGAAGGACGCGTCGACGCCCCGGGTGGTTCTGTTGCTCGGCCTCCAGGGTTCGGGGAAGACGACGACGTCGGGCAAGCTGGGGAAGTGGCTGATCCGTCAGGGCCGGCATCCGTTGATGGTGTCGACCGACGTTCGCCGGCCCGCCGCGATCGAGCAGCTTTCGGTCCTGGGGCAGCAGGCGGAGATTCGCGTGCACGCGCCGGCGACGATGGATCCGGTGGCGCGCGCGAAGGGCGCAGTGGCTGAAGCAAAGGCTACGGGATTTGACACGGTCATCGTCGATACGGCGGGGCGCCTCCACATCGACGACGACCTGATGGACGAACTGCAGGCGATCAAAGACGCGGTGCAGCCGTCCGACCTGCTCTACGTCGCCGACGCGATGACGGGGCAGGACGCGATCAAGAGCGCCGGCGAGTTCAATCGCCGCATCGGCGTCACCGGCGTCGTGCTGACGAAGCTCGATGGCGACGCACGCGGCGGCGCGGCGCTGTCGGTCGTCTCGGTCGTCGGCGTGCCGATTGCGTTCGTCGGGAGCGGCGAGCGGCTCGAGGACCTCGAGCTGTTTCACCCCGATCGCATCGTCTCGCGGATGCTCGGTATGGGCGACGTGCTGTCGCTCATCGAGAAGGCCGAGCAGGCGATCGACGAAGACGAGGCGGCCGAGCTCGAAGAGAAGCTGCGGAAAAACGAGTTCACGCTCGACGACTTCCGCACGCAGCTCAAGACGATCCGGCGCATGGGGCCGCTCGAAAGCGTGCTCGGGATGATCCCGGGGCTCGGCAATCTGAAGCAGCTTGCCGAGAACAAGCCGGACGAGAAGCAGATGGGGCGGATCGAAGCGATCATCTGCTCGATGACGCCGGAAGAGCGGCGCGATCAGTCGGTGATGAACGGGAGCCGCCGCAAGCGGATCGCCAACGGCAGCGGCACCACGGTGGAGGAGGTCAATCGGCTCCTCA
>Ga0075421_100002726_pt1 | contig 21093 bp, 21 predicted proteins | sample SoiMetdeltSBSDD5_FD_75292 | JGI IMG/M metagenome (GOLD analysis project Ga0075421, IMG submission 75292) | Bulk soil microbial communities from a Populus tree surrounding site in Tennessee, USA - Soil MetaG P. deltoides SBSDD5 | ecosystem: Environmental > Terrestrial > Soil > Tree plantation... | reverse complement strand
TGATCTGACTTGGCCGCGATTGCTGTGAGTGGCATCGCTGGGGCGGTGCCGCAGAGCCGGCCTCTTTAGTGCCAAATGAGTGCCAAGTCGAGTTTCCGCACTAAGGAGTGGGAACAAGGAATTATCGGTAAGATATTGATTTTATAATGGTGCGGGCGGAGAGAATCGAACTCTCACTCCTTTTGGGAAGCGGATTTTAAGTCCGCTGCGTCTACCGTTCCGCCACGCCCGCCAGTCCCTCGTGCTTATGCCTGCAATCGGCCGGTCTGTCAGCTGAAGCCGCGGGCCTTGCCCTCCTGGACCAGGCTCTCGGCCAGCTTGCGGACCTCCGCCAGGGCGGCGTCCAGACCCGCCGGATCGCGGCTGCGCAGCACGATCTGGGCAGCAAAGCCGTCCTCCGCCTGGAACGGATAGGAGCCGATCACCACGCCGGGATTGGCCTTTTGGATGGCGCCGAGACCAAGCGCGATATCGCCCTCGCCGGCCCGGATCGTCACTGTCGCCGACCGCATCGGCACGCCGCGGGCGAGACCGGGCGCGACCTCCTGCAGCATCGCCTGCATGATCGCCGGAACGCCGGCCATCACATACACATTGCCGATCTGGAAGCCGGGTGCCTTGGAGACCGGATTGGCGATCATCCTGGCGCCCTCGGGCAACCGCGCCATCTGCATCCGCGCCTCGTTCGGCTCACGCCCGATCTCCGAAAAAAACGCCCGGAGCAGCGCCACCGCCTCCGGATCGTGATCGATCGGCACCCCGAAGGCCTTCGCCACCGCATCGGCGGTGATGTCGTCATGGGTCGGCCCGATTCCGCCGGTGGTGAAGAGATAGGTATGGGTCGCGCGCAAGGCGTTGACCGCTTGAACGATCGCCTCCTCGACATCGGGCACCACCCGCGCTTCCTTCAGGTCGATCCCCAGCGCTGTCAGAAAATCGGCGATATAGCCGAGATTCCGGTCCTTGGTACGCCCGGACAGGATCTCATCGCCGATCAGCAGGACGGCGGCGGTAGGTGCCTCGCTCATGTCGCGATGGTAGCGCGCCTAGACCAGCGCGCACAGCACATCGAGGAGCTTGTCGGGAAGGAACGGCTTGCGGATCACCGGCTGATCGCGGAACCCCTCCCCCAGCACCCGCTCGTCATAGCCGGTCGAGAACGCAAACGGCACGCCACGCGCCCGCAGCGCCTCGGCGATCGGGAAGCTTGCCGCGCCATTGAGATTGACGTCGAGGATTGCCGCGTCGAATCGGCCGCCATCGAGGCAGGCCAGCGCCTCCTTCTGCTCCCCGGCGACCAGGGGCGTGCATCCCTGTTCGAGCAGAATGTCCTCCATCATCATGGCAACCAGGACTTCATCCTCGACAATGAGGATGTTTCGGCCTCTGAGCTTCGAGTAGCGCTGATCGGTGGTCACACTTGCCCCTCATGGCCCCGGCCTTTCGTCCACATTCGGCCACAAACGCCGCCGAAAAGCCGGTGGTTCCCGATTGCCCAATCGTCATCTCGTTGCCGTCTTGCCTCGGACCCCCGGCGCGCCTATCTCGGTGAACATGCGGCGGCAGGGCGGTTGAGCGATTCCCGTATTCCTGTAAAGTGGGGAATTCGGGGTTCAACCACGGGTTTGTGGAGTCTCGATGAAAACGACCTATGTCGACGGGGCAATTGCTCCGCTCGCCAACACAGGACAGATCAAGCTCCACGGGCCTCGCGCCTTTGCGGCAATGCGCAAGGCCGGGCAATTGACCGCCGAGGCGCTGGACCTCCTTTGCGACCATGTCAGGCCGGGGGTCACCACCGATGCCCTGGACCAGATCGTGCGCGACTTCGCCTTGCAGAATGGCGCAGTGCCGGCGCCGCTCTATTACCGCGGCTATCCCCGCTCCATCTGCACCTCGATCAACCATGTCGTCTGCCACGGCATCCCCAATGACAAGCCGCTGCGCGAGGGCGACATCGTCAATATCGATGTCACCCTGATCGTTGATGGCTGGCATGGCGATTCGAGCCGGATGTTCCCGGTCGGCACGGTGTCGCGCAAGGCGGCGCGCCTCATGGAGATCACCTATGAATGCCTGATGCGCGGCATCGCCGCGGCCGTCCCGGGCGCGCGCACCGGCGATATCGGTCACGCCATCCAGGTCTATGCCGAGGGCGAGCGCTGCTCGGTGGTGCGCGACTTCTGCGGCCACGGCCTCGGCCAGCTGTTCCACGACGTGCCCAACATCCTGCATTACGGCCGCCCCGGCGAGGGCATCGAGCTCAGGCCTGGCATGTTCTTCACCATCGAGCCGATGATCAATCTCGGCCGCCCGCATGTGAAGATTCTCGGCGACGGCTGGACCGCGGTCACCCGCGATCGTTCGCTATCGGCCCAGTTTGAGCACACCGTCGGCATCACCGACACTGGCTGCGAGGTCTTCACCTATTCGCCGAAGGGCCTCGACCAGCCGCCCGCCATCACAGGCTAGCGGAGGCGGGCCATGGGGGATGGCTTCGGCGAGGCGGAAACCAGGGGCGAAGCCGAGGAAGCGAGCCAGCCACCGCACTATCTCGGCCATCGCGAGCGGCTGCGCGCCCGGTTCATGGAGGCGGGCGCCGACGCGCTCCCCGACTACGAGCTGCTCGAGCTTCTCCTCGCCCGTACCATCCCGCGGCGTGATACCAAGCCGTTGGCCAAGGAGCTCCTGGCCCGGTTTGGCAGCTTTGCCGATGTGCTTGCGGTGCCTCGCCCGAGCGGCTCAAGGCGGTGAAGGGGTTGGGCGGCGGCCAGGCCATCATCGATCTGAAGCTGGTCCATGCCGCCGGCGTGCGGATGTTGCGTCGCCAGGTGCTGAACCGGCCGGCGCTCACCAGCTGGAGCGCCCTTCTCGATTACTGCACCGCCGCCATGGCCTGCAGCGAGACCGAGCAGTTCCGCATCCTGTTTCTCGACCGTAAGAACAATCTCATCGCCGACGAGGTACAGCAGCAGGGCACCGTCGACCATGCACCGGTCTATGTCCGCGAGGTCGTCAAGCGCGCGCTCGAGCTCTCGGCATCCGCCATCATCCTGGTGCACAACCACCCATCGGGCGACCCGACCCCGTCGCGCGCCGATATCGAGATCACCCGCAAGATCGTCGAGGCCGCCGACAAGCTGTCGATCGCCGTCCACGACCACCTGATCATCGGCCGTGGCGGCCACGCCAGCTTCCGCGGTTTGAAGCTGCTGTGAAGGAAGGCAGCAGGCAAACAGGCATTGAGCGGTGCTTTTCCCTACTGCCTGCTGCCTACTCACCGCGCAGCGCCGCCAAACTCTCCGGCGTGTCGAAATCGGCGAAAATCGTGGTGCTGCCGGCCTCGATCTCGGCAACATGATCGGCATGCCGTTCGACCAGCGACCGCGCGCCCTCGTCGCCGGCGAGCGCCATAAGCTCCGGCAGAAACTGGCGGGCGAACAGCACCGGATTGCCGCGGCGACCCTGGTGCACCGGGACGCAGATGAGGCGGCCTTCCTGCGGGTTGAAACCCGCCACCAGACGCCGCACGATCTTGGGCCCGACCAACGGCATGTCGCCAAGCGCCACCAGCATGCCCTCGGCAGCTTCCGGCACCGCGGCCGCCCCGGCCCGGATCGATGACGCAAGCCCGCTCGGGTAATCGGCATTGTTGACGAACCGCACATTGAGACCGCTCAGCGCCTGCTCGATGTCGCCGGCGTCCCGCCCGGTGACCACGATGATCGGCTGAAGCCCTGCCTCGACCAAATTCTCCGCCGTCGCGCGGATCATTGGCCCGCCGCTGCCGATCCGGGCCAGGAGCTTGTTCGGGCCACCCATGCGCCGCGATGCGCCGGCCGCCAGCAGCATCGCGCCGACCGTCGGTGCCGTCGGGGCGCCGGCATCGCGCGGCGTCGGGCGGCTCATGATCTCCTTGAGCAGGCCGCCCGCTCCCATATCCATGATGTCGCGGCCGCTGACCTCGATGCCGGCCAGGAGCCGCGCCAGCACCCAATCGAACCCATTGACCTTGGGGGATCGGGCACAGGACGGGACGCCGATCACCGGCGTGTTTGCGAGCCGCCCCAGCATCATCAGATTGCCGGGATCGACCGGCATGCCGAGATGGATCACCGTCCCGCCGGCCGCCACCAGCCCGGCTGGCACGACATCGCCGCGATCGACGATCGCCGAGGCGCCGAACACCAGCACCGGGTCATGTCCGCTCGCCTTGAGGCGCGCGATCGCCGCCGCGATCTCGGCCGTCTCATGGCGGCATGGAACGACCTCGCCGAGCATCGATCCCAGCGCGGTCAGGCGGTCGCGGATGGCGGTCTCGGACTTGCGCACGATCGAGGGCTTGGTCTGCGGCAGGGTGGTGATGACGAGTCCGGCCCGCTTCGCCTGGAACGGCTCGAGAGAGACCAGCGGCTCGCCGCCGACCAGCCGCAGCGCTTGCTCGAGCACCGGCTTTGGCACGGCAAAGGGAATGACCTTGACGGTCGCCAGGAGCTGGCGCCGGGTGACTGTCTCGAACGGCGCCACGGTTGCCAGCGTCAGGCTCTCGTCGAGCCGGTTCAACGCCAGCACGCGCTCGGCATCGATGATGGCGACCCCGGCGGCGGTCGCGTGGAGATTGGCCCGGCCGGTGAACGGCTCCTGCGCCTCGCTGCCAGGACCGGCGACCGCCTGGGCCACTGCGGCAGCGGCGTCGTCCTCCGGCACATCCTCGGGATCGAGACGGGCCGCGAACACGCGCCCGATGCCGGAAGCCTCGAGCAGCGCCACATCATCAGGGGTGATCACCCGACCCTTCTTGAACACGCCGTCACGATGAGAGACCGAATGAGCCAGAATGGCGCCTGGAGCGTCGGCGACAGCGATTTCACCGAACTTCATCGGCCTTTCCAACTCTCAGCGCAGCGGTGATCTCGGCCATGATCGAGATGGCGATCTCCGCCGGGCCGCGTGCCCCGATCGAAAGTCCGATGGGGCCATGGATGCGGCTCAGATCCGCCTCCTTGAAACCGGCCGCCGCCAGCCGCTCGCGGCGCGCCCCTTGCGTCTTCTTCGACCCCAGTGCCCCGATATAGAAGCATCCGGAGTGGAGCGCCGCATTGAGGGCCGGATCGTCGATCTTCGGATCATGCGTCAGCGCCACCAGCGCGGTGCGCGGTCCGAGATCGAGTTTGGGCAGGACCTCGTCGGGCCATTCATCATGCACCACCACATCCGGGAAGCGCTCGTGCGAGGCAAAGGCGGCCCGGGGGTCGATCACCGTCACGTCATAACCCGCGGCCCGGGCGAGCGGGATGAGCGCCTGCGCCAGATGGACTGCCCCGACGATCACGAGATGAAGCGGCGGATTGTAGACATTGATGAAATATTCGGCATCGCCGATCTTGACGATGCCCGACCGGTCGAAACGGAACGCCTGCTCGAGATCATCGGCCAGGAGATCGTCCTTCGCTCTGTCATAGTCGACCAGGCGCTCGGCGCCATTGGCGAGATTGGTGACCATCGCAATGCGCCGCCGCTCGTTGCGTCCCTTGATCAAATCCATCAGCAATGCGTAGCGCATCACGGCACATCCTGATCCGGGGGCAACATCGGCTCGACATAGATCCGGATCCGGCCGCCACAGGCGAGCCCCACCTTCCAGGCCGTTTCGTCCGCCACCCCGTAAGAGAGGATCCGTGGCAGCTCCGCAGCGATGACGTCCTGAGCCTCGGAGACCACCTCGCCTTCGACGCAGCCGCCCGACACCGATCCGGCGAAATTTCCTTGCGAGTCGATCACCAGCTGGCTGCCCACCGGCTGCGGCGCCGAGCCCCAGGTTTCGATCACGGTGGCGAGTGCCACCTTTCTCCCCTGGTCCAGCCAGCGCACGGCTTCCTGAAGAACGGTATGGTCGGGAGCGCTCATGGGGTCAGCCTCCATTCTCGAGCATCCTGTTCTAACCGAGCCACCTTCGCGAAGCGTGCTCCGGTCTTGCCGAATATGAAAGCGCTTCCGCCAGATCTTCAAGGCTCTCGAGATTGTGCACCGGGCGGAATTCGTCCGTATAGGGCATCATCGTACGGACGCCGGCCGCTGCAGGCTCGAATCCATCATAGCGCAGCAGCGGATTGAGCCAGATGACACGCCTGGCGGAGCGGGCGAGCCGGGCCATCTCCTCGCCGAGCAGCGTCGGATCGTCGCGCTCGAGCCCGTCCGTCATGATCACCACATGGGCCCCCTGCCCCAGAACCCGCCGGCCCCAATGGAAATTGAAGTCCCTGAGCGACTGCCCGATCCGGGTGCCGCCCGACCAGTCCTTGACCGCCGCAGCGACCCGCGCCAGGGCCTCGTCCACGTCGCGCCGCTCGAGCTCGCGGGTGATGTTGGTGAGCCGTGTGCCGAACACGAACACATGCATGCGGCTCCGGTCGTTTTTGAGCGCATGCAGAAAATGCAGGAACATCCGGGTGTAATTGGCCATCGAGCCGGAGATGTCGGCGAGAACCACGAGCGGCGGCTCGCGACGGCGCCGGCCACGCCGGCTGAACTCGATCATCGCCCCGCCGGCCCGGAGCGAGCGTCTGAGCGTCGCCCGCATGTCGATCACCTCGTCGCGCGCCGCGGTGAAGCGGCGGGTCTTGCGCTCGAGCCGGTTGCGCCGCAGCCGGGCGATGGCGCGCCTGGCTTCTGCCTCTTCCTCGGCCGTCATCTGTTCGAAATCCTTGGAGCGCAGCACCTCCTGGGCCGAGGCGGTGGCGATGCTCTCGATCTCGAGCGCTTGCGGATCGAGGCGCTCGTCAATGCCGGGATCCTGGAACATCGCCTCGCCAACCCGGCGCTGACCGGCCTGTTTCGGCCGGTCGACCGCCTCGCTGCGGGTGCGCTGGAAGAACAGCTGCATCAGCTGCTCGATCATTTTCGGCCGCCGCCAGAAAATCTCGAAGGCCTGGTAGAATATGATCGAATGCTCATGACGGCGCACCAGCACCGCATGGAGCGTCCAGTAAAAGTCGGAGCGGTTGGCGAGCCCGCCAAATTGCGCAGCATCGATGGCGTCGAGCACCTGCCCCGGCCCGACCGGCAGGCCGCTTTGCCGCAGCAGGCGTGCAAAATGCATGATGTTGTCGGCGAGCCGTCCTGGCCGATGGTCCCCCGGCTCGAGCGCGCCGATCGCCTCAGCCATCGCGCGCGCCCGGCGCCCCACGCCTGCCGCCGGATCCTCCCGGCGTCATCGTCAGCACTTCGCGCAGCGTGCAGCGAAGGCCGTAGAGCTGATCGAGCAGGTCGAGAATGACATCGATGCCCGCTTCATTGACCCCCATCCCGTTCTGCAGATCGCGGATGAGATGGGCGCGCGCCACATCGATCTCGGTGAAGCTCGTGCGGTCCTCCTTGCGCTCGGGCAGGAGCCACCCGGCCGACACCCACATCTCCAAGGTCTCGGCTCTGATCGAGGTGCGCACCAGGAACTCTCGGTCATCCATCCTCATGCCTCCGCCTTGCGCCGCGGATCCTGGCCCTGACCCTGGCCCCATCCCGTCATGAAGGATTGAAGCTCGGCATCGGGCCGGTCCGGCAGCACGATCTTCACCGTCGCATATTGATCACCCCGCGACCCGTCGGGCCGTGGCACGCCTTTCCCCCGCAGCCGCAGCACCTTGCCGCTGTTCGACCATGGCGGCACCGTGAGCGTCACGGTTCCGGTGGTGGTGGGAACCGGCACCTTGCCGCCCAGCACCGCCTCGCGCAGCGACAGCGGCAGCTCGACATGGATGTCGTCGCCCTTGCGCTCGAATGTCGGATGCGCCTGGACATTGACCTCGACCAGCGCGTCGCCGGCAGGTCCCTGATTGACTCCCGGCTCGCCCTTGCCGCGCAGCCGCAGCACCTGGCCGTCGCGGGTGCCCGGCGGGATGGTCACCTTGAGCTCAGACCCGTCGGCGAGTCGCACCTGCCGCGTCGCTCCGTTCACCGCATCGAGGAAGTCGACCGGCAGCGTGTATCGGATGTCGAAGCCCCGCCGCGGCCGGGTCGAGCGTGCCCCGCGGGCGCGACCGAAGATCTCCGACAGGATGTCCTCGTTCTCGAAATCGGCAAAGCCGGCATCGCTCGAATAGGGATGAGTTCCTGCCATGTCGTCGGCAAAATCGCGGTAATAGCGCTGGCGCGGCCGCTCGGCGCCGGTCTCGTCGATCTCGCCGCGGTCGAACCGCCCCCGCTTCTCGGGATCGCCCAGCAGGTCGTAGGCAGCGGTGACCTGCTTGAACTTCTCCTCCGCCGTCTTGTCGCCGGGGTTCAGATCGGGGTGGAGCTTCTTCGCGAGCTTGCGATAGGCCTTCTGAATGTCTTCCTGCGAGGCGTCCTTGCTGACGCCCAGCAGGCTATAGGGGTCGGCACTCAATCCTTTCTCCTCTCAGCCTTGTGGCCCGCCTTCTGCTTCGCTGCCGGCCCCTCGCGGATCTGGCGGCGCGACGGTTCTCCGACCCGCGCGACCGTCCACGCCGGAGGGTCGCTTGCCGGGAAGCTCTCGACCAGACTTTCCTGAATTTCATCAGGCGGTTGGGAAGAGATTTGCCGCTTATCCCGTTGTGCCGGCGAAGCCTTGCGTACCATAGCTCCAATGATATCAGCCTGATGACGCTTGAGCGAGATCGCTCCTGACCTGCTCGATCAGCCGCCGTGCCGGGGAACCCTCGAGGCGGGCGATGTCATCTTGATACTTCAACAGCACGCCAAGCGTGTCGTTGACCGTCCGCGGATCGAGGGCAATGGCATCGAGCTCGCTGAGCGCACCCACCCAGTCCAGAGTCTCGGCAACGCCTGGCGGTTTGAAAAGCTCCATCCCCCGCAGTGCCTGGACGAAGCCGACGACTTCGCGGGACAGCGCTTCCGGGGCGTTTGGCAGCCTCGCGCGGATGATCTTGAGCTCACGCTCGGCATCGGGATAGGACACCCAGTGATAAAGGCAGCGCCGCTTCAGGGCGTCATGGATCTCGCGGGTCCGGTTCGAGGTGATGACCACGAGCGGCGGCGCCGCCGACTTGATGGTCCCGAGCTCGGGCACCGTGACCTGGAAGTCCGACAGAACCTCGAGCAGGAAGGCCTCGAAGGCTTCGTCGGTGCGGTCGAGCTCGTCGATCAGCAGCACCGGCGCTTCTCCCGGCGCACCGTCGAGCGCCTGCAGCAAGGGCCGTCGGATCAGGAACCGCGACGAGAAGATTTCCTCTTGCAACCGGTCACGATCGCTGATCCCGACCGCCTCGGCGAGGCGGATCTCGATCATTTGGGCCGAATAGTTCCACTCATAGACCGCGCTGGAAACATCGAGCCCCTCATAGCATTGCAGCCGGATCAGGCGGCGCTGAAGCGACTCCGCCAGCACCTTTGCGATCTCCGTCTTGCCGACGCCGGCCTCGCCCTCGAGGAAGATCGGGCGTCCCATCCGGAGCCCGAGAAACACCACCGTCGCCAATGCCCGATCGGCCACATAGCGGCCGCCCGACAGGAGCGCGACGGTGGCATCGATCGAATTGGGGAGAGGCTCGGCCAGGGGTTTCGCCTATCCCGCCAACGCCGCCTGGACCGCGCGACGCGCCATCACGCCAATCAGATGGGCGCGATAGTCGGCCGAGGCGTGGATGTCGCTGTTCAGCGTACCGGGATCGGTCGCGATGCCCTTCACCGCGTCGGGCGTAAACGATTGCGCCAGAGCCGCCTCCATGTCTCGCTGCCGGAACACGCAAGGACCTGCCCCGGTAACCGCCACCCGGACATTGCCGCTGCCATGATCCGCCACGAACACACCGACCATCGCATAGCGCGACGCCGGGTTGCGGAACTTCTGATAGCCGGCGCGCTGTGGTATCGCGAACTCCACCGCCGTGACGATCTCGCTCGGGCCAAGCGCCGTCTCGAACATGCCGGTGAAGAACCGGTCGGCCTCGATGCTGCGCGCGCTGGTGACGACCCTGGCGTTGAGCGCCACGACGGCAGCCGGATAGTCGGCCGCCGGATCGTTGTTGGCGATCGACCCGCCAAGCGTGCCCTTGTGGCGCACTTGCGGGTCGCCGATCCCGCCGGCGAGCGCCGCCAGTGCCGGAATGGCCCTGGCCACTTCGCGGCTTGCCGTCACTTCCGCATGGCAGGTGCCGGCCTTGATGGCGAGGGTGTTGCCGGAAACCGCGACACCGCTGTTCTTCAGTCCCGACAGATCGACGATGTCGGTGGGCTGCGCCAGGCGCTGCTTCAAAGTCGGGATCAACGTCTGGCCGCCGGACATGACCATGGCCGACGCCGAGGTCTCGAGCAGCCGCACCGCGTCGGCGATGCTCGCCGGCCGATGATAATTGAACTCATACATTGCAATCGTCCTCTCTAACCGCCGTCACTCTGCCGCCTGACGGGCTGAAGCAACCTCCCACACCACCTGCGGGGTGGCAGGCATGGGCAGGTCGCGGACCCCCAGCGCATCGGTCAGGGCATTCATCACCGCCGCCGGCGCGGCGATCGCCCCGGCCTCGCCGCATCCCTTCATGCCGAGCGGGTTGGACGGGCATCTGGTCTCGACGAAACCGAGGGTGAAGGATGGCAGGTCCGACGCCCGCGGCATGCAATAGTCCATGTAGGAGCCGGTGATCAGCTGCCCCGATTCCTCGTCATAGATCGCCCCCTCGGTCAGCGCCTGGCCGACCCCTTGCGCAATGCCGCCATGGACCTGGCCTTCGACGATCAATGGGTTGATCAGCGTCCCGAAATCGTCGACCGCCGTCCATTTCGCGATGGTGACGACGCCGGTCTCGGGATCGACCTCGAGCTCGCAAATGTGACAACCGGCCGGGAAGGTGAAGTTGGTCGGATCGTGGAACGCGCCTTCCTTCAGTCCCGGCTCGATCTCGGATGTCGGGAACTTATGCGCGACATAGGCCGCGAGCGCGACCTCGCCGAAGCCCATCTTGCGGTCTGTTCCCTTGACCGTGAAGCTGCCATTGCGGAACTCGATATCGCCTTCCGCCGCCTCCATGACATGGGCCGCGACCTTGCGTGCCTTGGCCTCGATCTTGTCGAGCGCCTTGGCGATCGCCGACATGCCGACCGCCCCCGAGCGCGAGCCATAGGTGCCCATGCCGAACTGCACCTTGTCGGTGTCGCCATGGACGATCGACACCTGATCGAGTGCGATGCCGAGCCGGTCCGACACCAGCTGGGCAAAGGTGGTCTCATGCCCCTGGCCATGGCTGTGCGAGCCGGTCAGCACCTCGACCGTGCCGACCGGGTTCACTCGAACCTCCGCCGATTCCCACAAGCCGACGCCGCAGCCGAGCGAGCCCACTGCCGCCGACGGCGCGATGCCGCAGGCCTCGATATAGGTCGAGTAGCCGATGCCGCGGAGCTTGCCCCTGCGGCTCGACTCCGCCTTGCGCGCGGCGAAGCCGTTGAAATCGGCAAGCTCGAGCGCCCGGTTGAGCGAGGCATGATAGTCGCCCGCGTCATAGGCCATGATCACCGGCGTCTGATGCGGGAACTGAGTGATGAAGTTGCGCCGCCGGAACTCCGCCGGGTCGATCTTGAGCTCGCGCGCCGCCGTCTCGACCAGCCGCTCCACCACATAGGTCGCCTCCGGGCGACCGGCGCCGCGATAGGCATCGACCGGCGCGGTGTTGGTATAGACCGCATCGACCTCGCAATAGATCTGCGGGATGTCGTACTGGCCCGACAGCAGCGTCGCATAAAGATAGGTCGGCACCGACGAGGCGAAGGTCGACAGATACGCCCCCATATTGGCGATGGTGTGCGCCCTGAGCGCCCGGATCTTGCCGTCGCGGTCGCAGGCGAGCTCCGCCGTCGTGACATGGTCGCGGCCATGCGCATCGCAGAGGAAGGATTCCGAGCGCTCCGCCGTCCACCGCACCGGCCGTCCGCCGATCCGCTTCGATGCCCACAGGCACACCACCTCCTCGGCATAGATGAAGATCTTCGAGCCGAAGCCGCCGCCGACATCCGGCGCGATCACCCTGAGCTTGTGCTCGGGCGCAATCCCGACAAAGGCCGAGATGACGAGGCGCGCCACATGCGGGTTCTGGCTGGTGGTATAGAGCGTGAAATGCTCCTCCGCCGGATCATAGGCGCCGATGGCCGCCCGCGGCTCGATGGCATTGGGGATCAGGCGGTTGTTGCGGAATTCGAGCTTGGTGACATGAGCCGCCTTGGCAAATTCGGCATCGGTCGCGTCCTTGTTGCCGAGCGACCACTCGAACACCGTGTTGCGCTCGATGCCGTCATGGACGAGGCTCTTGCCGCCCGGTGCATCCGCCGGATCGACCACCGGATCGAGCTCCGTATAGGAAACATCGATGAGCTCTGCCGCCGATTTGGCCTGGGCGAGGGTCTCGGCCACCACCACCGCGACATGGTCGCCGACATAGCGCACCTTGCCCTGCGCCAGCACCGGATGCGGACCCGCTCTCATCGGCGAGCCATCCATCGAGTGGATCATCCAGCCGCAGATCAGCCCGCCGATCTTGTCGGCCGCCGCATCCTCGCCGGTGAGCACCGCCAGCACGCCCGGCGCCGCTTGGGCAGCCCGCGTGTCGATCGCGTCGATCTTCGCATGGGCATGCGGCGAGCGCAGAAAATAGGCATAGGTCTCGCGGGGCAGGTGGATGTCGTCCACATAGCGCCCCTTTCCCATGATGAAGCGCTGGTCTTCCTTGCGCGCCACCCGGGCACCGATCCCTGTATCGGTCATGATCTCAACTCCTCGCCTCGGCCGTGTCGCGACTACATGCGCGAAGCGCCGGCCTGAATCGCCTTGACGATATTGTGGTAGCCGGTGCAGCGGCAGATATTGCCCTCGAGCTCATGGCGCACCGTTTCCTCGGAAAGCGATTTGCCCTTGCGGCTGACCATGTCGACGGCCGTCATGATCATGCCCGGGGTGCAGAAGCCGCATTGCAGCCCGTGATGCTCGCGGAACGCCTCCTGCATCGGATGGAGCTTGCCGTTCCGCGCCAGTCCCTCGATGGTGGTCACTTCCGCGCCGCCGCAGGAAGCTGCCAGCACCGTGCAGCTCTTGACTGCCCGGCCGTCGATCAGCACGGTGCAGGCGCCGCACTGGCTGGTGTCGCAACCGACATGGGTGCCGGTGAGGTTGAGCTGGTTCCGCAAGAAATCGACGAGCAGGGTCCGGCCCTCGACGTCGCCGGAGACCTTGCTTCCATTCACTGTCATTGCCACGACGGGCATTCCATCCTCCCTGATGACCGCGGGGACCACTTCAAGCTTCTTCTTATCCAGTCCTGGGCAGTGTGGCCGCGGAATCCGCTGGTGCCGGAAGCTTGCTTCACTTGCCGAAGGCGGTCAAGCAAACCCCGCGACTTGCGCTATCATGCCCGGTAAGCCGGCAGCGCACCGCCGAAAGGAGGCAGCATGCTCCACCGTCAGACAGTGCTGGTCCTGCTCATCGTTCTCGGCCTCGTCGGCCCGGCAGCGGCCCAGACGCCTTCCGACAGCGACCAGGCGGCGTTCCGGAGCATCATTTCGAGCCAGATCGAGGCTTTCCGGAGTGGTGACGGCGCCAAGGCGTTCTCCTTCGCCTCCCCCACCCTCAACCGCCAATTCGGCAGCCCGGAAACGTTCATGGAGATGGTCCGCCGCGGCTACCAGCCAGTCATCGATCCCCAGAGCTTCACCTTCGGTCCGGTGACCGCGGAGATGAACGGTCGTCCGACCCAGGTCGTGACCATCCTCGACAAGGCCGGCAAGAGCTGGACGGCGCTCTATGCCTTCGAGCGCCAGCCTGACGGCACCTGGCGCATATCGGGAGTGATCCTGAAGGAGCTCGAGGGGGTCGATGCCCGCGCTTCCGGGCTCACTGTTCCGGCGTGATGGCGGGGGACTTTCAACCTATGTCGCAAAAGACAAAGTCCGCCCGCCAGTCTTGCCTAAACTCCGGCAAGTTCGAGGGAGCGAGGAGCCAGAACACCCATGAATCCCAAGGTCATCATCACCTGCGCCGTCACCGGGGCGGGTGACACCGTCGGCAGACATCCGGCGATACCCGTGAAGCCGCGCGACATCGCCGCATCGGCGCTCGAGGCCGCCGCGGCCGGCGCCGCCGTGGTTCATTGCCATGTTCGCGATCCCGAGACCGGCAAGGGCGCCCGGGGGGTCCATCTTTACCGGGAGGTGGTCGAGCGCATACGCGAGCGCAACAAGGACGTCATCGTCAACCTGACCGCCGGGATGGGTGGCGACCTGGAAATCGGCGCCGGCGAGAAGCCCAAGAACTTCGGCCCCGGCACCGACCTGGTCGGACCGGTCGAGCGGCTGCTCCATGTCGCCGAGCTCCGGCCCGAGATCTGCACCCTCGACTGCGGCTCGCTCAATTTCGGCGACGGCAACGGCATTGTCGTCCAGACGCCGCAGCAGCTCCGGGAGCAGGCACGGCTCATCCAGTCCTACGGCGTCAAGCCCGAGATGGAGATCTTCGATTCCGGCAATCTCTGGTTTGCCAAGCAGCTTTGCGCCGAGGGCCTTATCGACGACCCGCCGCTCTTCCAGCTCTGCCTGGGCATCCCCTGGGGCGCCCCCTGCAACCCCGCGACATTGGTCTATCAAGTCGGCGAGCTGCCGCCCAACGCCATCTGGGCAGCGTTCGGCATTGGCCGCAACCAGATGCCGATGGTCGCCCAGGCGGCGTTTCTCGGCGGCCATGTCCGGGTCGGCCTCGAGGACAATCTGTGGCTCGAAAAGGGCGTCCATGCTTCGAACGGCACCCTGGTCGAGCGCGCGGCCAAGATTCTCGAGCTGATCGGCACCACCGTCGCCACTCCGGCCGAGGCGCGCGACATTCTGAAGCTCAGGCAACGGTGATCCCATGGGCGAGATCGCAACCGTCGGCATCGCCGGCACCGGCCTGATCGGTGCTGGCTGGGCGGCCCGGCTCCTCATCCGCGGCGTCGATGTCATCGCCTTCGACCCGGCGCCGGCCGCCGAGGCGAAGCTCAAGGCGGCCATCGACGTCGCCTGGCCGTCCATGGAGCGGCTCCTCGGCCGCAAGCCCGCCCGCCTCGGCAAGCTCACCTTCACCACCTCGCTCAGCGACATGGCGAAGGCCGCCGATTTCATCCAGGAGGCCGCCCCCGAACGCGAAGAGCTGAAGATCCGCCTGTTCCGCGAGATCGGCGAGATCGCCCGGCCGGACGTCATCATCGCCTCGTCATCATCGGGATTTCTGCCGTCGCGGCTCCAGTCGCATTGCCCCCATCCCGAGCGGGTGCTGATCGGCCACCCGTTCAACCCGGTCTACCTCCTGCCGCTTGTCGAGACCGTTCCCGGCAAGGAGACCAGCACCGCCTTCATGGATCGGGCGGACGCCTTCTACACCTCGATCGGCATGCACGTGCTCCGGCTGAAAAAGGAGATCCCCGGCTATATCTGCGACCGCCTGCAGGAGGCGCTGTGGCGCGAGGCGCTGCACTGCCTGAACAAGGATGTCGGCTCGACCGGCGACATCGACGATGCCATCACCTACTCGGCCGGGCTGCGCTGGGCCTTCATGGGGTCGTTCATGACCTATCATCTGGCGGGCGGACCGGGCGGCATGCGCGACTTCATCCGCCAGTTCGACCCGAGCCTGGAGCTGCCCTGGACCGATCTGCGCTATCCCAAATGGAGCGACAAGCTGGAACGTCGGCTGATCGAGGGCTGCGAGGCCCAGGCCGCCGGGCGCTCGGTGGCGGAGATCGAGGCCAAGCGCAACGACGTCCTCGTCGATCTCTTGCGGCTCCTGAAGCAGCACCGGATCGGTGCCGGCCTGGCTCTTGCCCGCGAGGACGAAGCGGCAAGGACCAACCCCCAGCCCGTCAAGCGCTGGAAACCCGGCGCCAAGGTCGCCGCTCCGCTCAAGAGCTGGAAGGGAACTGTCGATCCCTCATGGCTCGACTATAATGGCCACATGACCGAGGCGGCCTATCTCACCGCCTTCGGCGAGGCCACCGATATGCTGTTCCGCTTCATCGGCGACGACGAGAGCTATCGCGCATCGGGACGCAGCTTTTACACGGTCGAGACCCATATGAATTTCTTCCGCGAGCTGAAGGCCGGCCAGCCGCTCGCCGTCGAGACCCAGTTGATCGGCTTCGACGACAAGCGCATGCATCTGTTCCACCACATGTTCCGCCGCCGCGAGCTGATCGCGACCGCCGAGCAGATGCTGCTCCATGTCGACTCCAAGGCCGCCAAGGCAAGCCCGATTCCGCCCGAGCAGGCGGCGGCGCTCGCGGCCATCGCCGAGGCCCATCGCGGTCTCGACAGGCCTGCGGAGCTCGGCCGCATCATGCGCCTGCCCAAGCCGAAGCCGGCCACGCGGCGCAAACCTTCTGCATCGGCGTCCGACGGCAGCGGTCGAAGGGCGCTCGAATGAGCAAGCTGCGGGTGATGATCACGGCTGCCGGAACCGGCATCGGTGCCGCCATCGCCCGCGCCTTCGCCGATGAAGGGCACCGTGTCCATGCGAGCGACATCGACGAAGAGGCGCTGTCCCGGCTCAATGACGATTATCCCGAGATCGTCACCACGCCGGTCGATGTCCGCGACGAGGATGCGATCGACACCTGGTTCGACGATACGGTGGACGCCGTCGATGGCCTCGACGTCCTCGTCAACAATGCCGGCATCGCCGGCCCGACCGCCACCGTCGAGGATATGGATTTCGAGGGCTGGCGCGAGTGCCTGACCGTCTGCCTCGATGCGCAATTCCTGACCTGCCGCCGCGCCGTGCCGCTGATGAAGGATCAGCGCTCGGGCTGCATCATCAACATCTCCTCGACCGCCGGCCTTTTCGGCCTGCCCTTCCGCACCCCTTATGCCGCCGCCAAATGGGGCGTGATTGGCCTCACCAAATCTTTAGCCGTCGAGGTCGGCCGCTGGAACATCCGCGTCAACGCCATCTGCCCCGGCGCCGTCGAGGGCGACCGGATGGATCGCGTGATCGCTGCCGAGTCGCGCACCTCGGGCCGCAGCCAGGCGGAACTTCGCGCCGAATACACCAAGGGCGTGTCGCTCAATCGCTTCGTGCGCCCACAGGAAATTGCCGCGCTCGCCCTGTTCCTGGCCTCGCCGGCGGCGGCGATGATTTCGGGCCAGGCCATTGCCGTCGATGGCAATACCGAGACATATCATACCGAGTGACCGGCCAAGGTGCCGTCGAGCAAGGGATTGTCGGCCATGAATTTCGCCCTGACCGAAGAACAGCGAATGATCGTCGAGACCACGCGGTCGTTCGTGGAGAACGAGCTCTACCCCCACGAAATCGAGGTCGAGCGCACCGGCGAGCTCCGGCCGGAATTGCGGGAGGAGCTGAAGCGCAAGGCGATCGATGCCGGGCTCTATGCCGCCAACATGCCGGCCGAGGTCGGCGGCGCCGGTCTCGATACGGTGAGCTGGGTGCTTTACGAGAAGGAGCTCGGCAAGGCCAATTTCGCCCTTCATTGGAACTGTGTCGGGCGACCCTCGAACATCCTCATGGCCTGTGTCGGCGAGCAGCGCCAGCGCTATCTCCTGCCCTGCGTCAGCGGCGAGAAATCCGACTGCCTGGCGATGACCGAGCCGGGCGCCGGCTCCGACATCCGCAGCATGAAGACCTCGGCGGTCCGCGACGGCTCCGATTTCATCATCAATGGGGTCAAGCATTTCATCAGCCATGCCGATGTTGCCGATTTCGTGATCCTGTTCGCAGCGTCGGGCGAGGAGGAGACCCCGCGCGGCAGGAAGAAGCTCATTACCGCCTTCCTGATCGACAAGGGAACGCCGGGATTCCAGGTGCGTCCGGGCTACCGCAATGTCTCGCATCGCGGCTACAACAATTCGATTCTCGAATTCGACGACTGCCGCGTGCCGGCGAGCCAGGTGCTCGGCGAGGTTCACCAGGGCTTCGAGGTGGCCAATGAGTGGCTCGGCGCCACCCGGCTCCAGGTCGCCGCCACCTGCCTTGGCCGCGCCGAGCGGGCACTCGGCCATGCGCTGCAATGGTCCATCGACCGCAAGCAGTTCGGCCAGCAGATCGGCAAGTTCCAGGGCGTCTCCTTCAAGCTTGCCGACATGGCGGTCGAGCTCAGGGCGGCCGAGCTGCTCACCCTCGACGCGGCATGGAAGTTCGACCAGAAGACGGTGACCGACATGGATATGGCGATGGCCAAGCTCAAGGCCACCGAGGTGCTGGCCTTCATCGCCGACGAGGCCATCCAGATTCATGGCGGCATGGGGCTCATGGACGACCTGCCGCTCGAGCGAATCTGGCGCGATGCCCGGGTGGAGCGCATCTGGGAAGGCACGAGCGAGATCCAGCGCCACATCATCTCGCGGTCATTGCTGCGCCCGCTTGGCGGTTGACCGATGAGCCAGCCCGTCCCGCTGACACGCCTCCTCTGGCCGAGCTCGATCGCCTTCATCGGCGGCACCGAAGCCGAGATCGCGCTGGTCAAGACTCGCGCCCTCGGCTTTGCCGGCCGGCTCTATGCCGTAAACCCCAGGCGATCGAGTCTCGGCGGCGTCGATTGCCATGCGAGCGTCGCCGCGCTGCCGGAGGCGCCGGATGCCGCTTTCATCTCGGTCAAGCGCGAGCCGACCATCGAGATCGTCGGCGAGCTTGCCCGCCGCGGCAGCGGCGGTGCGGTGGTCTATGCCTCGGGCTTTGCCGAGATCGGCGGCGACGGCCCGGCGCTGCAGGCCGAGCTGGTGCGCGCCGCCGCCGGCATGCCGATCATGGGGCCGAACTGCTACGGCTTTATCAACTTTATCGGCAAGACCAGCCTGTGGCCCGACGAGTATGGCGGGGAGCCACGCGAGCGTGGTGTCGCCATCATCACCCAGTCAGGCAATATCGCCATCAATTTCACCATGACGCGGCGTGGCCTGCCGCTTGCCGCCATCTACACGCTCGGCAACCAGGCCGACATCGACATCGCTGCCCTGCTCGATGCCCTCGCCGGCGACGACCGGATCACCGCCATCGGGCTGCATATCGAAGGCTTGCGCGATCCGATCAACTTTGCCGCCGCCATGGTCAAGGCGCGCAGTCACCGCAAGCCGGTCATCGCCCTCAAGACTGGCCGCTCCGAACAGGGGGCAAAGGTGGCGATGAGCCATACGAGCTCGCTTGCCGGTTCGGACACGCTCTACGATGCGCTGTTTGAGCGCTATGGCGTGGCCCGGGTGAAGACGATCACCCAATTCGTCGAGACCCTGAAATTCCTCCATCATGGCGGCGCCCTCGCTGGCGGACGCTGCGTCTCGATGAGTTGCTCCGGCGGCGAGGCGGCCCTGGTCGCCGACCTGGCGCTCGACCGCAAGCTCGAATTCCCGCCCTTCGCATCCACCACCGCGGCCCGGGTCGCGGCGACGCTCAGCGACTATGTCGCGATCGACAATCCTCTCGATTATCACACCTTTATCTGGGGCAACCGGGAGAAGCTGACCGACACCTTCGCCGCCGTGCTGGCGGGCGGCTTCGATGTCGGCATGCTGCTCCTCGACACGCCGACCGCGCCAAACATCAATACTGCCGGCTGGCTCATGGCGATCGACGCGATGATCGACGCCGCCGGCCGCACCGGCGCCCGTTCCGCCGTCGTCGCCACGCTGCCCGAATGCCTCCCCGAATCGGTCGCCGGGCAGCTGTCGGCCAGCGGCATTGCGCCGATGGCCGGGCTTGATGACGCGCTGGCCGCCTTCGAGGCGGCAGCCGCGATCGGCGCCGCCTGGGCCCGCAACGAGCCGGTGCCGAAACTGTCCCGGCCGGAGCGTCTCGGCCATGGCGCAAGACCGCTGACCGAATATCAGGCGAAGATGTTGCTGGCCGCCGCCGGCCTTGCCATACCCGACGGCGTCATCGCGGCACCCCTCGACGCCGCCGATGCAGCACGCCGGCTCGGCCTTCCTGTCACGGTGAAGGCATCGAGCGGCGCGCTCTCCCACAAGACCGAGGCGGGCGGCGTCGCCCTCGATCTCAAGAGCCCGGAAGAGGTGCGGGACAGCGCGCTGCGGATGCAGGCGCTTGCCAGCGAAGTCCTGATCGAGAAAATGGTCATCGGCGCCGTCTGCGAGCTCATCATCGGCATCAAGAGCGACTCGCAATTCGGCCTTGCCCTCGTCATCGGCGCCGGCGGCGTCCTGACCGAGCTTCTCAAGGATACGGTGACGCTGCTGCTTCCGACGTCGCGTCAGGAGATCGACCGGGCGCTCGGGCGCCTGCGCGTTTCAGCGCTGATCGATGGCTTCCGCGGCAGGCGGGGCGACCGTGCCGCGGTGATTGCTGCCATCGAGGCGGTCGCGCGCTTTGCCGAGGCCCACGCTCCCTATCTCGAAGAGCTCGACGTCAATCCTCTGATGGTCCTGCCGCCAGGCCAGGGCGCAATCGCGGTCGATGCTCTGATCAGGCTGCGCCAGACAACAGGAGATTGATCACGCGATGTCAAATCCGATCAGAACCGAACGGCGAGGACCGGTGCTGGAAGTCACCATCGACCGCCCCAAGGCCAACGCCATCGATGCGCCGACCAGCCGCATCATGGGCGAGATCTTCGCCGGCTTCCGCGATGACCCGGAGCTGCGCGTCGCCATCCTCACCGGCGCCGGCGAGAAGTTCTTTTGCCCGGGCTGGGATCTCAAGGCCGCTGCCGCCGGCGAGTCGCCCGATGCCGACTACGGCGTCGGTGGCTTTGGCGGACTGCAGGAGCTCAAGGGGCTGAACAAGCCGGTCATCGCCGCCGTCAATGGCATCGCCTTTGGCGGCGGCTTCGAGATTGCCCTCTCGGCCGATCTCATCCTTGCCGCTGATCACGCCACCTTTGCCCTTCCCGAGATCCGCTCCGGCACGCTTGCCGATGCCGCGACCATCAAGCTGCCGCGCCGCATGCCCTATCACATCGCCATGGAGCTTCTGTTCACCGGCCGGGTCATGGATGCCGAAGAGGCCCGCCGCTGGGGCGTGGTCAATGAGGTGGTTCCGGCGGGCCGGCTGATGGCGCGGGCCCACGATCTCGCCGATCTCCTCGCCTCCGGGCCGCCGCTCGTCTTCGCCGCCATCAAGGAGACGATCCGCGAGACCGCTCA
>Ga0075421_100002723_pt1 | contig 21098 bp, 23 predicted proteins | sample SoiMetdeltSBSDD5_FD_75292 | JGI IMG/M metagenome (GOLD analysis project Ga0075421, IMG submission 75292) | Bulk soil microbial communities from a Populus tree surrounding site in Tennessee, USA - Soil MetaG P. deltoides SBSDD5 | ecosystem: Environmental > Terrestrial > Soil > Tree plantation... | reverse complement strand
CGGCCCCGGCACGCCGTTCAGCACGATGGCGCCTCGCAGCTTGCCCTGATAGCGCGCGTAATCGGAGTCGGCGCGTATTCGGACCGCGATAGACGTCCCCGTCACCATACCGTTGGTCGGAAGCGTCCAGGCCCGCGGCATCGCGTTGATGCGGAGATAGGTCGGAGCCGTCATCTCGATCGAGAAACGGTCCAGCTCCCAGCTGGGCCCGCGCCGGCCCCACGGCTCGAGCGCCGCGCGCGCCAGTCCCCAGGACGCGAGCTGATCCCGCGCCCAGGCCGCGGCGCGCATGTAGCCCGCCGAGCCGGAGAGGCGCGGGCCGTTCAGGTCCGAGAGGCCCAGCGCGGTCTCCAGCACATGAGACCGGTTCATGGCCTCGTCGCGAATGCGGCCGAGCACGGCGGTGACCGAATCCTGCTGCGCCGCCGCTCCGGTCGAGACGAGGGTGCACACGGCCGCGGAAACGATCACCGCCTTCAGGCACCGTCTCACGGTGCGAGCGCGCATCGAACCTCCCAGGTGGGTTACTGCCGGCACGGCGCGGCGGGATCGGGCTTCGGATGATCGACGGCAGGCCTGTGGTCCATGTTGCCCAGGTGGACCGCGATGTCTTCCACCAAGTTGGCCACGCGCGCCATGTGCTCGTAATCGATGTACTGCGGCTCGTCGGTCACCTGATGGTAGTCCGAGTGGAGACCAGTCGTGAAGAAAGTGATCGGGATGCCGTATCGCGCGTAGGAATAATGATCGCTGCGACAGTAGATGTTGGACGGGTGACCGTCGGCATCGATGGCATAGTCCAGGGTCAAATTGTGCTTGCCCTGCGTGTTGACGTGTTCGATGATGTCGCCTAGCTCGGTCGAGAGCCGGCGCGAGCCGACCAGCTGCACGTACGTCGGCGAGCCGTGAATCGGCGTACGGTCCTTGGTGCGTCCGACTTCGTCGTCCGCATCCCCACGGCCTACCATGTCCATGTTGAGCTGCGCCACGATCGAATCGCGGAGGACGGTCGGATGGTCCGTGAAAAAGCGCGAGCCGAGCAGCCCCCGCTCTTCGCCCGTGTGCCAGACGAAGAGGATCGAGCGTTTCGGCTTCCTGGGCAATGAATTGATTCGCTCGGCGATCTCCAACACGGTCACGGTGCCCGAGCCATCGTCGTCGGCGCCGTTGGAGATGGAATCGACACGGCTCGCATTCGAGTGCGCGGCGCGCCAGGCGGCGAGCAGCGAGTCGACCTTCGCCTGCTGGGCCGGTGTCGCCTGGTTGCCGAAGTCGTCGGCTCCCTCGGGCCGGACTACGTGGTTCCAGATACGGATCGAGTCGTGGTCCACCGGGCGCGCGATTCCGATGTGATCGTTGTGCGCTCCGATGGCGACGTACTCGCCCTTGAGTTTGGGATCGCTCCCCGGGACGATGGCGACCACGTTGCGCGAGGGGAATTGGGCCGGCGTCACATTCCATTTGAGGTTGATGCCGACCACCGCCCCGGCCGCGCCCAGGGTGAGGGAATCGAACGGGGTCGGAAACAGCTTGGCCGCGGCCGCCTGGGACACGAGCAGGACGAGCGGCTGTGGAGTGGGTGGGACCTGGCTGTCGTCCAGGAACGTTTGCGGCCGCCGCAACCCAGCCAGGATGGGCGGTGGCACGCTATCCAGCCCCACGATGGCGAGGCCCCAGGCGCCCACGGTGGGCGCGCGACGGAGGGCACGGAGCGAGTTGAACCCGGCGCTCCGCAGCACCACGAGTTTGCCCGCTGCTTGCGCTTCGGTCAGCTGGTGCAGCGTATCGCCGACCATGCCGCCGAAGACGACGCCGAGCGTGTCATTGGCGGCGGGCTGGCGTACGAGCGGGACATAGTCGGCGAATGCCACCAGCGGTCCGCCGGGCACGGTAAACGTGGACGCCGTATCGAGGCTGCGCGATTTCAGGGGAATGGTCTGAAAGTACGTGCCGCTGTCGCCCGCCGGTTGCAGACCCATGCGCCGTACCTGGGCCGCGATGTAGTCGGTGGCTTTGACATTGCCCGCGGTGCTCGCGTCCCGGCCCATCATCGAATCGTCCGCGTAGATGTAGAGCCGAGTCATGAGGTCGGCCGCGGTGATGGCGGGCGTCGTGGGTTGCGGTGCGTGAGTTCGAGTGAGTGAGCCTTGGGCCATCGCGTTGACGGGGAAAATCAAAAGCAGTACGGGGCCTAATCGAAAACGCATGCAGCCTCCGGGAGCGGACGACGAGAAACAGGGCGACGGGATTGGGATTCCGTCGCCCTGTACGCTAGACGTATACTGGACGTTGAGCGAGCCCTACTCGGCCTTCGCCTCGTCATTGGGACGCTTGCGGAACAGGCGAAACAGAAGCCAAATGGCGAACACGACGAGGGCGATCTTCGCGAAGAAGAAGACGACGCCGAGCAGGGTGCCGATAAGCGGCAGCAAAAGGAAGCCGAGCACACCGACCGCGGCGAGGCCAAGCACTGGCTTAAACATGCGGAATCCGGGTAAAAGGGTATGCGCCCTACGGAGCGGGCGCCTCAAAAGTGTCGCGGGGCCTGCCTCCGGACCATACATCCGACCACCCCTTCACCGTCGTATCTTCGGCACTATGAGACGGCTGCGCAATCTCTTGACCTTCTTGATGATCCTCCCGGCCCGGACGGCTCTGGCCCAGGTGCCGGACTCCGCAACGACTGAGACCGCGGTTTTCGCCGGTGGCTGCTTCTGGGGAGTGGACGCCGTGTTCAAGCACGTGCGCGGGGTGATCTCCGTCGTGTCGGGCTACGCTGGCGGAGGCGCCGCCACCGCGTTCTACCCGGTCGTCTCGACCGGCCTCACGGGGCATGCGGAATCGGTGCGAGTCACCTACGACCCCCGCCAACTGTCCTATCGCAAGCTGCTCGAGGTTTTCTTTGCGGTAGCCCATGACCCCACTCAGCTGAACCGGCAGGGCCCGGACGAGGGGACCCAGTACCGCTCGGCGATTTTCTACGTCACCGAAGCCCAGCGCCAGGCCGCGCAAGCCTACATCGGGGACTTGACCCAATCGCGCGCCTTTCGGGATCCGATCGTCACGCAAGTCGTGCCGTTGCAGCGGTTTTTCCCGGCTGAGACCTATCACCAGGATTATCTTGCCCACCACCTGACGCAGCCGTACATCGTGTACAACGATGTGCCCAAACTGCGGCACCTGGAACAGCGCTTCCCGGAGCTGTACCAACCGTAACGCCCCTCGAGTTTGTCACAAACCGGAGCAGCCGCTCCGGGGCGGGGTACTTTTTGGAACGTTATGGGGCCGAACCTCTCCTGGCGGCGCGTCGCCTTCCTGGTGGGGCTCGCGGTCGTATATACGGCGGCCGGGAAGCTCGGGCTACGCCTCGGCCTCGTCAATCCGAGCGCGTCTCCCGTGTGGGCGCCGACCGGGATCGCGCTGGCCGCTTTCATCGTCGCCGGCAACGGCGCATGGCCCGCGATTTTCGGCGGCGCCCTGCTCTACAACCTGACCACGGCCGGCTCGCTCGGCACATCACTGGCCATCGCCTCCGGCAATACGCTCGAGGCGTTCGCTGGCGCCTACCTGGTCCGCCGCTGGGCCGGCGGCATTCATGCGTTCGAGCAGGGCGGCGACGTGGTGCGGTTCGCGGCGTTGGGCGGAATCGCCGCCACGGTTATCAGCCCGACGGTCGGCGTCACCAGTCTCACGGCCGGCGGGTTCGCCCCGTGGAGCGACTACCTCAATATCTGGCTCACCTGGTGGCTGGGGGACGCGGCGGGCGCCCTGATCGTGGCGCCGCCGTTGATCCTGTGGAGCGACCGCCGACGCGTGGTCTGGACCTGGCGGCGACTGGCCGAGGCGGCCGCGCTGTTCTTGTCGCTCACCGTGCTGGGATCCTTGGCCTTCGGTCCGCTGGGAGGGCCGTCGCTCGGGTTCCTCTGTATCCCCGTCTTGATCTGGGCGGCCCTGCGCTTCGGGCCTCGCGTGGCGGCGACGGCGGCGGCGGTGCTCGCCGTGATCGCCGTCGCGCAGGTCATGGACGCCCTCGCGAGCCTCCCCAAAGTCCAGGCCAACGCGCAGCTCTTGCTGCTGCAGACGTTCATGGCCGTCACCTCGGTGACGATTCTCGTGCTGGCGGCGGTGTCGATGGAGCGGCGCCGTGGCGAGCGGCGGCTGCGCGCCCTGGCCACGACCGACCCGCTGACAGGGCTCGCCAACTACCGGCTGTTCGTGGCGGAGCTGCAGGCGGAAATAAAGCGGGCGCAGCGGACGTCGCGCGGCTTCGCCCTGGTGTTCTTCGATCTCGACGGCCTCAAGCAGATCAACGACCAACACGGGCACATGGCCGGCAACGAGGCCTTGTGCCGCTTGGCCGAATGCATTCGATCGACGTGCCGGGAAATCGACACGCCGGCACGTTTCGGCGGTGACGAGTTCGCGATCGTGCTGCCGGAAGCCGACGAAGTGGAGGCCCTGGGTGTGGCGCAGCGCGTGCGCGCCCGGCTGGGCGAAGATGCGACCACCCCGACGCTCTCCACCAGCGTCGGGGTGGCGTTATACCCGCGCGACGGCGACACCATCGAGAGCCTCATCGGCACCGCCGACCGCGCCCTCTACGGCATGAAGCAGGCCCGGCCCTAGGTGTTGAGCAGCGACTTCAGGTTAAGCGACTTCGACTGGGCCGTGATCTCGTCCTTGACCCGCGGGAAGATCGTCTTGGCATCCTCCTGAAACTGGGCGAACAACCGCTTCAAGTCCGCCGGGCTGAGCCGGCGGCCCTGCGCGTAGTACGTCTTCGCCACATGCCCCAGGGCATAAGTCGTCGCAAACGTCACGGCCACGTTCGCCGCGCCGCCGATCAGGCCCCCGAACAGCTTCCGCACCACGCCTTCCACCGCCTGCGCGGCCGCCCCGAGTCCCAGTGTCGCCGCGAGATCCTTCACCGAACCCGCGTCCAGCCGCTGGCCGTAATGCTGGCCGACCTGGTATACCAGGCGCAGCTGCAGCGGCAGGATCACGACGGTGGCGAGCTTGTCGGGCAACAGCTCCACGGCGCCCGTGATCATGGCTTGCTGCAGAATCTGCTTGTCGAGCGCCTCGTCGGATGGCGGCAGACCGGTGCCGACCTCGATCTTGGGTGCCGCTTGCGCCGCGGCGAGACCGGCCGCGCTCGTCTCGATCGCGGCCGTGGTCGCCGGATCGAGTCCCAGCGCGTTGCGGAGGGTGTTCAGGAAATCGGTCTCCTTGGCGTTGAGCGACCCGTCCGCGTTACAGACGACCAGGGCCGTCTCGTAGGCCTTGCGACGCGCCTCGTCGTCGGACAAGCGGGCCGCGATCTGTTTCAGCGTCGCCGGGTCGCTGGTGCCGCGCTGGGCCACGGCGTCCACGTCGGCGATGCCCAACTTGCCGAGGGTCGTCCGCAGCTCTTTGTCTTCGTCTGGCGTGGTGCGGCCGTCGGACAGGGCGGCGAGAAAGGCGATCGTAACGATCGGGGACTGGTCGCGCTCGTTCATGTCGTAACTCCGGACAGGATGCGGTTCGTGAATCTAGTGGATCTGAGCGAGTTGTCATTGCGCGCGAAGGACTACGGGGAAGGCGTTCAGCGGTTTCGATTAGCCGTGAAAACGAAGAGCCGGGGAGAATCAGCTCCCCGGCCCGTTCGACTCAGCGTGAGAATCCGGATCAGTCACTGGCCGACGTGATGTCCGGTTTCTCCTGGAGGATGATCAGAAATCTGGAATTCACCCAGAACTGCTCCGGCGATGTAATGCGGAGACTGGGCGATGTGATGTGGCCGTTGGCATCCGGCTTGGTCTCGAGGAAGTTGGGATCCTGCCGCGACAGGATGCGATAGGTGCCGGTCGCCACCGGGAGCGGAATCTCCATCACCTGGCGGCGGTCGATGGCCGTGAACTGCGACGCATCGATGTTGCGCGACGGCTGCAATGTCGTTCCGGTCTTCCACAGCACCCAGAACACCCGGCTGCCGCCCTCTTCGACGATCAGCCCCTTCTCCTTCAGCTGGTCCTTGGTGCCGACCACATAGTAGACCGTGTTTTCCCGCACGGTCATGGTCGTCACGGTGTCGGTGAGCGCCACGTTTTGCGCGTGCAGCGTGTCGACCGTGGCCGTCAACGCCGTGAGCTGGTCCCGCTGCGCCGTGATCGTTTCCTGCAAGCTCATGACTGTCTGCTCGAGGGTCGAGCGCAGACTGTCGGAGATGTGCGTGAGATTGCGAATCTGGCGCGCACTGGCCTTGAGACGGGTGTCGGCGTCATTCACCTTGCCGACGATGTAGTGAATCGATTGCACCAGCGAGTCGTGCTGCGCCGCGGCCGGGGACTCGGTCGAAATTTGCAGGTTGCGCACCTGCGCCCTGGTCAGCTCGGACGTGACGTCGGCCAGCGTGCGGGCCTGCATCGCGAGCTGCGTGATCAGGCTGTCCTTCTGAGCCGAAATGGTGTCGTATGAGGCGAGTCGAGTCTGCTGCTGTTTGGTCGGCCCGCAAGCGGCGAGCACAGCCAAAGCAGGCGCCACGAATCGCAGTGTCGAAGCGTGCGACGGCATAAGGGGAACCTCCGTCCGTAAGGGCCGCGTCGCTGCGGCCGTGGGTCTACCAGGCTGTGATACTGAGACAGCGGCTGGGTAGTTCCACCCCCGTCAGCGCTTCACCTTGGGATACAGGAGGGAGGCGACCTGGTCGTTGACCAGATCGGAAAACAGCAGGAAATGCCGTTCGCAGAAGCGGGCAGTCGAAACCGTGTCCCCCCCTTGCCTGTGCAGCGTCACCAGGGTGACGATTTGATCAGGAGGTGAAAGGGTTCGCTCGTGTTCCCTGCAATGGTCGCAGGGTCCTACGATGTCGGCTTCGCCGGTCCAGATCCGCACCACGGGTTCGATTCCTCGAGAGTCTTGGTTGGCGGGGAAAATGCACTTCTTGTGCCGTATCTCAACACGTCCATTGGCAGGCGCTTAGCTCCGGAGCCCGGTCGAGACCCTCTGGCAAGGTGAGGCAAGGTCTGGCGGTTCCTTCAGGGCTCGAGCGGTGTCGCGTCCCGTGCCGTCCCGTGTCGCGCGAGCGCCCTAACCATCCGGTCATCCGCATTGAGCTTCTCGATGACGGCCACCAGGGCCGCGTCACACGCCGTCTACTTCAATCCCGGAGCGCACCATGTCACGCAGGTCACCACATGCGCTGGCCATCGGCGCCGCCTTGCTGCTCGCCGCCTGCTCCCAGGATCAAGCCACCAACTCGCAGGATCCCTTGCCCCCCGCCGTCGGGCCGTCGCTCGCAGCGAGCAACGCCAGCTGTGGCAACGGCAACACCCATCCCGGGGCGACCATCATCGACAAAGTCATCACGCCGCCGGCCTGGGCGATGGCGGTGCGCGATGACGGGCTCGCCTATTTCACCGAGGCCTTCAACGCAGGCGTCGGCATCACGAGCACCAAGACCCGTACGTTGGACGGCTTTATCGCCACCGGCAATGCGCCCACCGGCGTCGCATTCTCACCCGATGGCAACACCGCGTATGTCGCCAACCAGCTCGACAATAACGTGTCGGTGATCAACGTCGTGAGCGGCCAGGTGGTGGCGACGATCCATACCGCCAACGGGGAGGCGACGTTCGCCGTGCAGGTGTCGCTCGACGGCAGCCGCCTCTTCATCGGCACCAATACCACCGTGGTGTACATCGTCGATACGTCGAACAACCAGATCATCGGCAGCCTCAGCGTGGGCGACGCCCCGAACGCGTTCGTCGTGGCGCCCGATAACCGCATCATCTACGTCAGCTCGTTCGTGGGTGGGACAGTCACCGAGATCGACATGTTCACCGGCACCGTGCTGCGCACGTTTTCCATCGGGGGCACGCCGCAGGGCATGGCCATCACTCGCAAAGGCGACCGGCTGTACGTCGCGAACGAGGCCGGGTTCCTGACCGAGATCACACTGCAGTCGGGACTCATCACCGCGACCATGCCGCTGTCGGGCGGCGGGTTCGGCGTGGGCGTTACGGCCGACGACAATCAGGCGTGGGTCGCGATTCCATTCTCGGGGTCAGTGCAGATCTTCAATCTGAACACGCGGCGTCTGAGCCAGGCGATCACCGTCGGTGGGCAGCCACGCCGCTTGGCGTTCAGCCAGCGCGGCGCGATTGGAGCGATCGCGAACCTGGACGGCTTCGTCACGTTTGTGCGGTGAAGCAGCTATCAGGTATCAGCTATCAGCCTTCAGCTAAGCTGATAGCTGATAGCTGATAGCGCCTTTTATTCTCAGGCCCCCAGCGCCATCAGCGCGCCCTCGTGCTCCAGCAGCCAGCGCTTGCGCTCGAGGCCACCGCCGAAACCAGTCAGCTCGCCGCGCGATCCGATCACGCGGTGGCAGGGGACGACGATGGGAATCGGGTTCTGGCCGTTGGCAGCGCCGACGGCGCGCGTAGCGTGCCCGTCACCCAGCCGGCGGGCGATCGCGCCGTAGCTCGTGGTCGTGCCGTAGGGAATGGTGCGCAACACATCCCACACCCGGCGCTGGAACTGGGTCCCGCCGGGCTCGAGCGACAGGTCGAAGGTTGTGCGGGCGCCCGCGAAGTATTCCGTCAGCTGTTGACAGGCCTGGGTGAGCAACGCGCTGGCGGGGCCCATTCCATTGTCTTCGACCCAATCCGTTCCACGCTTCGGCTTACGATCCCGGCTCGGAAAGTAGATCCCGGTGACCGCCGCCTCGCTGGCGGTGAGGACCAGCTCCCCAACGGGGCTAGGCAGTCGGGCGGAGTACGTCGCCATGGCAGTGAACGGAGTATACCCCCTATCGGGAGGGGGGAGATGGGCGAAAGTGCAGCGGATCCCTGAGGCTCTGCAGCTCCCGGTAGTAGTACAGCGCAGTGGGCCGCCTGTCCTTGAACCGCAGTCGCTTGAGGAATTCCACCTCCCGCTCGGTCGCGGTGGCGCTGAGGGCGTCGTCTTCCAGGAACTGTTTGAGTCCGGGCTCCACTTCGAGCGCGCCGGGAGATTCTCGTTCGCTGAACTCGAACTTTCTCACCTGGCCGCCATTCCCAGCCGCCCGCCCGCTCAGGTTGATCTCCAACGCGAACGTCGCCAGGTCGATGTCCCAGGACTCGATCAGGGGATCCAGAAACGACACGCAGTGCTCGGCTGACACGTGGAAGATGTCCGTATCGAGGAACTCGAGCGCGATGACGCGCGCCTCTTCGAAGCTGCGGCCGCCCAGCCGGGCGACCGTGCGCAACCATTGCGCGTTGTCCAGCTCGTGCCGGGCCGCCTGCTTCGTGACGTCCAGCAGCTTCCGGGTCACGAGACGCTCGAGCTCGCCGAAGGGCTGCAGCTCGAAGATGGCGCGGACCTGATCCGCATTGGCGGGCCGGCATTTGCGGAGCACCAGCGCGCGGACTTCACGGAACAGCGGCGCCGTTTCTCCATCCAGCTCCCGCTTCAGCCCTTCCTTGCGCTGGATGTCGGCCAGGCGGGCCAGCTCCCCGGTGGGCAGCCGCAGCACCTTGTCCATGCGGTCGTAGATGTCGGTGCGGTTGGGCGCGGGCGGCGAGCGCTTCCGGGTCAACAGCTGCGACACATAGGATTCGGTCACGCGCGCGGCCCGGGCGAGGTCCTTCTGGTCCAACCCCAATTCCTCGAGCCGCTGCCGGATGACGAATGACACGTCCACCGCTGTCCCCCTGTTGTTTCTGTCGTTAACAACCCGTTGTTTCTGTCGTTAACAAACTGAGTGTAAAGCTATTACCCAACAACGCATGAAACTTGACAAGTATAGTGAACTCCGGGTATCTTGAGCCAGATGGTCGAGCTCCATTGTCACTCCTGCGGCGGCTTCATCAGCGGCCTGCGCTACATCGCCTACCGTGCCCCTACGGTCGATGCGACGCCTGCGCCCGCGAACTCCGGGTTGTGCGAATGTGATCCGCCGATCCAGTACGGGCCACCGCCCGGCTTCCTGACGTCCCCGGGGATGATGATCCCGGGGCACCGTGGCGCCAGAAAGTAGCGGCGACCATGGCCAAGGAAGAAGCAATCGAAATCGACGGGACCGTCGAGCAGGTGCTGCCGAACACGATGTTCCGCGTGCAGTTGACCAACGGGCACACGGTGCTCGCGACCATCGCCGGCAAGATGCGGCGCTTCCGGATTCGTGTGCTGGCAGGCGACCGGGTCACGCTCGCCGTATCTCCCTACGACCTCACCCGCGGCCGCATCACGTTCCGTCACAAGTGAGTCGCGCCTCGTCGCAGGCGCCCTTGATCCCGGACGGTGGCCCGCCACATTGCCCCGCCTGTCGCGAGCCGTTGCGGTTCGAGTGTGACCGCCAGGGCCGGATCGTGGAGCACTGCGATTGCGGTTACCGGGGGTTCGTGGTTCGGCGCGGTGATACGACGGCACCGGCTCCTCGAGAGGCGCGCTAGAACTCAGGGCGACAGCGCCGCCAGGTGCTCTCTCGCCATCTCGATCCGCGGATCACGACGATAGGTTCGCTCCAAATACCCACGGTACATCTGCGCCGCTTCCACGCGCGCGTTGCGATTCTCCAATACCAGGGCCAAACCGAGATACGACGGAGCGAAGTACGGCTCCAGCTCAATGGCACGGCGCAGCTCAGCCTCGGCGTCGATCATCTGTCCGACGGCCGTGAGCATGCGGGCATAGCGATAGTGGATGACGCCGTCCCTGGGAGCGAGCTCTGCCGCTTGCGCATACTCGGTGATCGCGTGCGCACTGTCGCCCGACGCCAGGGCCAGGTCGCCCAGCTCGGCGTGGGCCGGGAAGTACGCGAGGTTCTCCGTAAGCGCCTGACCCAGGTACTCCCGCGCACCGGCGCTGTCTCCGACCTCGACCCGCAACAAACCGAGTCCGTAGAAATACGATTCCAGCGACTCGTACAGGTGACTGGTCGAATCCGCCGCTCTGCGTCTTGTCTCGGCCACCAACGCCGCAATCTGGTCCCCGGCGCGCCCGTAGTCGCGTGTCGCGACAAGACAAAGGGCGACGTAGTACCGCGCCCAGTAGTTGTCCTTGTCGGCGGCCACGAACCAGTCGAAGAGATTCGCCGCTGCTTCGTACCGGCCGGCCGCATACGCGCGAAACGCATCGGTCAAGGTGTTCTGGGACAGAACCCACTCGAGCCGTCGCTCGTAGAGGACGAGGGCCAGACCGCGGGGCGCAAAGGGGTTGCGTTGCAGGGCACGGACCTCGAGTGACTCGACCTGGATGACTTCAGGCGCAGTGATGACGGATGCCCTGCCCCGCAGGTACTGCATGTACAAACGTCCGTCGCGACGCCAGTAGGCGACCCAACGTCCGTAGAGCGGCTCGGCGCGGGTGGGATCGATACGCGTGGCCCACACAAAAGCGGCCTCGGCTTCATCCGGGTGTTTGCGTAATTGGGCGACGCCCAGGTTGTAATAGGCCAACCACGAGTTGGTGTCGGCGTCGGCCGGGAGCCTGGGACGAGGAAACGTCGAGACATCGGCCAGGGGTTTCTGGGCCGATGCGGGTGAGCCCACCAGGAGAGCCAGGGCGATCAGATCAGGGCGACAGCGCCGCAATCCGCCTCCGCGCCAAATCGATTTGCGTATCTCCCTGGTCGGCGAGTGCCAGAAAAATCCGATACTGCTCCACCGCGCCGGGGCGCTGGCCGAGGGACTCGAGCACGAGGGCGAGCGCGAAGTACGCCGGCGCGTAATAAGGCTCGAGCTCGATGGCGTGGCGCAGCTCGACTTCGGCTTCATTCAGGCGCCCGACCAGCTGCAACACTTGCCCGTAGCGGTAATGCATGACGCCATCATCGGGACCGAGCTCGGTCGCCTGCGCGTACTCGGTGACCGCCTGGTTCTTGTTGTCGGCGCCCAACGCCAGCTCCCCCAGCTCGGCATGCGCGGGATAGAAGGCCAGGTTCTCGGTCAGGGACTGACCCATATCTTCGCTCGCCTGGGCGTTGGCGCCCATGGCGCGGTGCAGCATGCCGAGGCTGTACTGGAGCAGCTCGCGGGAGTCGTAGAAATAGGCGAGATGGGCCTCAGACCGGCGATGCATTTCGCCTAACAGCGCGCGGATCTGCGTGGCCGCGCTGTCGAATTGCCGGGTCGCGGTATGGCAGAGGGCGAGGTAGAAACGCACCCGGTAATTCTTGACTGAATCGTCGTGCAGCATGCGGTTGAAGTTCTGTGTGGCTTCATCGTAGCGTCCCGCCGAGTAGGCGAGGACGCCGATGGTAAACCGGTCGACGCCCCAGCGTCCCGGCAGCTGTTCGTAGAGCAGCACCGCGAGATGCCGCGGCACGAAGGGGTTGCGCAGCAGGGCGCGCCAGTAGAGCGAGTCGACCTGGAGAATCTGGGGCGAGTCGATCACCCACGGCTTTTCGGCGACGTAGTCCTCGAACCAGCCCGGGTTGCGGCGCCAGAAGGCGACCCAACGGCCGAACAGCGGCTCGGCGCGTGTGGGGTTGAGCCGCGACGACCAGACGAACGCCGCCTCGGCCTTGCGCGGTGATTGGCGCAGCTGTTTGACGCCGAAATCGAAATAGGCTTCCCAGGAATTGGTGTCGGCGTCGGCCGCGAGCTTGGGTCGACGGAAGGATTCGGTCGGATCGAGACGAGGCGGGCGCTGGGCGTAAGCAGCGGACTGGAGTAGAAAGCAGACCAGCAACCCGGCATGTGACCGCAGCCACATCATCGCCTCCCGACGATCACCCCCCTAAAAGATGCTACCCGGCGGGCGGTTGGCTACGGATCGATCACCTACGTATCGCGGTCTGGAGCCCGAGCGCGCCGTTCAGCCACCGCACCAGGGGCAGCAGCCGGGTGAAATCCGACTCCAGCAGGGCGGGCAGCCGGGCGCTCGTCGCCTGCTGGTCCGACATGCGCCGGCCGGCGGTGAATGACTGGTACTTGAGCCAACGCGCCGCCGGGTGATCGTCCGCAAACCCGCGCGGCATGCGTTTCAGCATTGCCTCATCGTCCAGCCCCTCATAGCTCCGCACAAATGCCGGATGCTTCACGACCCGCTCGAACGCCGCGGGACGCTCCGCGATGGCGTCGCGCAGCTTGTTCAGCAGCGGACGTGGCGGCATCCAGATGCCGGCGCCGACGAACGAGGCCCTGGGTTGGATGTGGACATAGAAGCCTGCCCCGCCGCTTTCGGCATCCCCGCCGACGCGGGGGTCCGCATCCCGATGCGAAAACCAGCACGAGGCGTGGGTCTTGTAGGGCGACTTGTCCTTGGAAAACCGTATGTCACGGTAAATTCGGAACATGGATCGCTTCGGGTCGCCCGTGATCTCGGGCGCGAACCGGGCCAGTCGCACATCCATCTGCTCGATCAAGCCGCGCATCGGGTCACGCACTTCCCGCTCGTATTCGGCCCGATGCGCCTCGAACCAGGGCTTGGCATTGTGCTTGGCCAGCTCGCGGAAAAAACGGAGCGTGGCAGGCGTGAAAGTCATGGCGTCAACATAGCGCGGAGCCGGACCTTTTTCGCAGCTCGGAGGCTATTAAGCGGATCGTCTGGTAGCAGCTCGTCCGTCCCGACCGGAGTCGAATCTCCCGGTCCTCCGCTACGTCGCCCGCGCACGAGCCGATATTTGAAGCTCCATCGTAGAGGTCCCAGGGTTCGCGTCGTTTTCGTCAGCGACGTGCGCCTGTACCGCGAGGCGCTCACCGCCTGGTGCCAGCGCCGGCCGGTCCTGCGGATGGTGGCGGCCGTGGGCCACCGCGACGCCGCCGTAGCCGTAGTCCGGGAGCAGCGGCCGGACGTCGCCCTCATCGACATGCACATGCCGGACGGTTGCGACCTGGCCCGCGCGCTGCTCCAGGCCATGCCGGAACTGAAGCTCGTCGGGCTCGGTCTCGCGGAAACCGAAGACAACGTGCTCGCCTACGCGGGCGCGGGGTTCGCGGGCTACGTGCCGCGAGAGGCGCCGCTCGATGAGCTGATCGAGATCCTGCGGGGGATCGCGCGCGGGGAGGTGCGCTATTCCCGGAGCATCACCGCGGCCCTGCTGCACCGCCTGGCTGGTGCCGCGAGCGCCCCCACGGGTCGCATGACGCTCACCCCCCGAGAAACCGAAATCGTGCGTTTGATCGATGAAGGCCTCTCGAATCGCGAAATCGCGCGACGGCTCGCCATCGAGCCCGCGACGGTGAAGAATCACGTGCACAACCTGCTCGAGAAGCTCCACGTGAGCCGCCGCGGCGAGGCTGCGGCCCGGTTGCGCCGCCCACCCATCCTCCCCGTCGCAGAGGTCCTGAACCAAAGGATCTAGACCGGGGGGCCAGACCGGCCCCTGGACCCGCCTCTGGCCCCTCTGGTCCATTCCCGTCGGGCGAGTGATTGGCGAGGCTAGCTGAACGAACCGCAAGGTCGTCAGCGGATTGCCAACACTCACTCAACAGAGAGGAGTCGGCCGTGAAAAAATCCGAAATCCAACCCGCGGTCGCTCGTGAAGGGACCGAACCCGCCATGACGGCGGACCGATTCACCCTGCAGACCCAGATTCCCGAATACCAGATTTCTCCCGAAATCCCGTATCTCCCCGTGGCGCTCGTGCCCACACCGACGCGCGAATACCGGCAGCGGCGCAAGGCCCGTCGCATGACGTTCGCGACCGGCGCCCCGCGACGCACCCCGATCCCGCCACCGGCGATCCCGGGCGCGCGTGTCGTCCAATGGCAGTGGAATCCGGCATTGGGCGAGAGCACGATTCGGAGCACGTTCCTGCCCGGCCAGCTGTTACCGGGGCCGCGGGACGCGCGCATCACGATCGAGGGGCTGGTCCCCGTGATTCCGAACGCGCTGGGAGATCTGGTCGCGGCGCCGGAGACGGAAGCCTGCGACGCGATTCACACGTTCGCCGTGGTGCGTCAGACGCTGACCATGTTCCAGCGGGCGCTCTTCCCCACATCGGTGCCATGGCAATGGAACAGCCGCGGCAATACCGACGCGATCAAGGTGTTCCCGCGCGCCGGTGAAACGATGAACGCCTTCTACAGCCGGAAGGATCAGGCGCTCAAGTTCTATTCCTTTATTCCGCCAGGCTTCCCGGCCAACGTGCCGCCGGTGTACACCTGCCGGTCGCAGGACATCGTGGCGCACACGACGGGCCACGCAGTGCTGGATGGGCTCAAGCCGAACTGGATCCTGGCGGAGAACCCGCCGCAGACCGGCGCGTTACACGAGGCATTCGCGGATCTGACCGCGATCTTCCTGATGCTGTCGCAGCCCGACCAGTTGGCGGCGATCGTCACCCAGACGAAAGTCAACTTGCACCACAAGCTGTTCCTCGAGGATCTGTTCGAGGACCTGAGCCTGGCGCTGGGCCGGCCGACGGGCCTGCGCAACGTCGAGAATGAGCTCACGATGCGGGACGTCGGGAACGAGGTGCACGATCTGGCCCAGGTGTTCACCGGAGCCGTGTACGACATTCTCGCCGATTTCGTGAGTTTCGAGCTGAAGCCGAATCGCGATCCCTCGTCGATCGTGTACCCGGTCGCCGAGTACGTCTTCAGCCTGCTGATCCGCGCGTTCAAGGCTGCGCCGGATGACGCCGCCACGTTCGCCGATGTCGTGAACCAGATGATTCGCGTCGTGGAGCTGGATGAAAAGCCGGTGCAGTACCGCAACTTCATCCGCAACCGGTTCGCGCTGCGCGACGTGGTCGAGTCGCCCACTCCGTTGACGGCGGACCACCCGGCCGGACGGAAGCTCGAGGCCAAGCCGCGGGACGCGGACGATTTCCCGCAGGCCCGCTACGCCTGCTGCGGCACGCTGCAACAGCCGCAGTACGCCGGGCAAGACACAGTGGCACCGGAGATCGAGGAGTTCGTCAAAGGGCTGTCCTCGACCTCCTCCTCGGGCAACAAGCGCTGAGTTACACGTTCCCGAGGTGCGGCCCGGGGGAAGCAGCTTTCCTCCGGGCCGCAGTTGCAACGACGGCCAGGTCACGGACGAGCAGTGTCCAGTGCTCGGGCGAGATCCGGGCACGCAAGCGCGCCTGCGCCTGCCGCCAGGCGGGGCGGGCGCGCGCCAGCCGTTGACGCCCCGCCGCGGTCAGGGTCCACCGCACCTCCCGGCGGTCAGGCCCATCCCCGGCCCGGATCCAACCGGCGTGGGCGAGGGGACGCAGCGTGCGGCTCAGCGTCGCGGGATCGAGCGCCAGCAGCTCTCCCAGCACTGACTGGGGGCTGGTGCCGGTCCCCTCGAGTGCCTGCAGGAGCGTAAACTGCGTGACGCGCAGACCGGTCGACTTCAGCGCCGCCTCATAGAGCTGCGTCACCGCGCGGGCGGCGCGTCGCAGGCTGGCGCAGGCGCAGTCGAGCGCGGGCAGCGTTTCAGCGGCCACCGGCCGCCCGTCCTGCCGCGATCAAGCGGCGGAAGATGAAGATGTGGTTCGCGAGGAACAGCGGCACGAAGAACGCCGGGACGACTACGAGCGGAAAGGACAACACCGGCTGGACACCCGGGGTGACGCCCTGCACCGTCACCATCGTCGCGGTGCCGACGGCAACCACCAAATCGAGCAGTCCAAACGCATTCCAGGCGTACACGAGGGCACGTCGCCCCGCCGTGTCGGGCGCGCCGGCGGCGACGAGTGCGATGGCGAGGGTCGCGACCGCGATGTCGCCCCAGCCCGCGCGATTGGCGAACAGCGTCGATAGCTCACCTCGAGAGGCCAGCAGGAGGAAGTAGATCCCCACGAAGCGGAGGGCGTTGACACCGATCAGAGCCCTCAGCGGCAACGCGTCGATCCAGGCTCGCAGCGCGGGGACGGCGAAGCCCGCGGCCACAGCACCGACCGTGAGGCCCAGGATGATGAGCTGGGCGCCGGGGAACGGCAGCCTCGAGAAGAATCCGGCCGCTCCCGCGACGACTACGAGGCCGAGCCAGAGGGCGGCGGCGGCGAGGGCGGTGCTGGGGAGTCGAGGAGTGATGGCTGTGGAGGCGGTCATGAAAAGACTCCAGGGGTGAGGGTTCAGGGGTCAGGACAATACTTGTATATACAACTATCTTCCCCGCCGCCAAGGTTCCCGGAGTGATTACCTTCCGGTCGGGCGTGTCGAGTGCGCCTCCACCGGGAGCGGCCCGTGACCGATCACGGGCCAAGGCGTTGCCCAATCGGCCCCCCGGATGGCTCTTCCATCAATGGGAGGTAGTCCCATGTCCAGCAAAGCCGAGGGCTCCCGGAGTGCGGTGGTCGTGATCGACCTCGCCAACGATTTCGTCTATGCGGGCGGTGTCATCGCCGACGCGGGAGGAGCAGCCTATCAGGCGCTCGCCCAGGCGGTGATCCCCCCGCTCGAGCGGCTGCTCGCGGCCGCTCGCGCGTCGGGCGTGAAGGTCGTGTACGCGACCGACGCCCACGTGGCCGGCGACAGCGAGCTGAAGAAGTGGCCGCCCCATGCCATGCGGGGCACGAAGCTCGCGGAGGTCGTGCCACAACTGGCACCGCACAAGGGCGACCTCGTGATCGAGAAGCGCACCTATAGCCCGTTCGTCTCGAGCGATATCGATGCGCAGCTCCGCGCCAAAGGTATCACGCGGTTGTTCATCACCGGTCTGCATACCGATTGCTGCGCCCGGCACACTACCGCCGACGCGTTTCAACGGGGCTATGACCTCGTCTGGGTGACCGATACACTGGCGGCGTTTACCGAGGAGGCCCACCGGACCGGGTTGGAATACTTGAAGGCATGGTATGCGACGGACCCGGAGCGGCAGTTCAGAACCACCGATCAGGTGATCGCCGAGTGGGAAGCGGCGAGCGTAGCTGAGCCGGAGGTAGTCGGGTCGAGGAGGTAGGTTCCCCTGTCCCCCTCTCCCATCGGGAGAGGGGGAACTAGGGTACATTCGGGGGGAGGCACGGATGAAAGCCAAAAAGAAGGCGAATAAGAAAGTGAGCATGGTGGCCCGCACCAAACGCGGGCCGATACGGGTGCGGCTCCCCGCCAATCCGTCCCTTGATGCGCGTGCCGAAGCGGCGCAATTCGTCGATACGTTGGACGCCAACAAGCAAATCGCGCGCGGTAAGACACTCACTCCGGGCACGACTCACAAGATCCAGACGACCGCCAAAGGGAAGAAAACCCTGGTGCGGAAGCGGTTCTCTGCCCTCTAGACGGTAAAGCCGCTCAGCAGGCGAAGCGCACGCGACGCAGCAGCTTCGCCGATCCCGCCTTGTGGACTGCGTGTGTCGGCAGGCGCAGCCGCTTGTCCTTCCTGAAGCTCGACTTGATCCCGTAGCGCGCGGCCGTACCCTCGAAGGCGATCCGATCGGCAGCGAGCAGGGTCGATACGAAGGTTTGCACCTCGTCGTCGCTGGCCGTCGCCTCCGGTAGTCCACCAAGAATCGCCGCGGTCTTGCCCATCGTCTCGAGCAGCACCGGCTGAGGCGCGATCGCAACCACACCCCTGAGCCGCCGATCCAGCGGGCCGAGTGCAACGTGCCGCAGGTGTACGGCGCGCACGACCCTCCTGCCGCCGATTTCGTGCGCGTGCACCATGAGCCGCTCGGCGGGGGTGGCGCGGAGGCGGGTGCGCAGATCTCGAATGGCGGATCTGGAGAGCGACCCTGCGCCTCTCGCGGAGGTCGTGCCGGCCAGCGCCGCCACGGGCGCGAGCATGGCCGAGCTCCCGAGGGCGACGTTGTGTTTCTGGAACGCGTCGCGGATCGCCAGACCGTTCGTTCCGCTGTTCAGGTGCTCGTCCGCCAGCACCATCGCCCGCCCCACCGACTGGAAGAAGCGGGTGGTCTCCGGCGCCTCGGCCGCCGCACGCAGCAAGAGCTTGCCTGCGGTCTTCACAGCGTCGAAGAGCTGTGCCGAGCTCGGTGTCTTGGTCGCGCCGATGCGGTCGCGCAGGATGTTGAGGATGGTGTCGTAGAAACAGCCGGTGAAGATCCGCGCGAAGCTGTGCACCTCGCTCGACAGCACGTTCGGCGGGCCCGACTCGGGAAGCGTGCTCGGCAGCGCCCAGCGGAATGTGTTGCGAGCGTGGCGCGGTTGCGCCGCCGGGTGGCTCGCACCCAGCGCGCGCCGCACTCCGTCGGACAGATCCTCAGCCGTAGCCTCGAGGAAATTGCGCCGCCGAAGCTTGGATCGGACGTTGTCGCGTGTGGCCGGGTCGGCGAAGGCGGTGAGGAGCGCGTTGCAGTCGGCGAACGCCTCGTGAAACGAGTTGGTCTCGGGGTAGGCGCTGTCCCACAGGTCGGGGCGGGACTGGTCGAGCAGCGCGTGGCCCGTCTCGTGTGCGACGACGTCGGTGCTCGCTCCGGACCAGGTCGTCTTGGTGCCGGTCGTGTAGTCGAAGAAGCTCAGGCTCTGGCCGTTGTAATAGGCATTGAGGTCGGTTCCCGTGTCCGGCTGCAGATCGAGCCGGCGGCGCGGCGAGGAGCGCGCCCACCGGGTAACCCGCTTGCCCGCGAGCGCCTCGTAGGCCGCTACCACGGACAGGGCGGCCTCGCGGCTCTGCCAGAAGAGGAAATCGGGATCGCCCAGCGAGTGTGGGGTGGCCGGCCCGTGTGTCACGTAGGTGAATCCGGCAACGGTGGCGGGGCGCTCGGTACGTGGAGCCTTCTGCCGGATGGGGGGCCCACCCGAGGCCTTGGGATCGTTGGGAATGAAAGTGATCATACGGTGTCACCCGCCCCTAGCGGTTTGGGTCACGCCGTCCGCGCAGCACCTCGAGGTGGCGCGCCTGAACGAACGCGACGATCGCATCGACCTTCTTCTGCCTCCCACCGATCACCGCACTGCCACCTTCACAGTCGATAATCGCCGAATAGGTGTTCCCGACCGGAAGAATGAAATGGATCCGGTGTGCGGTGACCTTCTTGTACGCCCGGAGCAGCTCGAGGAGTCGGAGCACCTCAAACTTGAATACCGTCGACCGCACGAGATACGTGTCCCCAACCCTCCAGCCGTTCCCGCCCTTGTAGCGGGGCGTGCGGAATTCACGCTCCACCGACACCGCGACGCCCAGCGGGTCGCCCCAGGACGCGACACGGATCTCGAGCGGGTGGGCCGACGGATCGCGAAAATACCGCCACGCGGGGACGGCCCTCCGGACGAAGAAAAAGGCGAACACGAAGAGGAAACCGATCATGAAGTAGCCCGATATACGATAGGGCTCGTCGGAGACGTAGAATGGATAGAGGCGATGGCGGATCCCTTCCATCTCCTTGCTGTGCAACACGTCCGCCAGCTCGTCGGGCCAGGGCGCGAGTTCGCCCTCGGCAACGGTCGGGGCCCCATGACCCGTCTTGACGACCAGAAACCTGTCGCCGACGAGCAGTGCGTAGTACGCGGCGGATTGGGAAGTATCCTTCGCGACCCCGCCGGTCGTGTCCACTGTGTACTCGCGAATCCCGGTATCGAATACCCGCGATCCGGTAACACGGGCAAAGACGCGCGGTGTGGTGGTGACATCGCGGATCGAATCGAGCTCCGTGGCGCTGAGTTCAAACGGGCCACGAATGAAGTTGTCGATGTAGCGTGCATTGACCGCGGCGAGCAGCGCCCAGCCCATGAGGCTCAGGCCCCATGCGATCACGCGCCGCAGCGATGCGGCCCGAATCTTTTGTTGGATCCACGTGTCCACGGCTGCTCTGATCCACCCTCGTTCGATCAGTATGAGGTATATGGTCCGTGCGGCCGGTCAAGCAGTAGTCAATCGGGGGAAGGACCTCGCAGGCGTATCGCATCCGCCACGACTACGCCACCGCCCGACGCTCGGCGCAGGAGCGCCACACGGCTCCACCCCACCGGGAACGTCCATGTGCCGAGATTCTGCCAACGACCGCCGTTCGTCGTCTGGTCCGCCCTCACCACGGCCAGTGTGTCGCCGCCCCCGGCAATGATCGCGTACGCGGCGCGCGCCGATCGGTTGGCCCCACTGGTCCAGCGCGCCTCGATGGTTCGCGGGCCTGGCGTAGCCAGGCGAAACGAGAAAACCGCGGCGTCGATCGCCCGAGCATCCGTGCGCGCCCACCGGTAGCCGCCACCGTAGAAACCGGGCGTTTCGGCGCTGGCGGTCCAGTCGTTCGGCACCGCCGCGAGTGCCACGGCCGTGTCGTTGAAGACATCGTCGTCGTCCCC
>Ga0075421_100002722_pt1 | contig 21099 bp, 11 predicted proteins | sample SoiMetdeltSBSDD5_FD_75292 | JGI IMG/M metagenome (GOLD analysis project Ga0075421, IMG submission 75292) | Bulk soil microbial communities from a Populus tree surrounding site in Tennessee, USA - Soil MetaG P. deltoides SBSDD5 | ecosystem: Environmental > Terrestrial > Soil > Tree plantation... | reverse complement strand
TCTCAAGATCCTGTTCGCCAAGTTCGAGTTCGAGATCACTCCGCAGATCACCCTGTTCGAGTTCAGCATCGAGTTCGACCGCGAGCCGATTCTTGCGACCGAGCGCAGCGACGGCTCGCTGCTGCTCAACATCGGCCCGAATTCCAGCTCGCGTCTGCACGGCAATATCGAAGACATCGCGGAAACGATCTATGTGAAGCAGGTCGGCGACGACCTGCTGGTGTGGTCAGACCAGTTCGGCGTGCCCGAAAACGCTGCGCAGACCTATAGCGGCACCAGCATCGAAGCGCTCGGCGGCGAGTTCGGCGACATGATCGTCATTATGGAAAGCGTCACCGTGCCGGTGTTCCTGCAGGGCGGCAGCGGAGACGACACGATCACCGGCGGAGGCAGCGGCGGCGGCGAGCTTTACGGTGACGTCGGCGACGACGACATCACCGGCGGCAGCGGCGCAGAAACGATCTACGGCGGCGAGGGCAACGACGTCATCGACGGCGCGGCCGGCGACGACCTGATCTTCGGCGACACCGGCCGAATTTCCGACCGGCTGATCGCCGTGCTGATCCGCGAGAAGGACGGCAACGACACGATCACCGGCGGCGTGGACGACGACACGATCTTCGGCGCCGGCGGCGATGACACGATCGGCGGCGACGGCGATGCGACCGATCCCGACGGCGCCGGCTCGGGCAATGACCTGATCTTCGGCGACGGCGGGCGGATCGTCTTCCAGGAAGACACCGACGGCGACGGGGATCTCGACACCCTCATTACGCCCGAAATACGCTCGACGGACGCGGCGGGCGGCGGCAGCGACGTCATCAATGCGCACGCCGGCATGGACACCGTCTACGCCGGCGCGGGCGATGACACCGCCGACGGCGGCGCGGGCAACGACCAGATGTTCGGCGAGTCCGGCTTCGACTACCTGGCCGGAGCAGGCGACTCCGACGAGATCAGCGGCGGAACCGAGCACGACGTGATCTTCGGCTTCCGCGAGTCCTTCAACGCGGCGGATCCCGGCAACAACGCAAGCCCCGACGGCGGCGACCTGATCCACGGCGACGACGGGAACGACTTCATCCGCGGCAACAACGGCGACGACTCGATCTTCGGCGGCCGCGGGACCGACATCCTGTTCGGTGACTTCGACTCCGACACGATCTCGGGACAGGCCGACAACGACTACATCTTCGGTGGAGCCGGCTCGGATACGTCGATCGACGGCGGCGCCGCGAACGACATCGTGTTCGGCGACGACGGCGTGGTCGTATTCATCGACTTCGGCTCGCTGCCGTTTGCGAGCTCGTTGGACGGCCGGCTCGGCAACGAGATCCTGGACAACCACCGCGTGATCGGCGATGGGGACTTCGACGGCCTGACCGATGCGTACCTAGCCAACGACGACGGCGACTTCCGCACGCTCGACGTGATCCTGACCCAGGTGAATGGCACCACCGACGGCGACGACTACGTAGTCGGCGGCGAGGGCGATGACATCGCGCTCGGCGGCGCGGGAGACGACACGGTCTTCGGCGACTTCGATCCCGCGAGCCCGCCCGACGGTCCGATTCCCGCCGATGAGGACATCCTGATCGGCGACGGCGGCCGCATCGAGTTCTATGCGCGCGAGCGCAACAACATCCGGTCGATCGTAGGGACAGGTCCGTCCGAAGTGGGCGAGGACACGGTCTCCGGCAACGGCGGCAACGACGTGCTGATCGGCAACGGCGAGGACGATTACCTCTACGGCCGCATGGATGCGTCGTTCAACGACCAGCCTGAGCTCGAGGAAGACTCGCTTGTGCGCGACGACGACATCATCCTCGGCGACGACGGCGAGATCGACTACGAGGCCGGCACCGGCATCATCGAGACGATCTTCACGTACTTCGATGCCGCGGCGATCGCGGTGGGCGGTGTGGACCACGCCTACGGCAACAAGCACGACGACATCATCTTCGGCGGCATCGCGGGCGACTTCCTGAAGGGCGACGACGGCCTGGACGGCGACGACGTCATCCTCGGCGACAACGGCTCGATCCTGTTCAGCCTGGACGACGACGGCGTGAGCATCATGATCGCGCGGATCCAGACCACGGACATCATCGAGGCGTCCGGCGGTCCGGACACGATCGAAGGGCAGGACGACGACGACGTGATCCTGGGCGGCGTCAACAACGGCGGCGTGGATACCCTGTATGGCGACCGTGCATCGCCGACCCCCGGCAGCATCGCGGTCGACGGGCAGGACATCATCCTGGGCGACAACGGCATCCTGCGCTTCGACGTCGATGCCGACCTCGACACGCTCGACCTGATCAGCTCCGACGACTTGAACCTCGGCGGCGCCGATGTCATTTCCGGCAACACCGGCGACGATGTACTGATCGGCAGCACTGCTGGCGACACGATGTACGGCGACGACGCGACCGCCTCGGCCGGCGCGAGCGACGGCGAAGACATCATGCTGGGCGACAACGGCGACATCGTGCTGCTCGGCACGACCGGCCGCCTGCTGGTCGCGGTCGCGGGACGCGAGACGACCTCTGCGGTCGACCTCATCACGACCACCGATCTGGCTGAAAACACCGGCGGCGCGGACACGATGTCCGGCAACGCCAGGGCCGACATCATGCTCGGCGGCGTCAACAACGGCGGCCAGGACACGCTCTACGGCGATCGTTCCGCTCCCAATGCAACGACGATCGCCAACGACGGCGACGACATCCAGCTCGGCGACGATGGGCTGCTCGACTTCACGTTCGATGCGGACACCGATCGCAACACACTCGACCTGATCCGCTCGTTCGAGGATGGATTCGGCGGCATGGACGTGATTTCCGGCAACAAAGGGCTCGACGTGGCGATCGGCGGCACCGCCGGCGATACGATCTACGGCGACGACGCGAACGCAAGCGCGGGTGCGAACGACGGCGGCGACCTGCTGCTGGGCGACAACGCCGACGTATTCCTCGTTACGGCGCCGGCTGAGCCGTTCCCGCTGGTCAGCGATCTGAAGCTGGTTCTGCGGCCGGCAACGCCCGATCCGTCGAAGCAGCCTTCCGCCGTGAAGACGATCCGGACGACCGACACGGTCAGCCCGCTTACGACTGGCGGCAGCGACACCATCTCGGGCAACGCCAAGGGCGACATCATCGCCGGCGGTGTTTTCGGCGACACGCTGTACGGCGATCGCCAGACTCCGACGCTGACGACGAGCACCAACGACGGCGACGACGTGATCCTGGGCGACAACGGCGCGTTCGAGTGGCTGTCCAATGGGCGCTTCGAAGACATCACGGGCATCGACATCGGGGCGAACAATCCCGCGCTCTTCGCGAAGTACGGCACGGGCACGTTCGACGCCGATCTGACGACGCTCGACCTGATCACCACCGAGCAGCCGAATAGCGGCGGACGGGACAACATCTACGGCGACGAGGGCGACGACTTCGTCTTCGGCGGCACGGATGTGGATACGATCCACGGCGACGACGGCGACGAGCTGGTCGAGGTCGTCGGGTCGCTCAACCGCGACCTGCTGTTCGGCGATCACGGCCGCCTGTACCCGCAATTCAGCACGCTGAAGGCGCCGCTGCAGTACTGGCAGGACGCGTTCAATTCGCGCAATTTCTTCGCGATCGACATCGGCGATGCCGACGGCGGTCAGGGCGACCTGATGTGGGGCGAAGAGGGCGACGACTCGATGCTCGGCCAGCAGGGCGACGATCGCATGTGGGGCGGCTCGGGCGACGACGACATGACCGGCGGGCACAACGTGTCCGGCGGCTACGACGAGCTCGGCGCTCCTGTCATCGATGCCTCCCTGAATCCTCCGGTCAACGACCTGATGGACGGCGGCAGCGGCGACGACGCGATGGCGGGCGACAACGCCATCATGTGGCGCCGTGCGGACGATCTCAGCCCGCGCTTCCGGTTGCTGACGGCAACCGCGATGTACACCACTGACGCGGATTCGATCATCACCAACGTCGGCGCGGCTTCGCAGAGCGATCCCGACGACGCGATCGGCCGCGACATCACGATGCTCGACCACTCCGATGCGGTGGAAGCAACGCCGCTCGGCCGGTTCGGCAACGACGTGATGGCAGGGGGCTCGGACAGCGATGTGATGTACGGCGAGCTTGGCGATGACCTGATGCAAGGCGACGGCTCGATCGACGGTCCGTTCGGCGCGCCTCCGGTGCTGCCGAACGCAGCATCGCGCTCGCTGACGGTAACCGATTCGCTGCCGCTGCCCGTTGCGTATTACCTCTTCAATGTGCGCGAGCAGGTCAGCGACGCCGACGATTACATGGAAGGCAACGGCGGCAACGACCTGATGTACGGCGACCTCGGCCAGGACGACATGATCGGCGGCAGCTCGGCCCTGTTCGGGCTCGATGACGCAGATCCGGTGATCGCCAACTCGTTGCGGCCGGACGGCTCCGACACGATGTTTGGCGGTGCCGGCATCGACATCTTGCGCAACGACATCGGCGATGCGACCCAGAACGCGGATGGCCTCATCACTACTGTTGCAACCGGCCATGCGCGCGACGCCGACTTCATGATGGGCGACAACGCGAACGTGTTCCGCATCGTCGAAGCGCCGGACAACTTCGACACGTTCCTCTACGACAACTACCCGGGCGGCCTGCGGATCATCCCGCGCGCGATGCAGCAGCTCGACTACACGCTCGGCGGAGGAGATTTTGCGGGCGGCGGCTACAACCTGAGCGGCCAGGCGACTCCGACCGGCGGCATCGCCGACAACGGCCTCGCCGACCTGATGCACGGCGAATCCGGCGACGACTACATGTTCGGCATGACCGGCAGCGACGTGATGTTCGGCGAAGGCCAGGACGATGATCTGATCGGCGGCTACGGCCACGACTGGATCTCGGGTGGCACCGGCCAGGACGGCGTGCTGGGCGACGACGGCTTGATCTACACGAGCCGCAATTCGACGACTGGCGAGCCGCTCTATGGCATCGCGGGCCTGCTGGCGAGCGATCCAAGCCTGAAGGACATCAACGGCAACGTGCTCGACGAAGTGATCTCGACGCCGGGCGACATCCACATCGCGACAATCAACGTGACCGGCGAGCTGAAGAAGTCGGTCGACCTGACGCCGTTCAGCTTCGATCCGGATTGGGTGTGGCAGGACGACGAGTTCCCGGATAACCAGGACCCCTCGCCGTTTGCCGACGACATCATCTTCGGCGGCCTGGGCAGCGATTTCCTGCACGGTGGATCGGGCGACGACGCAATCTCGGGCGCGGAAGCGCTCGCGCATGCCTATGTGCCGAGCTACGACGAAGATGGGAATCCGGACGGCCTGATCGACCTGGGCTACGACGCAGTCGGCTTGCCCGCGGTGCAGAACCCGGGCGACGTGCTCGCGTTCAACCCCGAGGACGAGGACGGCCAGCACCCGAACAACCGCTTCCGTGCGGGCGAGTTCGATCTCTACGATGAATACGATCCGAGGCTCAAGATCCTGCTCGACTCGGACGGCAACCTGTGGAAGTCGGTCGATCAGGGCGCGGCCTTCGAGTTCCTGCTGAACTTCGACGAGACCGAAGGCGTATTCCGCGCAGGCGGCACGACCGGCGGGCCGCATGGCATCACCTATCCGGCCGTCCGGGACGACGGCAGGGACGTGATGTTCGGCGACCTGGGCAACGACTGGATGGTCGGCGGCACCGGTCGCGACGACCTGTTCGGCGGCTGGGGCAACGACCTGCTGAACGTCGACGATAACCACGACACGAATGGCAACCTGAACGACACGCCGGACACACACCCGACGTACGAGGACCGTGCGTACGGTGGCGCGGGTCGCGATGTGCTGATCGCCAACACCGGCGGCGACCGGTTGATCGACTGGGTCGGCGAGTACAACAGCTTCCTGGTGCCGTTCGCCCCGTTTGGCGAAGCCACGGTCTCGCGCACGGTGCAACCGTTCCTGCCGCAGTACCTGTATGCGCTGTCCGCGGCAGATGGCGCAGATCCGACGCGAGTCGGCGATACCGGCGAAGCTTTGCTGCGCAACGGCGAGCCCGCGGGCGAAATGGGTCTCGTGCTGCAGATGGATTTCGCGTGGCAGGACCAGACCGGCGCACCATCCGATCCGCAACCGGGCAACATCCCGGGCGGTCAGCGCGACGTGCTGCGCAGCGCCGACTTCAGCAACGGCAACTCGCAGGGCTTCACGATCGATAGCGGCACATGGTCCGTGCAGTCCGGTCGGTTCGAGGTCGCGCCGAGCTCGCTCGGTGGCGATGCGCTGGCGATCTGGGATCACGACCAGTACCTGCCCAGCTACTTTGAGGTGACTGCCACGATCAGCGGCCTCAAGCCAGTCGGAGGCTTCAAGTCGAACGCATACATCCTGTTCGACTACCAGAGCGACAGCGACTTCAAATTCGCCGGCATCGACATCGCGCTGAACAAGATCGTAATCGGGCATCGCACGGCCACGGGCTGGATCGTCGACGCGCAGTTGCCGGTCAACGGCAGCCTGAAGTCGGGTACGAGCTACAACCTGCTGCTCGCGCTCAACGGGACGACGGCGACGCTCGTGCTCAACGGCCAGCAGCTGATCTACGCATTCACGCCGCGCATCGACGAGTTCGGCCTCGCGCACAACTTCAACGACGGCATGGTCGGCCTGGGCGCGCAAAACGCCAAGGCCACGATCGACAACGTCAAGTTGCAGGTCGTTCCGCCGGCGATCACGCTGACGGCGACCGATACGTTCTCGAGTGCCGGCACGCTGGTCTCGGCGGAAACCGGCACGTGGTCGCTTTCGGACGGCCGCTTCATCGGCCAGGCGGCCGCGGGGCAGATTGCACTCGCAAGCGGGGACCTGACGATCGACGCGGCGTACCTGCTGCAGCTCGAGGCCACGCTCTCGACGGCCGCGATCGGCGGCGTGATCTTCGACGAGTACGCGAGCGACGACTTCAAGTTCGCCGCGATCGACAAGGCGAGCGGCAAGGTGCTGATCGGCCACTACACGGCGAGCAAGGGCTGGGTAGTGGACGCCTCGGTGAACCGCACGTTTGCAGCCGGCGACGTCACGCTGGCGGTCTCGCTGAAAGGCTCTACGGTTAGCGTTCTGGTCAACGGCCAGGCCGCGCTCAGCTACGTGTTCAACTCGGTCGTCACCGACGGCGGCTTCGGGTTGCTCGCTCGCAACGGCAGCGCTTCGTTCGATTTCTTCACCGTCAAGACCGACGATCCGTCGTTCGCAGCCGGTGGCGGCAGCGCGATGACGGCGGTCGGCGTGGATCCGGTGCCCGACGCGGAGTCGATCACGCAGGAGCAGCTCGATGCGATGGTCGACCTGGCGATCGAAATGTGGACCGCCGCGCTCCCCGAGGGCGACTCGCGCCTCGAGTTCTTCGACGACATGACTGTAGAGGTCGGATTCCTGACCGGCTCGACGCTTGCCGAGACCGAAGGCAACACGGTCACGCTCGATATCGATGCAGCAGGGTATGGCTGGTTCGTCGATCTCACGCCCGCGGACAGCAGTGAGTTCCGCGTGCGTCAGGAGGCAAGCGTGCTGACCGCCTCGCCGGTAAGCACGGCGTTCGGGTCGATGGACTTGTTTACGGTCGTCCTGCACGAGCTTGGGCACGTGCTCGGCCTCGACCATACCGACGCATCCAGCTTCACGGTGATGGACGACAGCCTGGCCGCCGGCACGCGGTATGCGCTGACCAGCTCGAGCACGGGTCCGCAATCCGGTCTGGGCGACTGGCTGTGGGACGAAGACCGGCTGCCTGAGCCGGCCGCAAGCAAGATCAATTGGAGTTCCAGCAACCCGTGGAGTCCGCTGTCGCCGTTCCAGGGCAGCAGCAAGCCAGGCAGGGGCCCTGCGCAGAACGTTTCCGATTTCCTGTTCCGCTTCAGATAACCCAAACGAAAGGAAGATGAAAAATGATTGCTTCAGTCAAGCCCGGCAACCCGGCCGATGCGAAGGACTCCGCAACCCCGACGCTCAAGTGGGACGACTCGCACATGCGCAGCGGCTACGCCAACGTCTGCAATGTCACCAGCACCCGGGAGGAAGTGGTGTTGCTGTTCGGAATGAACCAGGCGTGGAACAGGGGCCAGAAGGAAGTGACGATCCAGTTGACGGACCGGATCATCATCAGTCCCTATGCGGCCAAGCGCCTGGCGACGCTGCTCGATGGCGTCGTAAAGGAGTACGAACGGCGTTTCGGCGCGCTGAGCGTCGAGGCGCCGACGCCTCAGCAGTAACCGGGTGCCGTCCCAGATCGCCCGCGGTGCAGCCCCGCTCTCAGGGCTGCGCGGCGGGCGGTTCGATTTTCAGCACGCCAAAGCGCTTCTCGTATTCCTTGACGACTCCGTCGAGGAGAGCGGAGAGCCGCTTGGCGGCGTACGGGCTGACGATGATGCGGTCGGTCAGCTGGATCGTGACCTCTTTCTGGGTCCGGTTCCAGGCCTGGTTCATGCCGAACAGCAGCACCACTTCCTCGCGCGTGCTGGTGACGTTGCAGACGTTGGCGTAGCCGCTGCGCATGCCCGAATCGTCCCACTTGATCTTCATTGCGTCGGCCGGGCCGCCGCCTGCGCCCTGTCCGGGCTTGCTGTTCGTCGCCATGGCTGTCTCCAGATGATGAAATCGACGCGTTGCGCATCGAGGAATCTGAATTGTACTGATCTGCCTGCGGAGCCCGGATGATCCGCGGGCCCGAACCGCAGGAGGAGTTCGACCTAGCCGAGGCCCGGGCGGGCGAGCTCGAGCATGCGTGGACGCGGTTTGCGTCCGCTGAGAGCGCGGAAGAATTCTGCCAGAGCTGGCTCGCGTTGCAGTGCCACGCGATCTCCGAGGTCGAGGACGCGGTCGTCGTGCTGCAGAAGCCCGGCACCGAGACGTTCGCACCGCTCGCATTCTGGCCTGAAGGCAGGCGCGATCGCAGCGCCCACGCGCAGATCCTGGAGCGCGCGTTGCGCGAAGGGCGTGGCGTCGTGCAACCCCTCGAGGGGCCCGACGCAAGCAACCCCGGCCCCTACGAGCTCGCCTATCCGATCCGGATCGACGGCCGGGTGCGCGGCGTAGTCGGGCTGGAAATCGCGTGGCGCGACGACCCGCAGTTGCAACTCGCGATGCGGCAGCTGCAATGGGGCGCCGGCTGGCTCGAGGTGCTGCTGCGCCGGCATGCCGATCCGAACGAAACCGCGCGTGCGCGGCTCAAGCTGGTGTTGCAACTCGTCGCAACGTTCCTCGAGAAACCGCACCTCAAGGCTGCCGCGAGCGCGCTCGTGACTGAGGTCGCGACGCTCCTCGGATGCGACCTGGTGATGCTGGGCCTGCGCAAAGGCGCCGGCGTCGAGGTCGTGGCGGTCTCGCACACGGCGCAATTCGACCGGCACGCCAACGTCGTACGGTATGCCGAGGCGGCGATGCTGGAGGCGCTCGACCAGGGCGAGCCGGTCGTCGTCCCGCCGGAGCGCGACGGCCGCCTCGTCGTCACGCTCTCGCATGTCGAGCTCGCGCAGATGTCGGGCGCGGGCGGCGTCGCGACGTTTCCGCTGATCCACCGCGGGCGGCAGCTCGGCGCTCTTACGCTGCAGCGCGCGCCGCGTTTTGTCTTCGACGTGCCGGCCGTCGAACTGCTGGAGGCGCTGGCGTCGATGCTTACGCCGCTGCTCGAGCTGCAGATCGCGCACAACCGGAGCGTGGCAGCACACGCCGGGCAATCGACGCGTGAATTCTGGGGCAGGCTGGTCGGGCCGCGTCACGGCGGCCTGAAGTTTGGCGTCGCCGCGCTCTTGCTTCTTGGCCTGTTTCTCGGCCTTGCCACCGGCGAGTATCGCGTCGCGGCCGACGCCAGGATTGAAGGCGAGGTCCAGCGCGCGATGACTGCGCCGTTCCAGGGCTACGTCGGTGATGCGAGGCACCGCGCGGGCGACGTGGTCAGGAAGGGAGAGGTGCTGGCGCGGCTCGACGATCGCGACCTGCAGCTCGAGCGCGCGCGCCTCAGCGCGCTCAACGAGCAGCTCGGCAAGCAGTACCGCGAGGCGTTGGCGGGCACGGACCGCGCGAAGACCGCGATCGTGACCGCGCAGGTCGACCAGGCGCGCGCGCAGCTTGCGCTCGCCGAGGAGCAGCTCGCGCGCGTCGCGCTCGTCGCGCCGTTCGACGCCGTGATCGTCAGCGGCGACCTGTCGCGGTCGCAGGGCGCGCCGCTCGAGCGCGGCCAGGTGCTGTTCGAGATCGCGCCGCTCGATGCCTATCGCGTCGCGCTGCAGGTCGACGAGCACGACGTCGCGTTCGTCAGACCCGGCCAGCGCGGCGAGATGGTGCTCGCGTCGATGCCCGGAGAGCGCCTCGCGTTCCAGGTCCGGACCGTGACGCCGGTCAATACGTCGAAGGACGGAAAGAACTACTTCCGGGTCGAGGCGCAATTCGATGCGGCGGCCGGCGCCCGGTTGCGCCCCGGCATGGAAGGCGTGGCGAAGGTGTCGGTGGAGGAGCAGCGCCTGATCTGGATCTGGACACGCAACCTCGTGAACTGGGCGCGGCTCAAGGCCTGGACCTGGCTGCCCTGAAGCGCCACGGGTGCCGCAACAGATCCTTTCTCCCGTCTGGTATCGCGTAGCCGCGGTGCGGCCGCGCCTTCGCCTGCACGTGCGCGTGCGCCGCCACGAATATCGCGGCGAGCGCTGGTACGTGCTCGAGGACCGGATCTCGCGGCGCAGCCACCGCTTCGATTCGGTCGCATATTTCGTCGTCGGCCTGATGAACGGCGAGCGGACGCTGCAGCAGATCTGGGACGCTGCGGTTGCGCGCTTCGGCGACGCTGCGCCGACGCAGGACGAGGTCGTCCGGCTGCTCGGGCAGTTGCACGTCGCCGACGTGCTGCAGTCCGAGGTGACGCCGGACATCGACGAGATGCTGCGCCGCTCGCAGCGCGGGACCAGCCGTGCCCGGCTGATCAGGATGCTTTCGCCGCTGTCGATCCGCCTTCCGCTGCTCGATCCCGATCGGCTCCTCGAGCGCTGGTATCCGCTGTTCCGGCCCCTGTTCGGTCCGTTCGGCGCGATCCTGTGGCTGTGCGCCGTCGGCTGGGGCGCGATCATGGCGTTCCAGCACTGGAACGAGCTGACGCGCGACATCACCGACCGGGTGCTGGCGCCCGAGAACCTGCTGCCTGCGGCGCTGGTATTCGCGCTGCTCAAGGCGTTGCACGAGTTCGGTCATGCGTGCGCGGTCAAGGCGCGCGGCGGCGAAGTGCATGAAATGGGGATCATGCTGCTGGTGCTGTTCCCGATCCCGTACGTCGACGCTTCCGCCGCGAACGCGTTTCCCGAACGGCGGCATCGCATCATCGTCGGTGCGGCCGGTATGCTGGTCGAGACGTTTCTCGCCTCTGTCGCACTGCTCGTCTGGCTCAATGCGGAGCAAGGCCTGGTGCGTGCGCTCGCGTTCAACGCGATCTGGATTTCCGGCATCTCGACGTTGCTCTTCAACGCGAACCCGCTGCTGCGCTTCGATGGGTACTACATCCTGGCGGACTGGCTCGGCATCCCCAACCTTGCCCAGCGCTCGGCGCACTTCATGGGAGCGCTCGCGGAGCGGCGGCTGTTCCGCATCGATACGCCGCTGCCGGAAGCGACCCCGCGCGAGCGCGCGTGGCTCGTCTTCTTTTTCTTCGGATCGTACTGCTACCGGCTGTTCATCAGCCTGACCATCGCGCTGTTCATTGGCGCACAGTATTTTGTAGTCGGCGTGGTGCTCGCGATCTGGGCAGTGGTCGCAGCCGTAGTGCTGCCGGTGGCGCGGCTGGTCGCCTATCTCGCCTGGCATCCACGGCTGCGGCGCTATCGAATGCGCGCGGTGCTCACCACTGCGGCGCTCGTTGCGGTGCTCGTGTGCGCCATCGGTCTGGTGCCGATTCCGGCCTGGACCAATGCGCAGGGCGTGACGTGGGTACCGGAGCAGTCCGCAGTGCGCGCGGGTGCAGACGGCCATGTCGTGCGCGTGCTCGCATCTCCTGGCGCGACCGTGCGGCGCGGCGAGCCGCTCCTCGAGATCGAGGACCCGGCGATTCCGGCGCAGGTGCGCGTGCTCGAGGCGCGCAAGGCGGAGCTCGACGCGCGCTACCAGGCAGAGCGCATCGAAAACCAGGCGCGCGCCCAGCAGACGCTCGATGAAATCGCCAGCGTGACGGCGAGCCTGCAGCGCATGCGCGAGCGCGCCGCCGAGTTCCTCGTGCTGAGCCCGGACGACGGTGCATTCGTCGTCCCCAGCCCCCAGGACCTGCCCCAGCGCTACGTGCGCCACGGCGAGCAGATCGGCTACGTGATTGCGGATGCACGCCCGACGGTGCGCGTGCTCGTGCCGCAGGGCTCGATCGACCTTGTGCGCAGCCGGACCGAGGAGGTGAGGGCGAAGCTGGCCGAGAATCTCGCCGAGGCTGTGCCCGCTCGTGTACTGCGCGAGGTGCCGGCGGCGAGCGACCAGGTGCCCAGCGCCGCCCTGTCCGAGGCCGGCGGAGGCGAAGTAGCGCTCAATCCCCAGCCCTCACGCGACCTGAAGGCCCTGCAGACGCACTTCGAGCTCGAGCTCGAGCTCTCGACGACACGCCCAGCCGGCAGCGGCGGCCGCGTCTATGTCCGGTTCGAGCACGACGCCGAGCCTGCCGCGCAGCAGGTCTACCGCTCGCTGCGGCAGCTTTTCCTGCGGCGCTTCACGGTGTGACGCCGCGGTGCTGACGTTCCTCAGGAACGCTGCGGGGTTCTATCCTGAACGCGAGGACGCGCGGGAATCCTTCGCCGACCGCGCCTGGTCGCAGGGCGTCTTCTGGGTGCACCGGGCGCTTTACCGGCGCATGGCCGACCCGGCGGCGTTCGCGGCCGCAGTAGAAGCACACGCGGCGCAAGTCCCCGACGTTCCGCTCGCAGAGCTGGTTCCCGAGCTGCGTTACCGGCTGCGCCGTGCGCCGCTCTCGGACGATCTGCTCGCGCAGTGCTTCGGGATGTGTAGCGTCGCGCTCGGCGCCGCGCCGCCTCCTCGCGTGCTCGGAGCAGCGCGTGCGCTGATGCTTGGCGGGGTCGTCGAGCTCGCCGAGCGAGACGAGCGCCGCAATGCGCTCGCGCTGGCCGCGGCCGCGATGGCGCTGCATGGGACGCCGGTGCACCTGCTCGCGGCGAGCGCGCCGCGCGCCGAGGCGCTCGCCCAGGCGATCGAGGCGCCGTTCGCCACGCTGGGTTTCCGCGTGACGCGGGTCACGCAGGGTGGCGGTGCCGGGGAGCGCCAGGATGGCTGCTCGCGGCTCGTGCTCTGCGGCACGCTGCGCGACATCGGCCTCGATTACCTGCGCGACCGGATCGCGCTCGGCGGGCGGCCGCGCGCGGTTCTCGGCACGCTCGACCGGTTGTCGGGAGATGCAGCCGCGGGACGCAAGCTGCTGCTGCTCGGAATGCAATGCGCGCTCGTAGAGGACGCCGAAGAGGTCATGCTCGACGATTCGCGCGCGCCGCTGACGGTGGCGACCGAGGCCGACCAGCCGGGAGAACGCCTGGTCTTCGAGCAGGCGCTCGAGCTCGCGCGCGCCCTGCGCGAGCGGGACGACTTCAGCATCGGCCCGCAGCGCACGAGGCTTACCGCGCAGGCATCGCAGCGGATCGCCCGGCTCACGCAGGCGCTCGGCGGCGCCTGGGCATTGCGCGAGCGGCGCGAGGAGCTGATCGCGCTCGCGCTCGATGCGTTGCACGTGGTGCGGCGCGATCGCGACTACGAGGTCGTCCGCGGCCGCGTGGTGTTTCCGCCGCGGCCCGTGGAACAGGACGCCGAGCCCGATCCTGCCGATGAGCTGCTGCGAAAGCTCGTCGAGGTAAAAGAGGGTTGCCGCCTGACGGGCCGCCGCGTGGTCCTCGCGCAAGTGACGGTGCCGCGCGTGCTCGGCCGCTACCTGCACCTCGCTGGCGTCTGCACCGATGCGCGCCGTCTCGACGGTGAATTCTGGCGCCTCTATCGCCTGAAGACCGTGCGCGCCAGTCCCCCTCCCGGCCCGATCGGGTGGGATGCGCGGCTGTTCGCGACCGCACCGGGGAAACGCGATGCGCTGCTCGAGGAGATCCGCAAGCACGCCGCGCTCGGATCGGTCGTCGTTGCAGCGCGCTCGCCAGTGGAAGCGCGCGCGATCAGCGATGCGTGCGTGCAAGCTGGCATCGATGCCGAGCTCGTGCGCGGCGCGGGCGATGCAGCCGAACAGCAGTCGGTGGCGCACCTGGAGCGTCGGGGCACGGTGCTGGTCACGACGTATCCGGCCGAGCGAATGGTTGCGCGCTCGATTGAAGCCGCGTTTCCGTTGCATCTCATCGTCGCCGAGCTGCATGACGCCGAGCGACATCTCGCGCAGATCGCGCGTGCGTACGCGGCAACTTCGTGCGCCGTGCTGCTATCGCTCGAGGACGTCGCGCTGAAAGCCCGGCTCGGCGAGCGTGCGGTCGCGGCAAGCGCTCGCGTCGCGGGCGCCCGCGGCGAAGTGCCCGTCTATCACGCCAGGCGTTGTGTGCTGCGTGCGCTGCGAAATGCTGAACGCGCCACCGCATTGGCGCGGCAGGATGCGCTCTCGATGGAGCGCAATCTCGACGACCTGCTGGCGTTCTCCGGCCGCAGGGAATGACCTTCAGCGCAACAGCGTAATCGCGAGGCCCGCAGCCGCGCAGGCGCCGATCACCGGGATGATTCCGGCCTTGAAGCGAAACAGCGCAACGATGGCCGCGCCGCCGATCAACGCGGAAAGCCACTCGAAATGGCCGTCGAATCCGCCCGGCCACAGCACGTGGTACGCAAAGAAGAGCGCAAGGTTGACGATCACGCCGACGACCGCCGCGGTGATGCCGGTCAGCGGCGCGGTGAAGCGCAGGTTGCCGTGCGTCGTCTCGATGAACGGCGCGCCGGTGAAGATGAAGACGAACGACGGCAGGAACGTGAAGTAGGTGGCGACCACCGCGCCGGCGGCGCCGGCGAGGAAAAGCGACTCGGCGCCGAACACCGCTTTGGTCCACGCGCCGACGAAGCCGACGAACGTGACGACCATGATCAGCGGACCCGGCGTCGTCTCGCCGAGCGCCAGCCCGTCGATCATCTGCGGCGCGGTCAGCCATTGATAATGCTCGACGGCGCCCTGGAAGACATAGGGCAACACCGCGTAGGCGCCGCCGAAGGTCAGCAGCGCGGCCTTCGTAAAGAACCAGCCCATCTGTGTGAGCGTTCCGTCCCACCCGAACGCTGTTGCAAGCGCTGCGATTGCGATCACCCACAGGCCGATTCCCACGGCGAGCTGGAACGCGAGCCGCTTCCAGGTGAAGCGCGCGTGCGCGGGGGGCGGCGTCGCATCGTCGATCAGCGCGGGGCCGTATCGCTGCCTGGCGCTTCCGTGCGCGCCACCCATCGCGAACACGTGCGGTGCGAAGCGCCCGCCGAGATAGCCGATCACGCCGGCGGCGAGGACGATCGCGGGAAACGGGACGTGGAACGCGAAGATCGCGACGAAAGCCGCGGCGGCGATTCCCCAGAGCGCCGGATGGCGCAACGCGCGCGAGCCGATGCGCCACGCGGCGGCCAGCACGATCGCGACGACGGCCGGCTTGATTCCGTAGAACAGCCCGGCGACGAGCGGCACGCTGCCATAGGCGAGGTAGATCCACGACAGCGCGATCAGGATGAACAGCGAGGGCAGCACGAACAGCGTGCCCGCCACGATGCCGCCCCACGTCCGATGCATCATCCAGCCGATGTAGGTCGCGAGCTGCGTGGCTTCCGGGCCCGGCAGCAGCATGCAGTAGTTGAGCGCGTGCAGGAAGCGGTTCTCCGAGATCCAGCGCCTGCGCTCGACGAGCTCGCTGTGCATGATCGCGATCTGGCCGGTCGGGCCGCCGAAGCTGATGAAGCCGAGCTTCAGCCAGAAGCGAAAAGCTTCGGCGAACGTAACCGGTTCGGGCGGGGATTCTGAGATTGCGTGCGCGTCCATGGTTCTCTCTTAGGAGACCTGCAGAGCTTGGACGCACCTGCGTCTTAGACAGCGGGGAGTCTGCGATCCCCTGCTCGAAGTGTATCTCAAGCGTAGCCGACGCTGTGCCGGTCGAGGGATACGGCTTTGACCAGGGCCCACACTTCCTGCCCGGCGGCGAGGCGCAGCCGTTCCGCGGAATGACGCGTGATCCGCGCGAGGATCGCGGTTCCCGACACGTCGATGCGTACGTCGATGCTCGCGCCCGGCTCGGCGCCGATCTCGGCGATGCGGCCGCGGAAGCAATTGAGCACGCTGATGTCGCGCGGTTGCGCGAGCGCGATCGACACGTCGCGCGCCCGCACCCGAACGCGCAGCGTCTCGCCGACGAGCGCATCGACGTCGGGCACCATCAGCTCGCCGCCCTGGAACGCAAGCCGCGCAAGGCCGGTCTTCAGGTCCTGCGCGGCGACGCGCGCTTCGATCACCGCGCCGCCTTCGTACCGCCCGATCAGGCGCCGCAGCTCGATCCGGCCCATCAGGTCGTGGACCGGACCGAACGCGGCGACTTTCCCGTCGGAAAGGAGCGCCATGTGGCCCGCCAGGCGCACCACTTCCTCGATCTCGTGGCTGACATACAGGATCGGCACGCCGACCTCGTCGCGCAGCCGCTCGATGTAGTAGAGGATCTCGCCGCGCCTTCCCGCATCGAGCGAGGCAAGCGGCTCGTCCATCAGCAGCAGGCTCGGGCTTGCCAGCAGTGCGCGGCCGATCGCAACGCGCTGCTTCTCGCCGCCGGAAAGCCGGTGCGGGCGGCGCTCGAGCAGCGGTGCAAGGTCGAGCAGCGCGACGATCCGGTCGAAATCCGCCCAGCGCGCCTCGACCGGCGTAAAGAAGCGGCCGTAGAGCAGGTTCTGGCGCACGCTCAGGTGCGGCAGCAGCAGCCCTTCCTGGAACACGTAGCCGATGCGCCGTTTCTCCGCCGGAACGTCGATGCCGGCGTCACTGTCGAAAAGCACCCGCTCGCCGATGGCGATGCGCCCGCGGTCAGGGCGCAGCAGCCCGGCAACCAGGTTCAGCGCCGTGCTCTTGCCGCATCCGGAGCGGCCGAAAAGCGCCGTTACAGGGGCTTGCGACGCAAAGGCCGCCTGCAATCGGAACGCGCCCAGCCGGCGCTCGAGGTCGATCTCAATACGCATCGCCGAGGATCCTGCGGTTCGCGCGCCGCACCAGCCATTCCGAGGCGAGCAGCGCGGCAAGCGACAGCAGCACCGAGATCACGCAGAGCCGCATCGCCTGCGGGTCTCCGCCGGGAACCTGCGTGTACGTATAGATCGCGAGCGGCAGCGTCTGCGTTTCGCCCGGGATGTTCGAAACGAACGTGATCGTCGCGCCGAATTCGCCCAGGCTGCGCGCGAATGAAAGCAGCATGCCCGTAACGATCCCGGGCACCGCGAGCGGGATCGTGATGCTCGCCAGCACCCACAGGCGCCCGGCGCCGAGCGTGGCGGCCGCCGACTCGAGGCGCCGGTCGATCGCTTCGAGCGATTGCCGGATCGCGCGCACGAGCAGCGGCAGGCCCATGAGGGCGCACGCCAGCGCGGCGCCCGTCCAGCGGAACGCGAACACGAGGCCGAAGTTCTCGTCGAGCCATTGCCCGACCGGCCCGCGCCGGCCCAACAGCACGAGCAGCAGATAACCGATCACCACCGGGGGCAGCACCAGCGGCAGGTGAATCAGCGCGTCGAGCAGCGTTTTCCCGGGGAAGCGATGTCGCGCGAGCACCCACGCGAGCGCGAATCCGAGCGGCAGGCTCGCAAGGACGCTGACCGCCGCCACCTTCAGGCTAAGGCGCAGCGCCTCCAGCTCCGATGCAGTGAGGGTGTCGAACACGCGGTCAGTTTAGCGGCGTGAAGCCGTGCTTCTCGAAGACGTTCCGCGCTACCGCGGAACCGAGCAGCGCGAGAAAATCGGCCGCCGCGCCGGAAGCCGGAGCGGCGGAAGTCAGCGCCGCGGGATAGACGATCGGCGGATGCAGTCCATCCGCAAACGTCGCGACCACACGCACCTTGGGTTCGACGGCTGCATCGGTCGAATACACCGAGCCGAGCGGCGCTTCGCCGCGTGCGACGAGCGCCAGCGCGGCGCGCACGTTTTCAGTCGCCGCAAGCCTGCCGGCGACCGAATCCCAGACGCCGAGCTTTTCCAGCGCGGCCTTCGTGTATTTGCCGGCCGGCACGTGCGCCGGGTCCGCGATCGCCAGCCTTCCGTTGCCGAGCAGGCTGGCGATCGGAAATCCGGGCCGGAGCTCGGCTTTTGCGGCGCTGGCTGCGGGTGCAACGAGGACCAGCTTGTTGCCGAGCACGTTCCTGCGCGTGCCGGGACGCAGCAGCTTGCGTTGCCCGAGATAATCCATCCAGTCGAGATCCGCGGAAAGGAAGACTTGCGCCGGCGCGCCGTTTTCGATCTGCCTGGCGAGCGCCGAGCTCGCGCCGTAGGAGATCGTCGGCTTCGATGGCGAGACGGCAGCGACCTCGTCGAGCGCGTTCTTCAGGCTGGCCGCGGCGAACACGATGAGCGGCTGGGCATGTGCGGAAGCCGCGCAGAACACGCCGGCGGCACAGAATGCAGCGAGGAGCGTTCTCACGCTGGATCCGATTGCATCGCGGCAAGCGGCAGGACTTCGCCCGCGCGAGCGACGTTGTATCCGGTCAGCCGCTTGGCGATGCGCTTCAGGGCGTCGGTGCCCAGGGCGGCAAGCAAGCGCTTCATGCGCGCCTGCTCGAGGTCGCGGTGCCGCGCGACCAGCCAGTATTGCTCGCGATGCAGAGGGACGAATTCGAGGTTGAAGCGCGTCGCGGCCGCGCGCACCGCCACGCCGGCGTCCGCCTTGCCTGCGGCGATCGTTGCCGCAACGGCGACGTGCGTGAACTCTTCTTCGCCGAATCCCTTGATGTCGGCGGCCTCCACGCCGGCCTGGCGCAGCAGTTGATCGATCAGCTGGCGCGTACCGGAGCCCCGCTGGCGGTTGACGAAACGCAGGTGCTTGCGCGGGATATCGGCGAATTCGCGCACCTTTTTCGGATTGCCCGGGGCGAGCAGCAGTCCTTGCTCGCGCGTTGCGAAGCGGATCAGCCGGTCGGTGCGCGGCTGCAGCAGCGCGCGATACAGCGCGACCTGTCCCGGGTCGGGGGACAGGTGGAAGCCGGCCAGGTCGGCTTCGCCGTGCGCGAAGGCACGAACGCTCTCGAGGCTGCCGCGGAACACAAGATTGAGCAGGTCCCGGCCGAACTCGGCAAGCAGCAGGTCGTGGCTGGCCGCGACCCGCAGCGTTGCCGCGCCTTCCGTCGCGGCGACACGGACCGAGAGCCGGTCGCGCTCAGGATCGAGCACGAGCCGGGCGGCGTCGTCGGCTGCCAGCAGGCGCTCGGCGAGCGGTGCCAGGCGGGCGCCGCGTCCGCGCTTCATCTCGACGAGCGGCGCGCCGAGCAGCCTGGCGTGCGTCACGAGCAGATCCCACGCGCCCCGATACGACATGCCGAGCGGCGCGATGGCCGCGCGCAGCGTTGCGTGGATGCGGATCTCGCGCAGCAGCGCGAGCACGCGCGCGTCGATCAGCGAGGAATCGCTTCCGGCGGTGCGCCATGCAATGTCCGGGACGATCTTCACGCCGGCCTCTATCTATATGCAGAGTAACGCATATTAGGTGCTTTTTCGGGCTGCTATAGGATGGACCCGGTCGGGCGGGCGTTATTATGCAACTTATTGCCAATTTAGGCGGCGCGGTGTCGCGCCGTACCGGGAGCCGACCCTGCAAGCCATTGCCGAGGCATTCGCCGGCGCCGCACGGCTGATCGCGTCCTGGGACGCGACGCTGATGGGCATCGTCGCGCTCAGCCTGCAGGTGAGCCTGAGCGCGGTGCTCTTTGCCACGATGCTCGCGCTGCCGCTGGGCGCCGCCATCGCCGTCGCGCGCTTTCCAGGCCGGCACGCCGCGATCGTGCTCCTGAACGCGCTCATGGGGCTGCCGCCGGTCGTGGTCGGGCTGATCGTCTACCTGCTGCTGTCGCGCGCCGGTCCGCTTGGCGAGATGGGTCTGCTTTTCACGCCATCGGCGATGATCCTCGCCCAGACCATCCTGATCCTTCCGATCATTGCCGCCCTGGCGCGCCAGGCGGTCGAGGACGCGTGGCACGAATACGAGGAACAGCTGCGCTCGCTCGGCGCGAGCGACTTCAGCGCCGCGCTTACGCTGCTTTGGGATATCCGCTTCTCGCTCGTCACCGCCGTGCTGGCTGGGCTGGGGCGCGCATGCGCCGAGGTTGGCGCCGTGATCATCGTCGGCGGAAACATCGAAGGGGTTACGCGCGTAATGACGACTGCGATCGCGCTCGAAACCTCGAAGGGAGACCTGCCGCTGGCGCTCGGCCTCGGGATCGTGCTGATCGCGATCGTCCTGACGCTCAACGCCGTAGCGTATCTGACCAAGGAAGCGGCGCAGAGGAGGTATGGGTGAACGGGCTGCTGCCGCTGCATGTCGAGGAGCTGAGCTTCTGCGCCGGCGGTCGCACGATCATCGATCGGGTCTCGCTCGAGATCACCGCCGGGTCGACCAGCATCATTCTCGGGGCGAACGGTGCGGGAAAGAGCGTGCTGATGCGCCTGATGCACGGGTTGCTCGCGCCGACATCGGGACGGGTCGGATGGTCCGGGTCCGATGCGGGGCGCGCGCGCCGCAGGCAGGCGATGGTGTTCCAGCGGCCGGTGCTGCTGCGACGCTCGGCGCTGGCCAACGTCGAGTACGCGCTCAAGCTCGCCCGGGTGCCGCGTGCAGGGCGCGAACGCGAGGCCCTGGATGCGCTCGAGAGTGCCGGCCTGCGCCATCTCGGGCATCGTCCGGCGCGCACCCTCTCGGGTGGGGAGCAGCAGCGCGTCGCGCTGGCGCGGGCGTGGGCGCTGCATCCGGAGGTGCTGTTCCTCGATGAGCCCACGGCGAGCCTCGATCCGGGGGCTACGCGCGAAATCGAAAGCGTGATCCGCGCGTTTGACGCCGCCGGCACGAAGATCGTGATGGCCACGCACAACCTCGGCC
>Ga0075421_100002719_pt1 | contig 21107 bp, 15 predicted proteins | sample SoiMetdeltSBSDD5_FD_75292 | JGI IMG/M metagenome (GOLD analysis project Ga0075421, IMG submission 75292) | Bulk soil microbial communities from a Populus tree surrounding site in Tennessee, USA - Soil MetaG P. deltoides SBSDD5 | ecosystem: Environmental > Terrestrial > Soil > Tree plantation... | reverse complement strand
GTCCTCCCAAAGATCTGATCGAAACGTCGTACTCCCCTAGACGTTCGACAAGAGAACCAACGGGATGGTTTCGTTCGGAGTTTCAGCCGCGTAACAGGCTTCGCGGCTTGGACGGTTGAATGGAGTCGGAACAACGATCAGACGGAAGAATCTCGAAACCGCCGGATACGGCTGGACCTCAGAGTTCATCTCTCCATCGAGCTAGAACGCTGAGGGCGCTGAAGAACCGAACGCTGACGACACTGAGAAGCAGTTCTCAGCGTGTTCAGCGTTCGCCGTTGCAGCGTCCTCAGCGTTCCGTCTGATGGCGCGATGAAGTTCAAGGGGTCAGGAAGATCAAGACTGCCAACGCAACGAAGCGAGTCCGTGTCAGACACTCATTCGGCAACGGAGAGAGCCATGCTGCCCATGGGTGGTGATCTGCGGTACGCACTGCGCGGTTTGCGACGGCGCCCCGGCTTCACCGTCGTCGCGATGCTCACTCTCGCGCTGGGGATCGGCGCAAACGCGGCGATCTTCAGCGCCGTCCGCGGCATCCTGCTTCGACCGCTCCCCTTCCGCGAACCCGAGCGGCTCGTGGCGTTCAACGCCGAGCAGTTCATCGCGAACGCCGAGCTCCTTCACCTGCGTGAACACGCGCGGTCGCTCCAGGACGTTGCCGCGATGAGCCCGGGTTGGGGCATGGCGCTCACGGGCGTGGGTGAGGCGACGCAGCTCACCACCGGACGCGTGTCGACGAATCTGTTCGATCTCCTCGGGGTCCGCCCCGTTCTCGGCCGGGCGTTCCAGAACGAGGAGTCCACGCCGGGGCGAGAGACCGTGGCAATCCTCGGCCACGCGCTCTGGGCCGAACGGTTCGGCAGCGATGCCTCGGTCATCGGGCGACGCATCACGCTCGACGGCACACCTTATACGGTTGTGGGTGTCCTGCCGCCGGAGTTCGAGCTCCTCGGACGATCGGCGGATCTTTGGACCCCCCTCGTGATCGACCCGGCCGCATGGTTTCACCGCGGTGCGGTATCGTGGATGGTGGCTCGACTTCGTACTGGCGTCGCGATCGACCAGGCACGCGCCGAGCTCCGCGCGCTCTTCCCACAGATGCGCGCCGCCTTCGAGTTCGCGCCCGACTACTATCGGAACGTGACGCTGGTTCCGCTGCACGAGCGCACGGTCGGCAGCGTGCGCACGGTACTCATCGTGCTGCTCGCGGCCGTCGGCTTCATCGTCATGATCGCCGGCGCCAACGTCGGGAACCTGCTGCTCATGCGCGCGGCATCGCGGCGGCGTGAGATCGCCGTGCGGACGGCGCTCGGCGCCACGCGCGGTCGGGTGATCAAGCAGCTGCTCGTCGAGAGTGTCGTTCTCGCGCTGGCCGGCGCCGCATTGGGTGCGGCGCTCGGTGCCGTAGGAGTTCGCGTGCTGCGGGCGACGCTGCCGTCCGACATTCCCCGAGTTTCTGCGATCGCGCTCGACGCGCCCGTGCTCGCCGTCTGTGCCGCGCTCGCGATCACGATCGGCATCGTCTTCGGGCTCGCGCCGGCCTTCCTCGCGAGTGGCGGCGACACGCAGGATTCGCTCCGGGGTGCTCGAGGGGTTGCGGGCCGAGTGGGCGGTGAGCGCGCGCGAGGGACTCTCGTGGTTGCGGAAGTCGCGTTGACGCTGGTGCTCGTGATCGGCGCGGGGCTCATGATGCGCACGCTCTGGTCGCTCACCCATGTCGCACCAGGATTTCGCACGGAGGGGGTGTTGACGCTGCGGCTGCAGCCGACGGGCGAGCGCTACAACCAGAACGCGCGGCTCCTGAACTATGTGTCCACCGTGCTCGCTCGTGTGGCGGCGCTGCCAGGAGTCCAGGCGACAGGTTCGATCCATCACCTGCCGCTCGCTGGCTATGCGTGGTACGCGAACGTCGACATCGAGGGGCAAGTACGAGCGCCGGGCGAGGCCCCACTGCGATCCGGGTGGCGCGTGATCTCCGGGGATTACCTCCAGGCGATGGGAATTCCGCTGCTGCGCGGCCGGGGATTCACTCCCGCCGACACGCGTGAGGCGCCGGCGGTTGCGATCGTGAGCGAGGCGTTCGCCCGCGAGGCCTGGCCTAACGAGGACCCGATCGGCAAGCGGTTCCGCGCTGGCAACGCCACGCGGCGCGGCCCGGTGACGGTCGTCGGCGTGGTTGGTGGCGTCCGTCACGTGACGCTGGACGCCGCGCCGGCCCCGGAGATGTACCGACCGCTCACTCAGGAGCCGATGTCGATGGTGACGATCGTCCTGCGCACCGCGGGCGACCCGCTCGGCGTCGCGTCGCTCACCCGGCAGACGATCCGGGACATCGATGCCGACGTCCCCATCTCAGACGTGCGATCGGTGAACGAGGTGGTATCGGCCTCGGTGGCCCGCCCGCGGCTCGTGATGGCGCTGCTCCTGGTCTTCGCGGGCGTCGGCGTCATCCTCGGGGCGGTCGGTGTGTACGGCGTCATCGCCTATGCCGTCGGGGAGCGGCGCCGGGAGATCGGGGTGCGCATCGCGTTAGGTGCGGATCCGCGGACGGTGGCGAGCTCGGTCGTGTTGCACGGCGTTCGGTATGCCGCGATCGGAGTGGCTATTGGGCTGGGTGGGGCGTTCGCGGCCACCCGCGTGATGCGGACGCTCCTGTTCGGCGTCAGCGCGACGGACCCGGCAACCTTCGTGGGGCTCTCGGCATTTCTCATCGGCGTCGCCGCGATGGCCAGTTACCTCCCGGCCCGATCGGCAGCGAGGACGGACCCGATGGTGGCGCTCCGCTCGGAATGACAAGGTGTCCGGTTATGAACGATTCGTCCCGCGCTCGGACGTCCGGGGGGGGCCAGGAAACTAGCGGAGACGGTCTAACCAGAAGCCGCATAACGAGTTGAGCGGCGAGCAAGCGAGGGCATGCTTTTGGCTTTTCCACGGTGCCAAAACCTGGCAATCCGCCCCGGACAGGCCACGCAAATGCAGACCGTCGTCAGCGACATCCGATTCGCGCTCCGATCCCTCGCCGCTCGCCCCGCGTTCAGCGCCACCATCATCGCGACGCTCGCGCTGGGCATCGGCGCGAACACCGCGATCTTCAGCGTCGTCAATGCGGCGCTGCTGCGGCCGCTGCCATTCCGCGACGCGGACCGGCTGACGCTCATCTGGGGCGACAAGCCGGCGAGTGGGTACCCGCAAATGCCGCTGTCGCTGCCGAACTTTCTCGACGTGCGAACGCGCGCTCGTTCGTTCGACGACATGGCCGTCTGGACGTCGTTCAACGAATCGCGCTTCAGCCTCACGGGCGCGTGTGCGGCGCCTTCAGGCTGCGAACCCGAGAAGGTCCAGTACGCGATCGTGTCCTCGAACATCTTCTCGGTGCTCGGAACACGGACGGAGCTGGGACAGGGATTCACCGCCGCCGACGACGCGCGGGAGTCCGTGCGTGGGGTCGTCGTCAGCCGACGGCTGTGGGACCGACGATTCACGGGACGACGCAGCGTCGAGGGATCCACCCTCACGCTCGATGGCGTCACGCGCCCCGTCATCGGCGTGCTTCCGGCGTCCTTCGCGTTCGTGAATGCACCCAGAGAGCCCGATGTGTGGGTGCCGCTGGGCCTCGACCCGTTCCGGGATCGCATCTACGCTCGGGGCGCGAGCGCGCTCGGCGTCGTCGCCAAGCTTCGAGCCGGTGTACCGCCGTCCGTCGCCCAGAATGAGCTGACGGCCATCGCCGCCGACCTCGCCCGCGAGGAGCCGACGTTCAACCGCGGGTGGTCGCTCAAGCTCGTGCCGTTGCGCGAACAGGCCGTCGGCAGCGTACGCGATGGCTTGCTCATGTTGCTCGGCGCGGTCGCGCTCGTGCTGCTCATCGGGTGCGCGAACGTGGCGAACCTCCTGCTCGCCCGCGCGTCGTCGCGGCACCAGGAGATCGCGGTGCGCGCGGCGTTAGGTGCGAGTCGGGGGCGGCTCGTTGCGCAGATGTTGACGGAGAGTGTCCTGCTCTCTGTTGCCGGCGGCGCGGCCGGGCTACTGGTCGCCGCCTGGCTGGTCGAGCTTCCCGCGGCCGTGCCGCTCGCGGCGCCGAGCGTGTTCGTTCCCTACACGGCACGACCGGACGACGTGACGCTCGACGGCACCGTGCTCGCGTTCACGCTCGGGCTATCGATCCTGACGGGGCTCCTCTTCGGACTGGCGCCGGCGCTTCGCGCGTCGAGACCATCACTCTACGGTGCGCTCTCGGCACGCGGTCACGGCTCGGGTGATCCGGCTCGCGTCAGGACGCGACAGGCGCTGGTCGTGGCCGAGGTCGCGGTGTCGCTCACGCTGCTCATCGGCGCGGGTCTGCTGCTTCGGAGCTTCGTCACGCTGCGGAGCAACGATCCGGGCTTCCGGCCCGAACACGTGCTCGCGGTCGACATCGACCTTCCGGCGTCCCGCTTCGGCAGCGATCCGCGACGGGAACAGTTCTTCGGTGCGCTGCTCGAGCGTGTCGCGGCGCTGCCGTCGGTTGTGAGCGTCGGAGGCATCGAGCAACTGCCACTGTCAGGTCCGCAACAGACCAGCGATTTCCGCATCCTCGGGGCGCCACCGCCTGCACCCGGCGACGAGCCCGATGTCAGCTACGCGTCCGTCACGCCCGGCTACTTCGACGCGATGTCACTCACGCTCGTCCGCGGCCGCCTGCTCGGCGCACACGATGACGCTCGCTCGCCGCGGGTGACCGTGATCAACGAGACCATGGCGCGGCGGTTCTGGCCTAACGACGACCCGATCGGGAAGCGGCTGGCGATCAGCATCGAGTCGCTGCGCTTCGACCGCCCCAACGCACCGCCGCGACTGGACTTCGAGGCTGGCGCTCGCGAGATCGTTGGCATCGTGGCCGATGTGCGGTCCTCCGGGATGGCGGAGGCGCCACTGCCGGCAGCGTACGTACCGTTCGCGCAGCGCCCCGTGAGCAACCTCTCGATCGCGGTGCGCATGCGGTGTGCGCGGGAAGTTCAGCGCGACGGGGCTATGACGGGGTGTGATCCGATGCGGCTCGTGCCGCCGATTCGCGCGGCGGTGCGCGCGCTCGATCCTGACCAGCCGATCTCGGCGGCGGTGGCGATGTCGGACGTCGTCGCGGCATCGCTGCGGGAGCCGCGCGACCGGACGACGCTGCTCTCGGCGTTCGCGATCGTGGCGGTCCTGCTCGCGGCGGTCGGTGTCTACGGGGTGATGGCGTATGGCGTCACCGAGCGAACGCGTGAGATCGGCGTGCGAGTGGCGCTTGGTGCCGCGGGTCCGGACGTGGTGCGGCTCGTGGTGGGAGGTGCGCTGCGGATGACAGCGGTGGGCGTGGTGCTCGGCCTTGCTGGCGGCGTCGTCGCGTCACGGCTGCTCAGTTCGATGCTGTACGGCGTGACACCGACCGATCTCCCGACCTACGTCGGTGCGCCGCTCATCATCTTTGGCGTTGGGTTGCTGGCGAGCTGGCTGCCGGCCCGTCGCGCGGCTCGCGTCGATCCGGCCACCGCCCTTCGGAACGCCTAATTGGGGTCAGAGTCGAATAACATCGTTCCAACGCCGACGGCGTTGGAACGATGTTATTCGACTCTGACCCCAATTATCCCTCGCATGAGCTGGACGTCCCCGCTTCGTGCAGGTCATCATCCAAGACGATGGGCGGCTGGGCGCTGCCCATAGCGTCCAGTGATCTCGCACGAGGCACCCCGGTTGTCAGCTCAACCTTCCGCATCCCAGCCGTCGCACCGACCCGCCCTTCAGCGTGGCGCGACGTACTTCGTCGTCTGGACCGTCGTCGCGCTCACGACGACCGAGCTCCAGTACATCGCTCAGCCCGGGGCGCAGCCGTACGGCGCGCTCGTTCGGCTCGCGCTCGCGAGCTGCTGGCTGTGGGCGCTGTTCACGCCGCTCATTCTCGGGCTCGCGCGCCAGTACCGGATGGACCGGACCAACTGGCCTCGGACGCTGCCCCTTCACCTCGCCGCGGCGGCACTCCTGACGCTGATCGACGTCGCGCTCATGCGTGAGATCGCGCCGTTCCTGCACCCCGAGGCCCCGCTCGCGCGGGCGCCGCTTTATGTGGGGTTCCTGCGTCAGCTGTTCGTGTATTCCGTCTGCTACTTCGTCATCGCCGCGTTCGGGCACGTTCAGTACTACGCCGGCCTCTCACACGAGCGGGACCTTCGCGCCGCGCAGTTGGAGGCACAGCTCGCTTCAGCGCGACTCACTGCGCTTCAGGGACAACTCCGGCCGCACTTCCTGTTCAACACGCTCAACATGATCGCGGAGCAGGTCTATACGGACCCCGCCGGCGCCGACGCGATGCTCACGCGGCTTGGTGTTCTGTTGCGATCGTCATTCGTCGAGACCGATCGGGAAGTGGTGCCTCTCCGCCGCGAGCTCGAGCTGCTCGAGAGTTATGTGGAGATCATGCGGGGGCGATTCCGGAACCGGCTCACGTTCGACCTCGACGTCGATCCGGCAACGCTCGAGGCGCTCGTCCCGCGATTCATGCTGCAACCACTCGTCGAGAACGCTATCAAGCACGGTGTGGAGCCGCGTGAGGAAGGCGGCCGCGTGACCGTGGCCGCGAAGCGCCGTGGAGACTCGCTCACGCTGGAAGTGCGCGATGATGGCGACGGTCTCATCGGCACGGTTCACGAAGGCACGGGCGTGCGGAATACGCGCGAGCGACTGCTCCATCTGTACGGTCCCGGGCGGCAGCGGTTCGCTCTCGCTGGCGCTGGTGGCGGAACGGTGGCGTCGATCGAGCTGCCGTACGAGACCGATGATGGCCCGTCGCCGAGTTACACCACACCGCGCGTCGAGAGCGGCGAGGAGCTCGTCGGGGCCTCGTGACGCCGCTTCGCGTTCTCATCGTCGACGACGAGGCATTCGCGCGGCAGCGGCTTCGCCGGTTGCTCGGTGAGCTCCCGGACATCGAGATCGTCGCGGAGGCGTCCAACGGACGGGAGGCCGTTGCGCTCATCACGACACACGATCCCGACATCGTGCTGCTCGACGTCCAGATGCCGCGCGTGGATGGGTTCGCCGTCCTCCGCGCGCTCGATGGGCCAGCGCCGCTGGTGATCTTCGTGACCGCGTTCGACGAGCACGCCGTGGCGGCGTTCAACGTCCACGCGTTCGACTACATTCTGAAGCCCGTGGATCCGGCGCGCTTCGCCGAGGCGATCGAGCGTGCGCGCATGCAGGTGGTGAAGACGTCGGCGGCGGAACGACACGCGAAGCTCGTGGCGTTTCTCGACGGCTCGCCGGGTGGTGCGCCACGTGAAGCGTTAGGCGAGAGCACCGAGCCAGCGGCCGGTGGGGCACGCGGCCCTATCGACCGGTTGCTCGTGAAGGAGGAAGGGCGGATGTACTTCGTGCCGGTCGCCGAGATCGACTGGATCGAGGCCTTCGGCAACTACGCTCGCGTGCACACGGGGCCGCGCACGCACCTCATTCGCGAGACGATGGCGACGCTCGAGCGCGCGCTCGACGTTCGGCGGTTCGCCCGCATCCACCGGTCGACGATCGTGAACCTGGACCGTGTTCGGCAGATGGATCTGTGGGGGTCGGGCGACTATATGGTGCGGCTCGTGGACGGCACGCAGCTCAAGCTCAGCCGGTGGTATCGTGACCGGCTGGAGGCCCGTCTCAAGCCGTAGGTTGGCGAACGCGTGTCGAGGGGCCGGGGTGCGAATCGTCCCCCAGAATTGCACGATGTCACAGGCCCCTTCGCTCGGCGGACGGTCCGGGCGATGGTTCGGGCCACTTCAAGCCTTCAATCCCATGCTGCCTAGAATCGCGCGCACAATCGCGCTCGCATCGTTCAGTTTCTTCCTCTCCCTGCCCCTCCATCACGCGAACGCGCAGCCGCCCGCTCGGCGGTACGCCGTGCTCGCCGTACCGGCCAAGTACGCGACCATCCAGGCCGCCATCGACAGCGCCGTGCCGGGCGACACCGTGCTCGTCGCACCGGGGCGGTACTACGAGAACATCCGCTTCAAGGGGAAAGGGATCGTCGTCGCGAGTCAGTTCGCGCGTACCAGGAACACCGCGCACATCGAGCGGACGATCATCGACGGCAGCCGCCCGTCGCATCCCGACACGGGCACCGTCGTGCGGTTCGTGAATCAGGAAGACACGACGGCCGTGCTCGAGGGGTTTACGATCACGGGAGGCACCGGGACGATCTGGCTCGACGCGAAGGATCTCGCCTACTTCCGTGAGGGCGGTGGCATTCTCTGTGAGCTGTCGTCGCCCACGATCCGGTACAACCACATCGTGAACAACGTCGCCATCTCGAAGGACAAGAACGTGAAAGGCGACACGCTGCTCAGCGCCGGCGGCGGCGGAATCCGGTGCGGCTACTCCGAGCCGACGATCACGAACAACGTGATCCGCGGCAACCGAGGACGGTATGGCGGCGGGATCGTACTTTTCCACTCGGCCGGCATCGTTCGCAACAACCTCATCGTCGACAACGGTGGCGGCGAGGACTTCGGCGGCGGTGGACTCTGGCTCGTCGGCTCACTCAGCTACCGCCTCGGCACGGTCGTGGAGCACAACACGATCGTGAACAACCATGCGACGGGCGCCGATACGACGAAGCCGCGACTGATGAAGGGACGTGGCGGTGGCCTCATCACCGCGGGCACGAAGCTCACCCTGCGGAACAACATCGTCTGGGGGAACACACAGGCCGGTGGCCAGGTCGGCTTCGCGCCCAACAGTCCGCCGGAGATGACGAACAATCTCGTGCAGGGCGGTGTTCCGGGCTCAGGCAACCTCGATCGGGATCCGAAGTTCGCTGAGACGACCCGATTCACGTTGGCGCCGGATTCGCCGGCGCGGATCGGAGGCGGAGAGCTCGGCGCGTATGGCGGACCGGGCGGTCTCACTAGACGTTAGGTCCGAGATTCGAGCCCGCCCCAGTTCGTTGTTCTGCCGGCATCGCGTGAAGGGTATACGGATTCAGCGGATCGGGCGGATCTGAGCGGATCGTGGCCGATCGATGAATTCGCATACCCTCGGCCCGGATGCTAGCCCTAGCGATGGCCGGTGAGCACCATCGAGGTGTAGATTCGAGGCATTCGTGTGCAGTCGGTCCGCGGCTGACTATCGGAACCGAGTATGAATCACATCGTTGTCGCCCTGGCACTCCTCGTGTCGCGCGGCGTGATCGCATCCCCCGCTGCGACGGCGGCTACGTCCGTCATCCGCATCAATCAGCTCGGCTACCTGCCTAACGGTCCGAAAACGGCGGTGATGTGTGTATTGGCGGACTCACAATCCGCGCCCGCGTCGACACCAGTCACGTTTCTCGTCGAGGATACGACCGGCCGACAGGTGGTGGCTCCGCGCCGCACGAACGCCACCGGCGCATTCGGGCCGTGCGCGCAGACTTACCGCCTCGACTTCTCGTCCCTGCGCCGACCCGGGCATTATCGCATCGTCGTCGGCACCGTTCGGTCGCCCGTCGTTCGTGTGGACGCACGCGCGTACGCCGGCGCGGCCGACACCCTGCTCTACTACATGCGCCAACAGCGGTCAGGGTGGAATCCGACGCTCAAGGATTCCGTCCACAAGCTGGACGCGCTCATCGTCAATCATCCGACGCGCACCGGTGAGTTCATCAATGTGAGCGGCGGCTGGGCCGACGCCGCGGATTACCTGCAGTACGTGACGACATCCGCGACGGCGACGTACGTCATGCTGAAGGCGCACCGCGACTACCAGCGCGCCTTCGCCGACAAGTTCCTCGCCAACGGCTCGCCTGGATCCAATGGCCTGAGCGACGCCCTCGACGAAGCGCGCCACGGCATCGAGTGGCTGCTCCGCATGTTCCCCGACGACTCGACGATGTTCAACCAGCTCGCGGACGATCGGGATCATGCCTTCCTCGATCTCCCGACGACGGATTCGTCCGACTACGGCTGGGGCAAGGGGAAGGAACGTCCCGTCTACCCGTGCACGGGCAAGCCGCAGGGGCTCTTCAACGGTCGGAATCGCTCACGGGGTTACGCGTCGACCGCCGGGAAATACGCGGCAGTCTTCGCGCTCGCGTCGCGGATCTACGCTCAGACCGACTCGACGTTCGCCCGCCGATTGCGCGATCGGGCCGTGGCGGCATACACGTTAGGCGTGAAGTATCCTGGCCCGTGTCAGACCGCACCGGGGCGAGCGCCCTATTTCTATGAAGAGGAGAGCTGGGCCGACGACATGGAGCTCGGCGCCGCCGAGCTCTTCGCGCTGACCGGCGAGCGGCGGTACCTCCAGGACGCGCTCGACTACGCCGCGAAGGAGCCGGTGACGCCCTGGATGGGCGCGGACACGGCTCGCCATTACGAGTGGTATCCGTGGATCAATCACGGTCATGACGCCGTCTGGCGCGCGGGGGATGCTGCCGCCAAGCGCCAGATGGTGACCTACTACCGCCAGGGTCTCGAGCGCGTCGCCGCGCGAGCGAAGAATGGGTTCCGCGTCGGCATTCCGTTCATCTGGTGCTCGAACAACCTGATGTCGGCGTTCGCCACGCAGGCCCTGCTCTACCGCCGTATGACCGGCGACGAGCGGTTCCGCGAGTACGAGGCCGCCGCGCTCGATTGGCTGTTCGGTGCAAACCCGTGGGGCGTGTCGATGGTGATCGGGCTCCCGTGGTCGGGCACGTGGCCGCGCGATCCGCACTCCGTCATGGCCATGCAGATCGGCATTGAGACGCAGCTCGGAGGGCTCGTCGATGGTCCCGTGTACCGCTCGATCTTCCAGAACCTCCGCGGTGTACATCTGCGAGAGGCGGATGAGTATGCCGCGTTCAATACTGGCTTCATCGTCTACCACGACGACGAGGGCGACTACTCGACCAACGAGCCGATCATGGATGGAACTGGGATGCTCACCTACCTTCTCGCCGCGCTCGCGCCGTAGCGGCGTTTATGCTGCCGAGCACGCTGGCGAGCGTCGTACGGTGGACGGGTATCTGGGCGGCCGTGAGCCTGGTGTTCGTCTCGCAGAACGTCCTCCGGTTCGCTATGCGGGGGCAGCCGGTGGACTGGTTCGGCGCGCTCTGGATCGAGGTGCTGTACTGGGTCCCGTGGCTCGCACTGACCCCCGCGCTCCTCTTCACCGCTCGGCAGTGGCCGTTGGGGTCGGGCGCACCTGTGAGCAACATCTGGCGACACCTCGCGGCGATGATCGTGGTATCCCTGGTTCAGGTCGTTGCAGCGGACGCCCTGCAATACACGGCGGGCGTCGCTCACGGCGTTTTCACCGCACCGGACCGCACGCAGCGCGCGCTCGCGGCCTCCGCGCAGTCGTTTCCGGCACTCGCGATCACGGCGTGGTGGAAGTACTGGGTGTTCATGGGACTCTACTACGCCTTCGATTACCATCGCCGGTTCCGTGAGCGGGAAGTCGCGGCGGCGCAGCTCGAGGCGCAACTGGCAACGGCGCAGCTCCAGGCACTTCGAGCCCAGCTTCACCCGCACTTCCTGTTCAACGCGCTGCACTCCGCAGCCATGCTGACGATGATCGACCCGGACGGTGCGCACCGAGTGCTGGTCCAGCTGAGCGCCCTGCTCCGCACGACGCTCGATCGGTCGTCGTCCCTCGACGTGCCGCTCGCCGAGGAGCTCGACTTCGTCGACCGCTACCTGGCGATCGAGCGTGTTCGCTTCCAGGATCGATTGCAGGTGGACATTGTCGCCGAGGACGACGCGCTCGCCGCGAGCGTGCCGAACCTCATCCTGCAACCGCTCGTGGAGAACGCCGTGCGACACGGGATCGCCCGACGCACGGCCGCGCGCCAACTGACCCTCCGCGCGTTCCGCCGCGATGCGACCCTCGTGCTCGAGGTCGAGGACGACGGCCCCGGACTGCCCCGCGACTGGACGCTCTCACCGCACGAGAGTGGACTTGGCCTCACGAATGTCCGCGACCGGCTCGAGCGCATGTACGGCCCAGACGGTCGTCTGGAGCTCGGCACACCCGTCGGTGATGATGGTGGACCGCGCCCGGGCGTAGTCGCGAGGATCAGCATCCCGTTCCGACAGGCGGTGAGCCGGCACGCGGTATCGCCTTCCGACGCGCGACACGTGGCGCGGACGACGGCCATCGCGGAGGTGGGCGGGTGATCCGGGTCCTCGTCATCGACGACGAGCCCATCGCGCGAGCCGGGATCGTCAAGCTGTTAGGCACCGAGCTCGACGTGTCAGTCGTGGGCGAATGCCGAGATGGGGTGGAAGCCATCCAGCGCATTCGCGCCGAGCGGCCCGACCTCGTGTTCCTCGACGTCCAGATGCCGGAGCTCGACGGGTTTGGCGTCCTCGCGTCGCTGTCGCCGTCGGAGGTACCGGCGACGATTTTCGTCACGGCGTACGACCAGTACGCGCTCGACGCGTTCGAGGCGAGCGCCGTGGATTATCTGCTCAAGCCGTTCGATCGCGATCGGTTCGCGCGTGCCCTCAGCCGCGCGCGCCGCTTTCTCGCCGGCGATCAGCTCTCGGTGTTCCGCGCGAAGCTCGCGTCGGTGCTCGAGACGATCACGAGCAATTCACCACACATCCCGCCGTCCGTCCGCGGCAGTCGACTGCTCATCCGGTCTCGCGGGCGGGTCGCGTTCGTCGCCATCTCGGACATCACGTGGGTCGAGACGTCCGGCAACTACGTCCGCGTGCGGGCCAATGGCGCGTGGCACGCGGTGCGCGAGCCGCTGAACACGTTCGCTCAGCGGGTCGATGGCGCGCACTTCGTGCGCGTGAGTCGTTCCTGCATGGTGAACCTCGACCGCGTCCGCGAGATTCGCCGCCAACCGAACGGGCAACACACGCTCCTCCTCGACGACGGGCAGCGGCTCATCGCGAGCCGACGGTTCGGCGCGCGGCTCGCGCCGGAAGCCACCTCACTTCTACCGGTCCCGTAAGTCCGGCCGTAGCTCGTCCCTGACGAGTTGTCCCGCCGCGGTGACGCCAGCAACTCTGCGGAACGCGACGGGCGCGGAGATGCCGCGTTGACGGCGCGCATCCACTCAGCACGGAGGATCGGCGCATGCGATCTGCGTCGCGCGTCATTGCCACCTCGGCGGCACTGGCCGTCACCGTCGTCGGCGTCAGCGTCCAACGGCTCGCCACGGCAGCACCCGGCAAGCCAACGGCGGCTGCGGCTGCCGCGCCCACCGTCGAGATGTGGGGACAGGGACTGCTGTCCACTCCGTTCGATGAGCTCAACACCGTTTTCTCGCCGGACGGGAAGGAGCTCTACTGGTCGATCGCACTGCCTGAGGGGAACGGCGGCGTGATCATGGTATCGAAGCTCGTGAACGGGAAATGGAGCACGCCCGAGATCGCCCCGTTCTCGGGGCAGTACACGGACTGGGACCCGTTCTTCACGCCCGACGGCAACAAGATCTTCTACATCTCGAACCGACCTAACGGCACGGAGCAGAAGAGTCCCCAGGACTACGACATCTGGGTAGTCACGAGGACCGCCAACGGCGGCTGGAGCGCACCGGAGAACATCGGGCCGCCGGTCAACACCCCGCGACCGGAGTACTACCCGTCGATCGCGTCCGACGGCACGCTGTACTTCAGCGCGAATCGCGAGGGGCGACCGGGCGCCTTCGACCTCTTCCGCTCACGGCTCGTGGATGGGAAGTACACGGAGCCCGAGAGCCTGGGGCCTAACGTGAACGCGCCGGGCCCGGACATCGACAACTACATCGCGCCGGACCAGAGCTACATCATCTTCAACTCGACGGGGCGACCGGACGACATGGGCCGCGGGGACCTGTACATCAGCTTCAACGAGAACGGCCAGTGGACTCCCGCGAAACACCTGCCGGCACCGATCAACTCTTCCGCACGCGAGTACTGCTCCATCGGTTCGCCGGACGGCAAGTACCTCTACTTCACGAGCAAGCGGGGATTCGCGGATGGCCCGCGCACGCGGCCGTTCACGACGAAGGAGTTGCGAGAGGGGTTGACGGGGACGCTCAACGGAGGCGGAAACATCTACCGCGTTCCGCTCAGCGAGGTTCTCTCACTCCGTGGCACGCCCTGACTGCGTAGACCGGTAGTGCGTAGGTGGCGGCGGCGGGGCGCGATGGACCCCGCCGCCTACGCATCCTTCGTCCTACCACATCCCCACAGTGGCGGTGTCCTGCGTCGTGAACATATCGACGCCATTCCGCTTGGAATTCAGGCCGTGCGCACCGGGCTGAGGCACGAGCCGAAGGTACGGCTTCGGTTGCCGCCAGCCGTTGGGATACAGTTCCTTTGCTTCGTCGTTGCTCACGGAGCCGGCGATGATGACGTCGTCCCCGGGCGTCCACTGCGCGGGTGTCGCAACCTTGTGCTTGGCGCTGAGTTGGAGCGAATCGAGGACCCGCAACACCTCGTCGAGGTTGCGGCCGACGGTCATCGGGTAGGAGATCGAGAGCTTGATCTTCTTGTCCGGCCCGATGACGTAGACGTTGCGAACGGTCTGGTTGTCCGCGGCCGTACGACCTTCCGAGCTGTCGCCGGCCGAATTCGGGAGCATGTCGTAGAGCTTGGCGACGGCGAGCGTCGGGTCGCCAATCAACGGATAGTTCACCGGCGAGCTTTGGATGTCCTCGACGTCCTTCGACCACTTCTTGTGGTTCTCGACGGGGTCGACCGAAAGAGCGATGACCTTGGCCCCACGCTTATCGAACTCGGGCTTGAGATGCGCCAGGTAACCCAGCTCCGTGCTGCACACGGGTGTGAAGTCCTTGGGGTGTGAGAAGAAGACCCCCCACGAGTCGCCCAGCCACTCATGGAAGGAGACCGTGCCCTGGGTCGTGTCGGCCGTGAAGTCTGGCGCGGCGTCGCCGAGTTTTAACGTCATTGATGTGTCTCCGATTGGAGTTGTGTGTCGACTCTACTGCGCCCGAGCGGCAAGTACTGAGCAGCCGCGTTGCCACCTCACACGACCAGGGTTGCACGCAACCTGAGTGGCGTCGGGCGCAACGTGGTTATCGGGCCGGGATGTCGTGGCGATGGTAAGGCGGAGCGACGGGGATGCGATCGACCGTTGCCCAGGGGACCGTGCGCATGGCGAGATCGACGCGCCCACGCAGGACGTGAAAGACCCATGAGCCCGTGCAAAACCCGACGAACACCACGGCCCCGACCCCCGCTAGCAGGACGACTTCGAGCACGAGCCCGGTCGTGCGCAGCCCAGCGGTCCGCGATGCTTCGATCGCGAGAGCCAACGACCCTCCGAGAAATTGGGAGAACCGTCGAGGCGCAGGCGCCATCGACAGCGTGACGCCACTCGACGGCGCGAGGGCCCAATTGTAGAGCGCGTCGAACGGGTTGAGCCGCGGCAGGAGAGCGCTCCACCAGAGAACCACGCCGAACGCGAAGAACACGAACGGCGCTTCGAGGGTCGCCGCGGCGACGAGGGTGAACGCGATCAGCCGCGGCTGGAAGAGCAGCGACGAATACTGGCGCTCGCAGGTCGCGGCTGCCGGCTCGGCGAACCCCTGCTGCACGATGAAGTTGCGATGGGCATGAGCAGCGCGGGACGGGTATGGCGCCGGCCGCGTACTGGCGTACGTAGACACGGGGACCTCCAACAGCGATGAGGGTTTCGCCAGCGGTGCCTAACGAGCTTCGTTACTTCCTGAACTGGAAGTTGACCATGCGCTCCGTGCCGTCGACGAGCTTCACGGCCAGCCGCCGGCACGTCCCGGCCCACGCCTGGTCCGTTCTCCAGGTGTAGGTGTAGGTGTTGGTCTTAGTGGTGTAGGTCAGGCTGGCCCCGGCGACGGCAAGCGCCTTCAGCGTGGAAAGGGTCGCTCCCGTCGTGCAGCTGATGGGCTGCGATGTGGGCGAACCCGCGGCTAGAACCCCGAGCCCGCGGTTGCCGCCGAGGCTGAACTTCACCAGAACCGAAGCGCCCGCTCGCGCCGAGTTCAGAGCTGGCGGCGCGTTCAGTCCGAAGAAGCCGGTAAACGGATAGACGACGCTATACGCCACGCTCGCGGTCGATACGTTCGCCGCGCTGTCGGTTGCGGTGCACGTGACTGTCTTGACGCCAACCGAGCTGGTGACCAGCGCGCCGCACGACTGGGACGCGAGCCCCGAGAGCGCGTCGGTCGCGTTAGGTGACGCCGCGGCCGAGCCGTTCAGCAGTACCGGGTTCGGCGACACAGTCGGCGCAAGCACCGGGCGAGTCTTGTCGATCGAGATGTCGACGTGGCCCCAGGGCTCTAGCGTAGTGACAGGGAAGTCCGCGTACTGACGTGAAACGCTGTTGCCGGCGCTGTCAGTGCAGGTGGCCGTAAACGGCTGCTTCACACCCTCGGTTGAGACCGTCACCACTGGAGTCCTCTCCAGCAGGCCAGACCCCTCCGTCCAATCGATGCACGTGTACGTGATCGACACGTCGGTGTTCCACCAGCCGGGAGCGCTTGCGGCTGGCGAGATGGTGAAGGGGGGGACGATGTCCGGCGGCGAATTATCGATGAGAACATCCAGGCGAACTTCACTCGTCCCGCCGGCACTGACGGCAACGCAAAGGGGAAAAGCGCTCGCCCGGACGCCGGGGGGCCAAATGAACCACGTTCGGCAGGTCGTCGCCACACTCGGCGCGGCTGGAGACTCGGGGTCGGTGATAGTGAACTCGATGATCACGGGCTGCAGCGTGTACCAGCCATTCTGCCCCAGCCTCCCGTCGATCGTGTAGGTGATCACTGGCGGGGTGGTGTCGATTACCGGAGTGGTGTCGGCGACGGAGACGTCCTCGAGCTGGGCCCGGGCGGGCGGAGCGGCGGCGGTTGGTGGTGTGGCATCCTGGCAAGCAATCAGGACAGCGGCCACGAGCGACGTGGCGACCTGATATGTGAAGGGACGATGCATAGAGCCTCCCGAATTTGGGCGCCGCTCGAGGCGGGCGCCGCGGTCATTGCGGGTGACTCTATCGCAACGGGGCCGGAGGTACTGAGCAGCCCCGTTGCGACTTCGTGCGAGCAGCGTTGCACGCAACTATGGTGTCGTGCCGCGCAACCTGAATGGTGTCATTCCGGGGCGGGGTGCCCGCGGCTCAGGTCGTCAGCCCGCTCAGGCGTTGGTAGCCCACGGGAGTGTGCCCATGGCGAAGCCAGGGTGGCCGCGCACGATGTGAAATACGAAGGTCCCCATGCAAAACCCGGCGAGCATCGTGGCGGTCCCTGCTATCAGGAAGGCCTCGAGCACAACCGCGGTCGTGCGGAAGCCCATGGTCAGCGAGGTCGCGATCGACAGGCAGAACAACCCGCCAAGGAACTGAGAGAATCTGCGGGGCGCCGGCGACGGGGTCAGCGTAATACCGCTCAAGCGCGTCAGCACCCGATTGTACACCGCGTTGAACGGGTTGAGGCGCGGAAACGCCATGCACCACCAGAGTATGGCACCGAGCGCGAAGAACACCGCGGGTAGCTGCAGAGCGGAGCCCACGACAAACGCGAGACCGAGCAGCCGCGGCTGGAAGAGAATCGCCGAATACTGACGATCGCACATCTCCGCGGAGGGCTCGGGGAACCCTTGCTGAATGATGAAGTTGCGCTTGCTTCGTGTAGCGCGGTACACGTGTGGCGCGAGTTGCGCCTTGGCGTACGTAGTCATGGGACCTCCATAGCGGTTCGAGGGTGTGCTTGCGTGCCTAACGCCGACAGCCCTACTTGAACTGGAAGTTGACCTTGCGCTCAGTACCGTCCGCGAGCTTCACGGTCAGCTGCCGGCACGTCCTCGCCCACGACTTCTCAGTTCTCCAGTCGTACGTGTACGTGTTGGTCGTGGCGCTGTAAGTCAGGCTTCCAGAAGCCGGCCGCACGTTGAGCGCGTTGACCGCTCCCGTTGTGCAGCTGATCGCTTGCGACGTGGGCGAACTTGCGGCCAGGACCGCATACCCGTAGTTGGCGCCGAGGCTGAACTTCACCAGAACCGAGGTGCCCGCCCTCGCCGAATTCAGGCCCGGCGGCGGCGCGAGGCCGACGAAGCCGGTGAACGGCCATACGACGGTGTAGACGACGCTCCGGGTAGTCGTGTTGTTGGCGCTGTCGACGGCCGTGCAGGTAACTGTTTTGGGGCCGATCGTGCTCGTCTCCGTCCCGTCGCACGACTGCGACCATATACCCGACAGGGCGTCGGTCGCGTTAGGCGACGCGGTGGCGAAAGCCTTCAAGACCACCGGATTGGGCGACACCGTGGGCGCGAGCGTCGGGGGCGTCTTGTCGATGCTGATGGTGGGCCACACCGTCACGTCCCGACTGTTGCCTGCCCTGTCGACGCAGATGAAGGGATTGGGGTGCCGCCCTTCCGCGGTGAACGCAACCGTGTAATCGACCCAACTGCCCACAAAGGCCTGCGTGCCCCGGGGATCTGCCGGACCGGAGTAGTCATCCTCGCACCGCCAGGTGGCCACCACGTCGGTGTTCACCCAGCTGCCGTTGGCGTACCACGGGCTCACCGCCGGCGTCTCCGGCGGATTCCAGATCAAATACGGGGCGAAGTTGTCCATCTCGATCGGTACCTCCTGATAGTCCGTGCCACCCGCGCTGCTGGCAACGCAGGTGATCGCGAACGGATGTCTTTGGGGGCGCGCGACGTACGGCGTGCAGTACCCATTGGTGCTGTCGATGGGGGACTCGGGGTCCGTCACCGTGAACGTGACAAGGACGCTGTCGCTCGTGTAATAGCCGTTCTGCCCCAACGCCCCGTCGACCGTGTAGGTGATCACGGGCGGGGTGGTATCGATCCCGGCGGTTTCCTCGAACTGAGGGGTGGCGGGCGGAACGGCGGCCGTTGGTGGAGTGGCATCGTGGCAAGCAATCAGCGCCGTCGCCGCGAGCGACGTGGCGACCTGACATGTGAAGGGGCGACGCATAGAGCCTCCGAAAGTTGGGCGCCGCTCGAAAGCGGGCGCCGCGTTGATTGGTGGAGACACTATCGGAACGACGCCGGAGGTACTGAGCAGTCGCGTTGCGATTGCTCGCGAGCGGCGTTGCACGCAACGAGGCTCGCGTCGGCGCAACGTGGGTTGTGAGCCCCAGAAAGCAGGAGGCACCGCGGGCTACGCGGTGCCTCCACTCCGGCTGTGCTTCTCCCTCAGCGAATTCCTGAGGCTGGTCCTACTTTGCGAACTGGAAGTTGAGCGTGCGCTCCGTGCCATCGACGAGCTTGACGCTCAGTTGCCGGCAGGTGCCAGCCCACGACTTGTCGGTCTTCCAGTCGTAGGTGTAGATGTCAGTCCGGGCGTTGTACGACAGGCTGCTCGCGGCAACAGCAGGAACCTTGAGCGCGGTGACAGCCGCCGTCGATGCCCCGCAGCTCATCGCTTGCGACGTCGGCGATCCAGCGGCGAGAATCGCGAGGCCGCGATCGCCGCCGAGACTGAACTTCACCTGAATCGAGCCACCGGTCTTTGCCGGGTTCAGCGCAGGCGCCGCGTTGAGTCCGACGAAGCCGGTGAACGGCCAGGCCACGATGTAGTCGACGACCTGTTCCGTCTGGTTCCCGGCGCGGTCAACCGCGCCGCAGAGGAGCGATTTTCGGCCGACCGAACTCGTTTCGACCGGACGGCACGTTGCAAGCCCGACTCCGGACACCGCATCACTCGCGTTAGGTGACACGGTGGCCGAGCCGTTGAGCAGTACCGGGTTGGGCGACACCGTCGCCGCGAGCGTCGGGGGCGTCTTGTCGATATTGATCGAGCTGGACACCTGACTCGTCTCGCGGTTGCCGGCCTTGTCAACACAGGTTGCCACGAGTTCCTGATTCACACCTTCGGTGGACAGGGTTTGCGTCGACGAGCTTTCCACGACGCCGGATTCGTAGTCGGGCTCCCAGCACGTCCACCTCGCCGAGACGTCGGTGTTGAACCACCCCGGCGCACTCTCAGCGGTTGGAATGAAAGATTCTCTGATTCTGGGCGCGAAGGCGTCGATGTTGATGTCCAGAGCGAGGATGCTCACCCCACCAACGCTCGAGGCGCTGCATAGGGGAACCCCGGTCTTCGTACTGCTATACCCCGGCGTGAGCAACATCCCCGAGGCACAGTCCCCCTCACGAGTAATAGCCCAGGATTCGGCGTCGGTGACCGTGAACTGGATCCCTATGGGCTCGGTTATGTACCAGCCGTTCTGCCCTAACGTCGCACCGCTGAGCGAGTACGTGATCACGGGGGGCGTTGTGTCCACGACCATTACAGGGGGGCCGTCGAGCGGCGGAAGGGTGGTGTCCCGAACGGTGGTGTCCCGCACCGGGACTTCCTCGAGCTGGGCGGTGGTTGGACGCACGGTCGCGGTGGGCCGTGTGGCATCTTCGCAGCCAGTCAACGCGCTCGCCGCGAGCGACGTGACGACCAAGCGAGTAAAGGGGCGACGCATCATAAAGCCTCCCAAGTTGGGCGCCGCGCGAGAGCGGGCGCCGCGGTGTTTCGGGAGACTCTATCGTGCGCCTCTCATAGCACTGAGCAGTCGCGTTGCGACTTCAGGCGAGTGGCGTTGTTCGCAACCTGACTGTCGTCCGGCGCAACGTACGTCGCTAGCGGCCTACGACCACTCGACTCCGGTACGCAGCGGGCGTGACGCCGTGTACGTCCTGGAAGCAGCGACAGAAGTACGAGAGGCTGTTGAACCCCACCGCGTACGCCACATCCGTCACGGTCCCGGAATCTTCGGCCAGGAGCCGAGCCCCTTCCTCGAGCCGCATTCGACGGATCAGATCAGAGGGCGACTCGCCGAAGACCTGGCGAACGCGGCGGAAGAGATGCGAGCGATCCTGCGCCACCGCATCCGCCAGCTCACCCACGCCGAAGTCCGGGTCGCCGAGGCGTTGCCGGATCGCCTCGCGCACTCGTGCGGCGTAAGCCTGGTCGGCAGGAGCGAACCCGGCCTCGGCGGGAGGCAACTCCGTCTTCGGACTCGAGAATCGCTCGCGGAGCCTGCGCCGCGACGCGATCAGATTGCGCACCCGCACGTCGAGCTCGCGCATCTCGAACGGCTTCACCATGTACTCGTCGGCGCCGTGCTCGAGCCCCTCGAGGCGCTGCTCGTCCTCCGCCCGCGCCGTGAGCAGGATGATCGAGAGGAAGTCCGTCTC
>Ga0075421_100002718_pt1 | contig 21109 bp, 23 predicted proteins | sample SoiMetdeltSBSDD5_FD_75292 | JGI IMG/M metagenome (GOLD analysis project Ga0075421, IMG submission 75292) | Bulk soil microbial communities from a Populus tree surrounding site in Tennessee, USA - Soil MetaG P. deltoides SBSDD5 | ecosystem: Environmental > Terrestrial > Soil > Tree plantation... | reverse complement strand
CATGAAGGTCTTTGGCACTCACGACCCCGCCACCCTCGCCCAGCTCGAGGACGTCCGCTCCCGCGCGGCTGACGCCGCGCTCATGGCCGACGGCCACGTCGGCTACGTCATGCCGATCGGTGGCGTCGCGGCGTATCGTGAGCAGGTGTCCGTCGTCGGAGTTGGCTTCGACATCGCCTGCGGCAACGCTGCCATCCGGACCGACCTCACGCTCGCGGAGCTGGGCGACAGCAGCGAGGAGGTTCAGCGCACGCTCGCTGGCCTCGCGGACGAGATTGCCGGCACCGTGAGCTTTGGCATCGGGCGTCGCAACCAGGCCGACGACGCGCCCGTCGACGACCCGTTGTTCGAGGACGCCACGTGGGACGCCGTACCCCACAAGCATCGCCGTGCGTTACGAGACAAAGCCCGCGCGCAGCTCGGAACGGTCGGCAGCGGCAACCACTACGTGGATGTCTTCGCCGACGAAGCCGCCACGATCTGGGTCGGCGTCCACTTCGGTAGCCGAGGCTTTGGCCACACGATCGCCTCGAGCTTCATCGCCATGGGCCAGGGCAAGGAGTGGGGGCAGCATGCGCCGGAGCGCGAGGTCTTGCTCGACATTGGCGCACCCATGGGACACGACTACTGGCACCTCATGAACCTGGCGGGTCGTTACGCCTACGCCGGTCGGGAGTGGGTTGCCCGGAAGGTGGTCGAACTGTTGGGCGCCAACGAAATGGAGCTGGTCCACAATCATCACAACTTCGCCTGGCGCGAGTCGCACAGCGGCGACGACCTGATCGTCGTGAGGAAAGGAGCAACGCCGGCGTTTCCAGACCAGCGGGGCTTCATCGGCGGGTCGATGGGCGACGATGCCGTGATCGTCAAAGGCGTATCGCCTAACGCGGTTGCACCGGAAGTCGCCGAATCGCAGCGAGCGGCGCTTTTTTCGACGGTCCACGGTGCAGGACGTGTGATGTCGCGCACTCAGGCGGCAGGGAAGCGAAATCGGAAAACGGGAAAGATTCTGACGACGGGTCGCGTCTCGCCGGAGATGATGCAGGAGTGGGTGAACGCCAAGGGCGTCATCCTTCGCGGGGGCGGTCTCGATGAGAGTCCTCACGTCTACCGTCGGTTGCCGGATGTGCTTGCCGCTCAGGAGGGAACGGTCGAAGTGCTTCACACGTTGCGACCGCTCGTTGTCGTCATGGCTGGCGAGAACGAGTTCGACCCGTACAAGGACTGAGGTCGTCGTCATCGGGCTCGTGCATTCGCCCGGAATTCGACTGGCCGCCGGAAAAACGACCCAGTGAGCGTCAACTAACCCGCGCCGGCCCATGCTGATAGAGCCGTTTGTGGGCTCGTGGTATGCCCATCTGGTCTGTGACTTGCCTCACGGGAGCAGCGAGTGACTCTACTGAGGCAGACCGACCTATGTTGCAGTCGACCGTACTGGTCGTTGCCAAGGATCGCTTCATCGCGGCGTTGCTTGGTGCGCTGATCGAGCTGTCCGGGCGCCGCGTCGCAGCTCGATCGGACGACGAAGGCATCGACTCAGCCGTTCGGCGCTCGAGCGCGGAGCTCGTGTTGTTCGATTGCGCGCTCGGCATTGCCACGTGCGCCGAGATCGCCGCGATCGCGCGACTCGAGGGCGCTCGGCTGCTCATGTTCTCGGCCTCGCACACGGAGCGCGAGGCGCGCGACATCGCGAACCTGTATGGCGCGCAATGCTTCGTGCTCCCGGTCAAGCCCCGCGAGTTCATGGCGTCGCTCGACCGTGCCCTGGGCACGACGATCCCCACGTAGGCGACGCTATCTTGGCTTGAGCTTCGCGATCTTCCCATCGATCGCCTGACGAGCAGGCGCGAGATCGCCTAACGACACGGAGTCTCCAGTCGGCCGCTCGCGCAGCAACTCGAGCGCCCGGGTGTATGCGCCGAGCGCGCGCGTGCTGTCGCCGGCGTCCCGGTAGCCGTCGCCGAGCGCGTCCGCCGCGCTCCACGACAGCGGAAACGCCTCCGCGTTGAGCTCCAGCAGTCGAATCGCGAACGGGAGGTCGTTCTGGCGGGCGAACCGAAACGCGTAGAGTCCCATCGTCTGCTGCGAAAACAGGGTGAACGTCGAATCGGTTCGTCGAGCGTCACGAAGAATCGAATCGACCTTGTCGACTGCTCGATCGACCATGATCAGTCGCTCCAGCTCGGCGTCGTCAGGCACGGCCGGCCGTGCACTCGCCCTCACGAGATCCTTCACCACGTCACGCGCCGATTCGTTCCCCGATCCGCCTGCGCCGAATGGCACCGCCGTGCTGGTCGAGTCGCCAAGGGCCTTGGCGAGAAAGCCGTGGATGCCGCGGACGAGCAGCTCGTACGCGCGACGCTTGTCCGCCGGAACTCCGGGATACACGAGTGGGTTGCCGACAAGGTACGCATGCGATATGGATCGCAGCACGAGCCACTGTCGGTCCGAGTAGCGCATCGCGTCGAAGATCGTGCGATCGAGTCCGAGGCCCGGCGGCGGCGCCTGCTCGTCCTGCAACACGACGAGATACGGCACCCGCAGTCGCCGCGGGTCGTAGTGCAGGCCGGCTGTGACGGTCGCTGTGCTGTTTTCCTTGCCTTCCCAACCGTCGAGACTCACGATGGCTCGAGCGGCCATGTTCTTCATCTGGAACGCGAGCGCCGCCATCCCATCGAAGTTAAGCCCAAGAGCCGCGATGCGTGACGTGTCGGCGAACGGGTAGCGCCGCGCGTGATCGAGCAGGAACTCGAAGTCACGCACACGTGCTTCGACCACCACGTTAGGCCGCGAGACCTGAAGGGCCGCGTATTCGCGCCGCGATGGTACCGCCATGACGACGATGCCGTGACTGGCCAGGTACTCGAACAGCACCGTGGCGGCGGTAAGCGAGCCGTCGGTCGCGGCGAGCACGACCGGGAATACGCCCGCCGCCGGCGCCACATCCCGAACGGCCGCTGTGACGGTCGTGTCGACTGCCCGCATCGCGGACTCGGGTATCTGACGGCCAAACGCGAATCCGGCGAACGCGCGCATTCCGTCGATCGCGGCCGCCCTGTCGGCGGGCGTGACCGGCGTTAGGTCGGTGCGCTTGAAGCCAAGCGCGGCGAAGGTACCGTACTCCATTGGTCGCGACGATTGCGTTGGAGCCGTCGGATACCACACGGCCACTGGCAACGCCATTGCGAGCGGTCCGACATTGCGGCGGCCCTCGAAGTCGACGCTGGGTGCGATGCGACGTGAATGATCGTACTCGGCGGCGAGACGAAACCCGACGCGGTACCGCCCGGCCTCGAGCGCTCCCCACTGCGGCCGCGGTCCGGTTTCCGGCGGGCGAGGGGGCTGCATGTGGTTAGGCGCGTGGAGCATCGTGACCGCGCAGGACACGAACGCGACGGCACGGAGAGGTCGCATGGGCAAGTTCGAGATTTGGGAAGTCGGAGGAGTCGCAACAGTTTCAACCACTCCGGCCGTCCGAACGCAAGCCTGGTGGGACAAAAGCCGCCGCCGCGGGGACGGGCCTCCCCGTCGTGCTCATGGACTGGTCTACGCTCGCACAAACGGTCAATTTTCCGGTCCCTCAACGATGGCAAGCTTCTGCTGTGCAGACCATTTCGCTTCCCGCTTCCCCCGCTGCGTTCGCCGACGCCGGCTGGTCCGACATCGCGCCCTATTATGAAGAGCTGGCCACGTCGCCGCTTCGGCGCGACAACGTGGAGGATTGGCTCAAGAGCTGGTCACAGCTCGAGGAGCTGATCGACGAAGCGGGCACCGTGGCGATGATCGCCTATACGGGCGACACCGCCGACCCCGAGAAGGAGAAAGCCCATCTCCGGTTCTCGACCGAGATCTTCCCGCAGGCGCACGAGCAGAACGTTCGGCTGTCGAAGCGACTGCTCGACCTCGACTACACCCGACCGGGGCTAGAGACAACGGTCCGCCGGTTCCGTACTGACGCCGAGATCTTTCGCGAAGAAAACGTCGCCCTGTTTGCGCAGCTCGAAGAGCTCTCCGCGCAGTACCAGAAGATCGTTGGCGGGCTGACGGCGCAGTGGGAAGGGGAGACGAAGACCATCCCTCAGCTGCAGCCCTACCTCAAGGAGCGGGATCGCCAGGTGCGGGAGCGCGCCTGGCGGCTCGGCAACGAGGCCTATCTCGCGCATCAAAGCGAGCTCGCGGCGCTGTTCGACCGGATGTTCGTTGCCCGAACGAAGGTCGCGGGCAACGCGGGCTTTCCGAACTATCAGGAGTACGCATTCAAGTCCAAGCACCGGTTCGACTACACGCCCGCGGACTGCACCCGCTTCCACGACGCCGTCGAAAAGACGGTCGTTCCCGCGGTAGCGCGTCAGCTGGCGTATCGTCGCGAGCGACTCGGTCTCGATCGCGTTAGGCCGTGGGACCTGGGCGTCGAGCTCGAGCGCATGGAGTCCCTCAAGCCGTTCGAGGACGTGGGCGTTTTCGTCGAGCGCGCCAAAGCGATCTTCCGCCGAGTGGACCCGGCGCTTGGCAATGAGTTCGCGCTGATGGCCGCTGACGGGCTGCTCGATCTCGAGAGCCGAAAAGGAAAGGCACCGGGCGGTTATTGCACGAAGCTCAGCTTCCGCGGCAAACCGTTCATCTTCATGAACGCCGTGGGTGTCGCGGACGACGTGAACACGCTCGTGCACGAAGCGGGGCACTCGTTCCATGACTTCGCTGCCCACAGTCAGTCGCTCATCTGGCAGCGCTCGCCGGGCCACGAAGCGGCGGAGCTCGCGTCGATGAGCATGGAGCTGCTCGCGTCGCCGTACCTCCAGAAGCCCGACGGCTATTACACGGCCGACGAGGCGCGCTCGGCGCAGATCGAGCACCTCGAGGACATTCTCTTCAGCCTCCCGCACATCGCGAGCGTCGACGCGTTCCAGAGCTGGATCTACACCAGCGGCGAGGGCCACGATGCCGCCGCCCGTGACCGCGCGTGGCTGGAGATCCGGAGCCGCTTCGAGCATGGCATCGATTGGTCGGGCCTCGAGCGGGAGCGGGCCGCGCGCTGGTACCGGCAGCTTCACATCTTCGAGTACCCGTTCTACTACATCGAGTACGGGATCGCGCAGATGGGCGCACTGCAGGTCTGGCGTCACAGCTTGGCAGACCAAGCGACGGCCGTCAAGCACTATCGCGAGGCGCTCGCGTTAGGTGGGACCGTGGGACTGCCGGAGATCTATCGCGCCGCCGGTGCGCGCCTGGTTTTCGACAGCGCGACGATGGGCGAGCTCGTCGAGCTGGTTGAGAAGCGACTGACCGAGCTTCGCGCCGGATGATCCTTCGAGCCTTTCGTAAGACATCGGCCGCCAGCCCTGGCGGAAACGGCGCGATCCCCGCCGCGTTCGGCGACCTCCCGGCCGATCGTGAGCGGCTCGACTGGCTGCTGTTCCAGAACGGCGGCGTCGTGCTGTATCACAAGCAGCAGATCCTGACCGAGCACGTGGCGTGGCTGGTGCGTGAGGGCTATCAGCTGCGGGAGCTCGACGCGTACGGATGGAAGGATGCCAAGGCGTTTCACGAGGATGTGAAGCGGGTGTTCGCGTTCCCCAGCCACTATACGAACAATCTGGCATCGCTCGTGGACGCGTTGGCGGAGCTCGACATTCCGCCTGGCGGCGCGGTGGCGGTCCAGATGCGCCGCTACGATCGGTTCGCGAAGACCGAGTCGCACCTCGCGTGGTCGGTGCTCGACGCGCTCGAGACGACGTCCCGCCGTCTGCTGCTGACGGGTCGACGGTTGCTGACGCTGGTCCAGTCGGACGACCCACGCATCAAGTTCGAGCGCGTGGGGGCGATGCCGGTAAACTGGAATCCGCGCGAGTGGCTGGAGAGTGACCGGGGACTCGGGAATAGGGAATAGGGAATCGGGAATAGAGGGAACCGGGAACGGGGAACCGCGAACGGGGAACCGGGAACCGTGGCCCTCTACCGGTATGATCGCGATCCCTCGCTTCGCTCGGGATGACAACCTCCGTCGGCCGTCTCCCGTCTCCCGTCTCCCGTCTCCCGGTTTCAAACCTAACGTGGCGGCGGCCAGCGGCGATCCAGCCACTCCATCGTCGTCGCTACGGCGCTCATGCCGATGACCGCCGACGTCGTGACATCGCTGGTCCAGTGCTCATCGTCGTACACGCGCGACCACGCAACCACAGTCGCGCCGCCGTACCCCAGCGCCGCGACCCACGATCGCCTCGTCGCGATCGCGGCGCCGGCGGCGATCGAGAACGCGTGCACGGCATGGGACGACGGAAACGAGTGCCACTCGCCCTCGGTCGAAAACGGATCGAAGCGCCACGCGTCATTGGTGCTGTCAGGACGGTGCCGCCCAACGACCGGCTTCAACACGCCGACGATTACGTTCGACACCGCATACCCAGCCGAGATGCGCAGCACGGCGTCAGCCGCGCGCCGGTGGTGGGTGACCCGTGCGACGACGTACGTGACGGCGAGCCCCGCGATGATGTTGCGCCCTGTCCCGGCAGCGTTTCCAGCGTCAGCCAACGTGCGCGCAAGACCGGAGTGGTGGTCGAGCCAGAAGGTCCGTGCGCTTTCATCGAGGAGCGCCGCGGCGGTGATCGCCCCGGCCGCTGTCGCCCAGAAGCGCGGTCCCGTGGGCTGAATGCTCACCTGCGCGTCGGCGCGCGCACCCATGGCTACAATGAGGGCCACGGAAGCGACGACCGATGGGGAACCAATCATAACGATCGGCCGAGCCCGCTCGGCGCATTCGCATGGAGTTTGCTCGCCTCTGCTGTTGTGCGATGACGTGCAAGGCAACAGCTTAGAGGCCGATGAACCACTGCGATCCGCGGATGCGATATCGCTGATACGCGAGAGCCTGACCTTCAGCTACCTCCACCAAATCTCCTGCCAAGATACGCGTGCGATCGACACCAGCGCGCGTCCCTGCCAGCACCCGCTGGTGGCCTGTCGGGCACCGCGACCTGCCGCTCATTCGATCCCTTCACTGCCTAACAGGCAACGTACGTAAGAACGTCGTCTCCAGCCCCAGTCAGGAGCCGGATGCCGCACGCGGATATTGTTCGACAGCTCGTCGAAGAGCTGGAACGGGTCGGTATTGACCCCGACCAGATGGTGGCAGGCCTCACCAGCCGCGCCGACGAGGCGCTCCGTGCCCTCCGGGTACTCCCGGATGGGGCCGGACCGGCCGCGTTCCTCGCGGAGCTCCGCAACCAATCGTTGCCCGTCGGCATGCACGGAGCTACGACGCCTGGCGGCACACCGCGCGACCCAGGTCCCACGTCGCCATGACTCGCATCCGCACCCGCGCTCGTAAGGCACTCGCGTTCGTGAGCGCGCTCGCCACCATGGCGACCGCCGTAACAGCCCAGGGCACATCGCCAAACGCGTCGGCCGTCGTAACGGTGACGAGCGCCTCTCCGTTCGACTCGACACTCGCACGGCTCGAGCGAGCAGCTGCCGCGAAGGGCTTGACCGTCGCCGCAAAGATCGACCATGCCGCCGCAGCGCGGAAGGCGGGGCTGACGCTGCGCCCGACCACGCTCGTCATCGCCGGCAACCCGGCCGCGGGCACGCCGCTCATGCTCGCCGATCAGACGATGGCCGTGGAACTGCCGCTTCGATTTCTCGTCTGGCAGGGCGAGGACGGCAAAGCACGCGTCTCCTACGATCCCATCAAATCGATCGCGGCACGACACAAGGTCACGGGTCGCGATGAACTGCTGACGAGGATGACCGGGGCGATAGAGTCGATCGTGAGTGAGGCGACGAAGCCGTAGTTGGCAGCTGATGGCTGATGGCTGATGGCAGCGTGCCTGGGTTACTCTACTTCGTCTATGGACCGCGGCCAATCCTGCTTGAGCAGCCGCGACATCGCCCGGTCCGCGAGCAGCCGCCCATTCGTCTGACACCGCGCGCAATAGTTCGTCTCGTTGTCGGCGTATCGAATCCGCTGCACGGGCGAACCGCACACAGGGCAGGGAAGTTTGTATCGCCCGTGCACGGCCATCCCTTCCCGAAACGCAGTCACCTTCTCCGGAAACCCGTCGCCGACTTCCTCACGCAGGCGGTTCGTCCAGTCGATCAGCGTGGCCTTCGTTGCCTCGAACAGTTGCGCGATCTGCTCGTCCGTGAGACGAGAGGTGAGCAGGAGCGGCGACATCCTGGCGCGATGGAGAATCTCGTCGGAGTACGAGTTCCCGATCCCGCTGAAGAGCCGAGGGTCCGTGAGCGACCGCTTGAGCGTGTGATTCTCGCTTCGCAGGCGCGACGCGAAGTCTGACAAGTCCGCGTCCAGCACCTCGAGACCGCCGCGGTCGAACTGCGTCAGCGCGTCCGCGCCCTGGACGACGTGAATCGACGCGCGCCGTTTCGACCCCGCCTCGGTGAGGTACAGTGTCCCTCGCTCGAACTCGAACGCCGCCTGCGCCAGCTTGCCGCCGATCGTCTTTCCGCCCTCACGCCATCGTAGCCGGCCCGCGATCATGAGATGGATGACGACGTACAACGCGTCATCCGCACCGATCACGATGCGCTTGCCCAGTCGGCTGATGGTTCGCACGTGTCTGCCGACCACCGCCGAAAGGGGAGGGTCGACGGTCCGAAGCACGAATGGGTTGAGCGCGCGTGCGCCGCGGATCTCCTGGCCCAGGATCCGAGTGCGCAGCGTTTCGATATAGACGGTGACGTCAGGGAGCTCGGGCAAGTATCACCAGGCCCGCGGCGAACGCAGCTGCGTCACGGATCGATCGCCGGCGCCTGGCTGCGAGGGTTGAACCCGAATCCCCCGAACTCTCCCTTTGGTGTGAGCACCACGCGAACCATGAACGGCTCGCCGCCGCCGCTGAAGCTCGACGTTCTCCAGTACTGGGTCTTCCCGAGCCGCTTCACGAATTGCTCCTCGATGACCTTGTGCTCGACTCCGACCTCGCCGGTCAGCTGCAGGAGCGTCGCCATGAGCTGAGCGGGTGTGTTGCTTTTCTTCGCCTCGGGCGACTGATGCGCCCACAGGCTGTCGACCTGGCCCGTGAAGAACCACGCCGTATACTTGCGCGCGACAGCGAGCGAATCCGTGCCCGCGCTCGCCATGGTTGGTCCGGTTGCGGAAGGGACCGCGCCGTTCTGGGCCACCGCGCCCGAGGCGGCAAGAGCCAGCAAGACGCCGATAGCCACGGTTTTCGAGACGGTTTTCGTCACGGTTTTCACGATGCCCCCCAGTCGCTTCAAGCCGCGTGACGACTCGTACGAGTCGCGAGTCCGCGCCAGCTTTGCCCGCCAGCGCGCGATGCACACGATAGGCGCTCGGCTCGTCCGCGTCGAGCCGGGCGAAGTCGAGCTCGAGCTGCCGTTCCGCGAGGACCTCACGCAACAGCACGGTTTTCTGCACGCGGGAATCGTCACGGCTCTCGTGGATAGCGCCTGCGGGTACGCCGCGCTCTCGCTCATGGACCGCGAGTCCGCCGTGCTGAGCGTCGAGTACAAGGTCAACCTGCTCGCCCCGGCGATCGGGGAGCGAATGCGCGCCATCGGCCGCGTGATCAGGCCCGGTCGAACGCTGCTGGTTTGCACGGGCGAGGTGATCGCTGTTGCGGCTGGCGCGGAGTCCGTCGTGACCGCGATGCAGGGCACGATGATGGCGGTCCGAGGACGACCGGAGCTCGTCGATTGATCTCCGGGTCGAGGGGTTCGGTCGCACACACGTTGCGAGTACCATTAGGCATGGCGCATCGAACATTCAAGGATTCCGGCGGCCGCGATTGGGAGGTGTGGGACGTCGTGCCGAGCCAGTGGGTCGGCCCCACGCTCGACGGCGGATGGCTCGCGTTTCAGAGTGGCGAGGACAGGCGTCGGCTGGCGCCACTGCCGCTCTACTGGGCGTCGGCTCCGGAGACCGAGCTCCGCGACCTGCTGGCGAAGGCGAAACCGGTCGCGGCGCGGACGGACTCGTGAGCGACGCGGTTCCGGTTGCTCCATCGCTCGAGCCCATGCTCGACGCGGTCCGGGCGCCGCGCGAGGATGACGCACCCAACCGCCGCACGCTCCGCATCGCCGCGCTCGCCATCGCCGCCGCATTTCTCGCGGCCGTGGCGGCACAGCTGCTCACCCGGCTCATCGGACTGATCACGAACGTCGCGTTCTACGGCCTATGGTCCATGGCGTTCGTGTCGCCTGCGGACAATTCGTTAGGCATGGGCGTCGTTGTCGTTCCGGTCATCGGCGCAGTGCTCGTCGGACTCATCGCGCGATACGGGTCGGCGGCGATCCGCGGTCACGGTATTCCGGAGGCCATGGAGCAGGTGTTGCTCAACGAGAGCCGGATTTCGCCCAAGGTGATGTTCCTCAAGCCGCTCTCGGCCGCGTTCTCGATCGCTTCCCGCCGAGGAGCCGGTCGAAGAGGTGCGAGACCGGATCGCGGCGCGGACGCCGGGCTCGCAGCATCAGGGGTTCCCGGTGCTCAACGCGAAGAGCGATTTGGTAGGTGTGGTGACGCGCCGCGATCTGCTGGACCTCGACATCGAGCTCACGGCACTGGTCGCCGATCTCGTGAAGCGGCCGGCAGTCGTGATCTACGACGACTGCTCAGCGCGTGAGGCTGCCGACCACATGGTTCGGGAGCGAGTGGGGAGGCTGCCGGTCGTGTCGCGAAGTAATCCGCGACGAGTGATCGGAATCGTGTCGCGGAGCGACCTGCTCGAGGCTCACGAGCGCCGGCTGCACGCCCATCATCGGGTGGAGCGGACCATCGATCTGGCCGCGACGCTCGCGTGGGTCCGCCCGACCGACCGTTGACGGAGCCAGACACGGGGCGACCGGACCGCGGGTCGCGGCGCGTCGGACGCGTCGCGATCGCGCTCATCGCGGGGCTCGTCGTCGGCATCAGCGTGTCGTACGCCGGGATCCCGTGGCTCAGTCGAGTCGTTGCGCTCCTCGAGCCGATCGGCTCGATCTGGGTGAACGCGATTCGCATGACGGTCGTGCCGCTCGTCGTCGCCCTGCTGCTGGGCGCCGTCGCCCGCGGAGGCGAGTCGCACGGGCTGGGCCGGCTTGGGGGCATCGCGTTCGGTACGTTCGTCGCGCTCCATGTTGCGGCCGCCGTCGTGGCGCTCCTCATAGTACCGGCGGTCATGGCGCGCGTGCCGGTCGACACGGCGAGCGTGGCTCGGATGCAGGCGGAGGCATCCGCGGCGAGCGTGACGACGGCGGAACAGATGCGTGCGCTGCCGAGCTTCGGACAGTGGCTCGCGGCGCTGGCGCCGGCGAACGTCATTCGCGCGGCGGCGGACGGCGCGATGCTGCCGCTGATCGTGTTCACGCTCCTGTTTGCGCTCGCGCTGCGCCGCATCACGCCCGACCGTCGCGACCATGTGCTCCGCGTTTTCGACGGTGTTGGCGACGCGATGCTCGAGATCGTGCGCTGGCTGATCGCGCTCGCGCCGATCGGCGTCTTCACGCTCGTGGCGTCGACTTCCGCCCGCCTCGGGGCATCGCTCGTCGGGGCGTTCGCCTACTACGTGGTCGGGTACGTCGCCCTGCTGCTGGTGATGACGCTGGTCGTTTGCGTCGCTGGGGCGTTAGGCGGCGGTGTGCCGGTGCCGCGGTTCTTCCGCGCGGCGTTGCCGGCGCAGGCGGTGGCGTTCAGCTCGAGCTCCTCGCTGGCGTCGCTCCCGGCGCTCATCGATTCGGCCGGACGTCTCGACGTTCCGCCGTCGCAGGCGGGGTTCGTGCTGCCGCTCGCGGTGTCGTCGTTCAAGGTCGCAAACGCCATCGCGTGGCTCACCGGCACCATGTTCCTGGCGCGCCTGTACGGCGTGCCGTTAGGTGTCAGCGAGTACCTCACCATCGTCGCGTCGTCGATCGCGCTCAGCTTCGCGACGCCCGGGGTGCCGAACGGCGGATTCCTTCTGCTCGCCCCCGTCCTCGCGAGCGTAGGTGTCCCCGCCGCGGGCGTGGCCTTGCTCATCGCGATCGACGCCATTCCTGACTTGTTTGCGACCGTGACGAACGTGAGCGGCGACTTTGCCGCGGCGGCCATCGTGCGCCGCTGGGCGGCGAGAGCGCCCGCCCCGGTGTTGGAGGCCGTTCGACCCCTAACGTGAGCTGACGAGACCACCATGCGCATCGGCATCGGATCCGATCATGCGGGATACGCCTACAAGGAGATGTTGATCACCGTGCTCCGCTCGCGCGGGCACGAGGTGGTGGACTTCGGCACCGATTCGCCGGCGCCGGTGGACTACCCGAAGTACATTCGCCCGGTGGCGCTCGCGGTGGCCGCGGGCGAATGCGAGCGCGGGATCGTACTCGGCGGCTCGGGGAACGGTGAGGCAATCGTCGCGAACCGAGTGAAGGGGGTGCGTTGCGCGCTCTGCTGGAACGTCGAATCCGCCCGCCTGGGGCGGATGCATAACGACGCCAACGTGATCTCGATCGGGGAGCGTATGGTGTCGCGCGAGGACGCAGTGGCAATCGTCGATACGTGGCTCACCACGGCCTTCGAGGGTGGGCGGCATCTCCGCCGTATCGAGATGATCGACGAGTTCTAGTGCTTGGTTGGGGTCAGACTCCCGAGGCTTCCCGCACCCGCTTGTACCAGAGCAGTTGTACCTCATCCGGCAGACCTGGGTACGCGTTGGGATGGACTTCGCGCAGCACGAAGCCCATCCGTTCGTAGAATCGACACGCTGGCACGTTGACGTTCTGCGTCTCCGCTTCGAGCCACTCGGCTCCATGTGCGGCACTCCACACTTGGACGGCCGCCAGCAGAGAAGCGCCCACGCCCTGACCGCGCATCCCGGGCGCGACACGGATGTCCCACAGGAGTGCGACGTCCTCCCGGCCGCGAAGCATGTCCACGTCAGGCGCGCGAAAGACTACGACCGCTCCCCCAACCCGCTCAGCAGCCACGTGAGCCGCGAAGAACCGCCAGCACGATAAATCGAATCGCGAGCCCCACCTCTCCGGCCCGCCGTCGTCGTCGTCGTAGTTCTTTACCCACGGGTGCTCGAGAGCCCTGGGCCGAAGCACGAAGCGCCCGGATCCAGACCGTACTTCCGCGACATCGACCACCTCGCGCACCGTGAACGTGATGGGCACGCTCGCGTACTGGCCGAGCGCACGCTCGCTCTCCTCTTCCACGTCGATGTCCATAGCCCTGTCCGTCCACTGGATTTGCCCAGCGTTGCTCGCGGCGGTTGTGTCACGCATGTTCTCCACCGCTCGAGCCAGATCAAGGGGTCTGACCCCTTGAAAATCGGTTGCCCCGTTCTGAACCCCCATCAGCATAGCCATGCGCCATCTCGCGGTCCTGTCCCTCGGCGGGTTCCTCGCCATCATTGGCTTCGCGCCGGTGCAGGCGCAACGCCCACCCAGGATCTTCATCTCGGTCGACATGGAAGGCATCGGCGGGATAGGCACGCCCGCCATGACCAATCCCACCGGGAAGGACTACGCGTTAGGCCGCAAGCTCATGACCGACGAGGTCAACGCCGTCGTCGGAGCGATCCTGCAGCGCGGGCCGGCCGATATCCTCGTCAACGACTCGCATGGCGACATGCAGAATCTGCTAAACGCCGAGCTCGACCCGCGGGTCACGTACATCCAGGGCGCCGTCAAGCCGTTCGGCATGGTCGAAGGGCTCGATTCCACGTACGCTGCGGCGATCTTCCTCGGCTACCACTCGCGGGCGGGTACGCCGAACGGGTTCATTGCGCACACCGGCACCGGTGCGGTGAAGGGTCTGTGGCTGAACGACATCGAGGTCGGGGAAGGGGAGCTCAACGCGGCCTACGCGGGCTCAATCGGCGTGCCGGTGATCATGGCGGCGGGAGATTCCGCGTTCGTCGAGCAGTTCACGCGAACCGTGAAAGTCGAAGCGGTCGCGACCAAGTACGCGGTGACGCCGCAGGCCGCTCGGCTGCTTCACCCGCAAGTCGTTCGCGATCGCCTGGTTGCGGCGGCGGGCCGGGCACTCGCGAACCGTGGCACCGCGAAGCCGTGGGTCATCGGCAAGCCCGTCAAGGTTAGGCTCCGGCTCGCGGACAACACCGTGACGCAGATCCTCCAGGCCATCCCCGGCGTTAGGCAGGTGGACGGTTACACGGTAGAGTTCACGGCACCGACGATGGGCGACGCGTATCGCCTCATCCGCCTCATGTACCGCTTCGTGACCGTCTAGCGCGGAGTGGCCTTCGCATCTGCCTCTCGTGCCCGAGCCTCGGTCTCGCGGTCGAGCATCGCGCGCAGCTCCGCGATGATGGGATTGTCGGCCGTGTGCTTCCGCCCGTAATCGAGGTTGAACCGGTAGTCGAAGTCGGCGGGGTTGAGGCCCTGGTTGTGCTGCATGATCGTCTCGAGCTTGTCGAGGCCCTTCGCCAGCTTCGCTTCGGGCGACTCGGCCGCCTCGTATTCGTCCCAGAGCGCTGTGATCTCGTCGCGTACCGCCACCGGCAGTGGCCCGAGGAGCTCGAGCAGGTCACGACGCTCCTGCTCGGCCTTGCCGGCGAGGGTACCGGCGGCGGCGCGTCGCGCCTGCTCCGGCGCAGACACGTCGCCGTGTATCGCCTCGCCAAGGTCGTGGATGATGCAGATCTTGACGAGCTTCGCGAAGTCGATTTCCGGAAACGCCGGTCTGAGCACAAGCGCCATGAGGCACAGGCGCCACGTGTGCTCAGCCACGCTCTCCTGCTGGCCGGCGGACGTGTAGCCCGTTCGCGTCGTGCTCTTGAGTCGTTCGGCCGCTCGAAGGAAATCGAGCACGCCGGGAAAGTCGGCCGGTCCCATCGGCTGCATTCAGAAGCCCGACAGCTTGGTGATCTTACCCTGCGAGCCCACCGCCCAACCGGCGCGGGGCGACGCGAAGCCAACCGACCAGTAGTTGAGTGAGTCAATCGGCGTCCAGGTGAGGCCCTCATCCTTCGACCACACGGCGCCGGCCGGCCCGACCGCGACGACCGTCGGGCGTTTGGCGTTCGGCACGTAGACACCGCCCCAGGCCCCGGTCTTGAGTGGCACGCTCGTCCGCGCTACCCAAGTCTTCCCGCCGTCGCTCGTCGTCGCGGCGAACAGATCGCCCGGTTGGGCCGCATTACCGCCGCCAAGGGCTATGCCATGTCGGCTGTCGCGGAAGGCAATGGACTGCGGACCAGAGCCGGCGCGCGTGGTGAGCGGCAACGTGTCGACGGACCACGTAGCGCCGTAGTCCGACGTATGGAGGACGCGGCCGCGGTCGGCGTTGCTCGCAACAATCCAGGTGTGGCCGCCCGGCTTCGTGACGAGGCACGTTCCGCTCGCCGCAAAGCTTCCTTCGTTAGGCTGGGCGTGCGGCAGGCTCTCCGGCGGAACGCGCGTCCATTGCGTGCCGCCGTCGGTCGTGCGAAGTATCACGACGTTTCCGCCGACCGCATCCCCGATGACGACGCCCCGCCGGGCGTCCCAGAAGTCCATGCAGTCGTAGAACCCGGCGGAGTCGGGATTCGTGTACTGAAGCGTCCAGTGCGCACCGGCATCTGTGGTCTTGTAGATGCGCGACTGACTGCCGTTGCCGATGCTCAGGAGGTATGCCGTGTTCGCGTCCACCGCGTGCACGTCGCGAAACTGCAGCGAATCGGCCCCGGGCACGCGAGCCACCTGCCACGTCGCCCCGCCATCGATGGTCCGGACGTAGGTCCCTTGCGCCCCGCTGGCCCAAGCGATTCGATCGCTGACCGCGCTGACGGCGATGAGCAGCGCGCTCGTGTTGCTGGTTTGCGGTGTGCGCGTGACCTGGGCGATGCTTGCCGCCGGCGCCGCCATCACGAGCGTACAGCCGGCGCGAACGAGCCGAACAAGAAAGTGTCTCATTCCGGGAATGAACGTGGTGACGCCAGTACCCTAACGATCGGTCCAGCCTGTGCTGAGGAGCACGAGGCCATCGGCCAGGCGCGCCTGCCACCATTGCGGGGCATGGTTGCCGCCGGGCACTTCAGTGTAGGTGACGTCATATCCTTTCGCTACCAGCGCGTCACGAAACCGCCGGTTCGCGTCCCGGAAGTTCGGACCGGCGCCACCTAACGTGGGATGGTCCTCCAGCGCGCCCACATCGAGCACGAACCGGATGGGCTTCCGCGGCGCTGCCTTGACCTGCGCCGCTAGCCACTCGTACGGCTCGCCATTCGTTGCCTCGGGACCTCGCCAGAAGGCGCCGCTCTGCGACCACACGTTTCCGAACAGCTGTGGATGCACGAAGGCGACGTATGACGCGGCCAGACCGCCGGCACTCGATCCCGTCACGATCACGTGTTTCGGGTCCGTGGTGACTCGCCAGCCTTTCTGCACCCACGGCACGAGCTGCTTCGCGAGGAAGTCCGCCATGCGGTGGGCGTTCCCGAGGTCCGCGATGCGTACCGCGCCCTCGCCGTTGTCGATGAGCACCGCCACGAACGCCGGCGCCTTCTTCGCGGCGAGCAACGTGTCGAGCACAAATGGCAGCGGCATCGTGTCGCGGTATTCGGCCCCATCGAAGGCGACGATGAGCGGGTAAGGCGTGGCCGCCCTGGCGTCGTAGCCGGGCGGCGTGTAGACCCAGACGTCCCGCGGCCTGCGATAGGTCGAATCGAAAACAGTGTGCTGTTCGACCTTCCCGGCATGCACGTTCGACTGCCCGCTTGCGGGCGACCGTTGCGCTCCCAGCGTCGCGGTCGCCACGAACGCGAGCGCGACGAACAACGTAACCCTCATTCGCTCATGCACCGGAGGCGCGAATCGTCCGAACGCCGAAGACCGGAGCGATGCGACCGCCCTCGCCGGCCTGGAAGCGGACCGTGATCTTCGCCTTCCCGCGGGAGAGATCCGCGGGCACCACGTAGCGAGCATCGTAGAAGCCGACCGCCGAGCCGTTAGGCTCGAACCGGGCGATCGATGTGCCGTCGACGAGGATCTCGAACTTCCCGGACGCAGGTGGCAGACCGAGATCGTTGAGGTACGTCACGACGACTGCGATGTCGGCCGAGCTGTCGACCGGCATGTCGAAGGAGAACCACCCCGATCCACCTCGGCTCGCGCGGCCTGCCGCGCGCTGGATCGCGCGATCGCCCGGATCGCTCTGGTAGTTGAATTGACGCTCTCGCTCGGCCTCGCCCGGCTGCACGAAACCTAACGTCGCGGCTTCGAGCCGGCGGCCCCGCTCGCGCTCGGCCGCAACAGCATTCGCTCTCGCCTCGAGCTCCGACGGCGTGATGACGTCAAAGTAGATGCTGTAGCGGCGTCCGTGCGTACGGTAAAACGGCGTCAGCGCGACATCTGTCGCTGTGCCGGACTCTCCCGGCACGTGCGCAACCGATGTCGCGCGGAAGTCGCCCTCACGCGACCCACCCGGCGCAAGCCACTCGCTGATCGGGCGACCCGCTGCGACCAGAACCGGAACCGGCGGTGGCGGTGGTGGAACCGTCGCCGCGCCGTCCGCCGTCCTGCCGCGGCCCTCGATGCGAGGCCCGTGGTCGCCCGCGAGCGCCAGCGGACCCCACATGATCGCCGTCACTGATGGCCTGTCGGCTGTTGGCTCGAACCGGAGCGACTTTCGAATGGTGAGCTCCACCGTGTCACCCGACTTCCACGTTCGCCGGAGGTTCACATAAGTGCTCGGCTGGATTGCCGGACGGTCGATCGGAACATCTCGACCACCTGCCTGCCCGGCACGCAGCGTGGCGAGGTTTGGCTGATCCATCGGCTCGCCATTCACGCGGATCGCGAAGTCGTCCCCAGCCCAGCTCGGGCGGCGGACGGCGAGCGTGAACGCCTTCGGTTCGGGGAGCGTCAGCCTAATGGTCGCACTGTCGCCGTCGGGGAACGTCGTTTCCATCGACAGGCGAACGCTTCCCAACGTGAATTGCGCCGTCGAGGGCACGAACAGGTTGACCCACAGCGTGTCCGCCGACTCGTAGTACAGGCCGTCGCCGTACAGACCGTGATTCTCCATTCCCGTGCCGACGCAGCAGGTGAAGCTGCGCAGCATGTCCTGGTATTCCTGCTGGACGCCTCGGCCAACCGGCACCATGTACGACGTGCGACCCGAATCGGGATCGATCGACGCCAGGACGTGATTGAAGATCGCGCGCTCCTGGAAGTCGGCGTAGAAGGCATCCGGACGGAACGAGAACAAGTGCCGCGTCAGCTTCAGCATGTTGTAGGTGTTGCACGACTCGCACGCGCGTCCGTCCACGCGTGCGCCGAGCACGTCCGGCGGACCGAAGTACTCGGCGAGCCCGTGGCCGCCGGTAGCGTAGCTGTGATGCTGCGTCACGCGGTCCCAGAAGAACGACGCTGCCATAAGGTCGCCCGCGTCGCCAACGTACGCATAACGAGTCGCGGACCCGATGAGCTTCGGAATCTGACAGTTCCCGTGTTTCCCGTTCAGGTTGTCCTGATGCCGCTTGAGGGCGTCGGTGAGCTCGTGATGCTCGAATCGGTACGACAGGTCGAGCCAACGGCGATCGCCCGTATCGACGTACAGGTCGGCGAGCACTTCGTTCATCCCACCGTGCTCGGTATTGAGCATCCTCGCGACCGCCGCATCGTCGAGGGGCGCGAGGACGCCCTCCGCCCATGCGGCGAACTTCGTCTCGACGGTGAGCGCCGTGCGATTCCCTGTGTGCCGATACGCGTCGCGAAGCCCGCCGAAGGTCTTGTGCAGCGTGTACCACGGCGACCAGAGACCATTCAGGTCGAATGCCGCGGAGCGGATGTCGCCTTTCGACAGCGCGGCGAATGCCTCGCGGCCGCCCTCGAGGGCGCTGAGATAGCCGTCTCCGTGTTTGTCCTGGACGATCTTGAGCTCGCGCACGATGTAGTCGGCGCGCTGCTTGAATCGCGCGTCACTCGTCGCGAGATACATGAGGCTGACGGCGGACAGATAGTGCCCCGCAATATGGCCGGTGAGGTTCCGCCCTCCGCCATCCCATCCACCGTACGGTTCAGCCTTCTGCGGAAGTCCGGCACGGATGCGATAGTACGCGAGCATCCGGTCCGGTTCCAGCTCGAGCAGATACTTCGCGGTGAGATCCTGGGCCTGCTTCAGCGGTCCGCCTAACACGCGAACGCGACTTGACGGAACGGGTCGCGCGCGGACGCGGGTCGTGTCGATCGCATGATTTGGAGTGGCGGCCTCGAGGGCGCCAAGCGACTCAGCGGTGGAGGCGATCGGGCCGAGCGTGGCGGCCGTGGCTGCCGCGGCGGACTGCTGGAGAAAGTCGCGTCTGGAGCTGAACATGGGTCTCAAGCGAGTAGTGCACAGACATATGGCACCGGGGCGCGTGGTTTACCAGCGGGCAACGAGAATCAACAGCCGCTTGGTGGTCGGATGCCCTACCGCCTGGGAAGTTCAGGGGTCTGGTCCTTGCTTCGACTCGTGCCGCGCCGCGAACCGCGGGGCAGAGAACCAGCCACAGTGAGGATTACTGATGTCGGAACGCAGGAGGCCGCACAACGGCCGCGATAAGTCCGGACACTTCAAGGTGAAGCAGGCGGACGTCGAAGACCTTCAAACCGATCCGGACGGCACCGATTTCATTCGTGATGACGTCCGTTTGGGAGGTGCGGTTGCCGACACTGGCCCGACAGCCGGCCAACTCGGCGAGCGCGTCGGCGAGCTTGTCGATACGAATCGGGAAGATGTCGGCCGCGTGACGGGACGGCCACAGGCCAAACCCAAACGATCGCGTTAGGCCGCAGGAGTAGTCATCCCGAGCGTAGCGAGGGATCGCGATCCTCCGGAAAGAGAGCCCCTCTATCAGGAGAGCCGCGATCCCTCGCCTGATGGCTCGGATGACAAGATTCGGCGTGCAGCCGTGTTAAGCTGCGCGGCCGCGAACGACCGTCGTGAAGTTGGCGCTCACGGCCACGCGTCCCTCGACGGACGCCACACCCCGGAGGCGAGCGACGCCGCGGCGATACCACACCAGCTCGACAGCCATGATCAGCGTGTCGCCCACGCGCGGGAGCGAGCGAAAGCGCACCCTGTCGGCGGATGCGAAATAACCGATGGCGCCGGACGACCCGTCCAGGAGCCCGACCAGCACGCCCGCGCTCGTTTGTGCTAGCGCTTCGACGACCAGCATCCCGGGCATCTCCCACGCCCCGGCCTCGGCACTCTCGCTCCACCAGTCTCCGGCCGTGACGCGCTTGAGGCCGAGCGCGCGTCGGCCCGGCTCTACGACCCGCAACCGGTCGACCAGCAGGAACGGATAGCGATGCCCGAGTACATCGAGCACGTCCAGTCCGTCGGTCCACTCGGACTTCTCGCCGCGCACCTCCGCACGATCACTCAACTCGACTCCACCGTTGCGAGCCAATTCTTGGCGGCGTCCGCGACCTCACCGATCACCTGCGCATCGGTCTTCCCTGAGCTCTTGAGCACGTGGAAGCTATGGTCGGCGGTTTCGATCCAGAGCATTTGCCAGGGTGCAGTCACTCGCTCGAGCACACCCTTCATGAGCTCCGGTGTGCAGAACGGATCGCGTGTTCCGTTGACACACAAGACGGGGACGCGAATCGATGGCAGGTGCGCGTCCCGCAATTGATCGGGCTTGCCTGGTGGGTGAAGCGGGTACGCGAGCAACAGGAGCCCCGAGCAGTCGAAGCCGTCCGCGGCGAGCATCGACGCCGCTCGACCACCCATGGACCGGCCGCCGATGATCAGGATCTTCGGACGAAGCTCCGCACGAACCCGCGCGACCACGGCTGCGGTAGTCTCCTTGAGCTTCGGCATCTGGTCGGGCCGACTCGAGCGCCTCTCCCTGTACAGGAAGTTGAACCGCACGATGCCAAGCCCACGCGCGCCGAGCGCGCGGGTGACCGTGAGCAAGCTCTTGTCGCTCATGTTGCCGCCCGCACCGTGCGCGCACACGAACACGGTGGACCCATCGCCGTTAGGCGCGGGGTCGTAGGCGGCGCTCGTCGTCTCGTCGCCGACGGGAATCTTCCAAGTGGTGTTTGTCATCCCGAGCGTAGCGAGGGATCCTCATCGTCTCGAGCGAGGGCTCTCTAACGGGCACCTGAAGATCCCTCGCTGCGCTCGGGATGACAACTGGGCTGCGCTCGGGATGACAACTGGGCTGCGCTCGGGATGACA
>Ga0075421_100002717_pt1 | contig 21110 bp, 10 predicted proteins | sample SoiMetdeltSBSDD5_FD_75292 | JGI IMG/M metagenome (GOLD analysis project Ga0075421, IMG submission 75292) | Bulk soil microbial communities from a Populus tree surrounding site in Tennessee, USA - Soil MetaG P. deltoides SBSDD5 | ecosystem: Environmental > Terrestrial > Soil > Tree plantation... | reverse complement strand
GGGAATCGTTAACTGGGATCTCTCGATTCGCAAGAACACCGCGATCACAGAGCGCTTCCAAACCGAGTTTCGAGCAGAGTTCTTCAATGCGCTTAATCATGCCAACTGGCTGCTCACTGGCGGCGCAAGGGACTTTGGAAACTCCGCCTTCGGGGTCGTTGGGAACACTTTGGACCCGAGGATCATCCAGTTCGGGCTGAAGCTCAAGTTTTGACCTCGAAAGAAGCAACGGCAGGCTCCGGGTCAATCACTTGATGTGTGTTGGTTGAGTGAATGCTCCGTTGCCTGCCGAGTCCCAGAAAGCGAACCGCACCCACTTCTTGCCTGTTGCATCGAAAGGCAAGCGGAATTTGCGGTTGCCAAAAGGCGCCAGCTCCTTGAGATCGATAATTTGACGATCCACAGTCTTGCCGTCGCTCCACACAAGTTCCGCGAATTCGGGAGGAAAGGTCCACTCGACTTCCGCCGAGTACGTACGCTTCGAGCCCGAACCCTCGAGCGCCCAGTTCCGCAGCAGCACCTCACCGCTGGTGACAAAATAGTCGCCGGCCCTGAGAGCGTCCACAACCGGAGCCCATCCGTCTTTGAACTTCGGAACACGATCGAGCTTTACGTAATTGACCATCAGCTGCGGAAAGGTTTCATCGTCGGGATACTTCATGTAGGTATCGCCTTCCGCGATCATGTACTTGGGTCCCGTCCAGTTGTTCATATCATCCAGCAGACCGAAGCAGCGCTCTTCGCACAGCCGCTTCTGCGAAAGGTCGACGGGCAGCGATTGGAAGGATCCACCAAGAAAGCGGTCGCTCTTGAAGAAGTCCTTGTCGCGGACAACATCGGGATATCCGGTGGATCCTTTCGTACGCGGATGTGTCTGCCAGACCAGGCCGGCTTCTTTTTTGAGTAGTTCGAGCTCATCGGACGCCGAGTCGGTGTGATAAACCTTCCCATAACCCGGCAGGTCTTCGACGAGCGGCTGCTTGGCTGGAGGCTTCCCGTGCGTATAGAACAGTGCCTGCGGAAACAGAAACATGTAGTGACCGCCGAAATGCGCATCCGGTTCCTCGCCCGGAATTAGAAGGAAATCCCGGTCGGAGAATCGCTCGCAGCCCTGGAAGTATACTTTTTGCTCATCCAGCCGAATCTTCCCCGTGTCGGTCGGATGCGAATCGCCATGGAAGTCGGCGAGAATCGCGATATTGATTCCGAGATCCCGGAAGACCGGCAACCAGGTAGGCTCGTAATCGATGGTTCCCACATCCGTTAGCTGCTCGTTGAAATGAAAGTGGAAATGGCTGACGAGCACCTTGTAGCCGGGCATCGGCTTGAATACATCGTCGTGCGTGAACGCCATTACGGCTAGTTGTGTCGCCCGGCTGTCGATAGGACTCAGATAGAAGTAGACGGGCATGCGCTGGATCGTATTTGGAGGCGCATTATAAAGTGCAAAATTGTTCAGATGCCCGCGCGCCTGACCCACGCGGCGATTCCAGACCTGATCGGATACGCCCCAGGGCTTGGCGCCGATTTCCCGGTCTGACTGGCGCACTCCGATGGCAAAAGCGCTCTCGCTGTCTTTTCGATAATAGACGTAGCCAAGATTCGTTTCGATTTCGCGCGAAAAGAAGAATTTGTGTGATGGCGGAAAAACAGCAAGAGACCCGCCGTTCGCTTCCAGGATCGCCAGACGATTGCGCGCCCGCAGGCCTACTGAATCCTGGTTGACGGCTCCGCCAAATTCGTACCGCTGCCAACCGCGGGCTGTGTCGCGCCACACCAGTTTGGTCTTGTCGGTGATTCCGAATCCTTTGAGTCCGCCGTCGTACTTGTAGGCGACTGAAGGCTGCGTGGTCTTGGCTATGGCCTCTTGCAGCAACAGATTGGTCCCGCGATATACCGTGTACTGCAAGGAGCCGGAAAAGATGCCTGCTTCGAGACCTGGAAAGGTCACCTCGATCCGCGCGCCTTCAGTCTTTACCTGACAGCTTCCCGTCGTGTATGTCGCCGAGGCGATCCGGATCTCTTCCGGCTTGCGCGGAAGATCGATATTCGTCTCTGGACGCCCGGGCACCATCAATGGCGCGTCCCAAAAGGCGTTCCACTTCTCGCGCTCAACCACGTCGGGTGTTAGCGATACACCGAGTTGGCGAAGTGGACTTATCTGCTGCTGGGAAAGGCGTCGGATCCCGCTCGTGATCTCGAATTCGGGTGAGAGATTCTGGCCGAGAACGATCCAGGGCCCTCCGTCTTTGCGCGCCGCTATTTCCTGGACGACAGGTTTTCCATCCCGTATCGTAAAGCCAGCTCGCAATCGTTCGCGGCGTTCTCCTTGCCATGTGACTTCCAGTACGCCGCCGCGCAACTGAGCCGTGAGCCCATCCTGTTGCTTGTAACCTGTAAGGTCACAAGTGAATTCCGGCGGCGCCGCGAAAGCAATCGAGAGACTTGCCCAGAGCATTGTCAGAAGGTGTTTCATCTTTCCCTCCACTATAGACCCTTTAATATTCAACGACATTTCGCTTGACAAGAGAAACCTCGCTGCGAAAATATTAGTCCGATTATTGGACTACATTCCGAAATGGGCCGCGCTGAGAGAGGGCGAGCGCCACGAAAAAGGGGGTATTTTCAAGTCTCGGTGGAAGCCCGACACGTATTGACTAAAACGTGAGTCTTCCGTTCAATTGCACTTGCCGCGCTCCTGCATGGCCTGTCAGCAGGCCGAAGTTAACCGAATTAGCGCCGGTGGTCACGCCCGAGAGCGGTGTGTGGTTTAGACTGTTGAATGCATCGGCGCGAATCTGCAGTCGTATTTGTTCCGTGATTGCGAAATTTTTCCCGATGCCAAAATCCGTGCCCCAGGACGCAGGTCCACGCACGGCGCCAACACCTATGTTGCCCGGCCGGATCGGATTCCGCCCCGGCCCCAAGGGGACCAGTGCAAAAGCGCTGCGGTTGAGGTAGATGAAATCATTCCGCCAGTTTGGATTGACTGGATTCCCGCCGATGTAGTCCGGCCGCGAAGTCAGTCCGCTTTGGCTGATGTTCAGGGCGCCTCCGGAGCGGGCCGTGAACACTCCGGAAAACTGCCATCCGCCGAAAATGTGCCGCACCGCTGCGTTCATCGACCGCAGTTCCGGAAGGTCGTAAACCCAGTCAGCGCCGAAACGGTGTGTCGTGTCGCCGGCCGAAGGGCCACGGTCGGGACGATAGTTGAAGAACTCCTGCACCGCGCCGAACGAGTCTCCACTGAAACCCGCGCCAGTGTCTCCGCCGGTGTAAGACAATGCTTTCCCCCACGTGTAATGCGCATCGAAGGTCAGCTTCTTCGAATACCGTTTTCGAAGCGAAGTCTGCCATGACGTGTACATTGTGTTCTGGCAGCTGCAGACGTAGTTACCCTGGCCCATGTTCGGATTAGGCCGCTGGTCGGTGACGCGGTCCGGTTGGTTGAAGGTTCGATACATCCGGAACTTGACTCCACGGTTGCCGACGAAAGCCGACTCAACGACCATTGTCGAGGTCAGGGATTTCTGCGCGCCCAGGTAGACGTTCATGCTGTACGGCGACTGAATTTTGGGGTCGAAGACATCGGCGATGAGCACCCGCGTGCCTGTGCTCGCGATTCGCAGCGCGTCTTCGTTGAATGCCGGGAATTTGAGATTCTGCTGGATCAGTTCAGTCCTGCTCAGGGTGATGCGAAACGGGATATTCACCGAGTTGGCCACCGCGTTAGCCATCGTGTCCCAAGGTTGAGGCGCGAACATCATGCTGAAACCGCCGCGGATGACGGTGGAACCCTTGCCGTTTACATCATAGGCAAACCCGAGGCGTGGGCCTAAGTTGATGCCCGCGTCGTCTTTGAACGGATCGAACTTGTCGCGCACCGGACCGAAGCGGAACTGCGTATCCAGCAGACCATCCAGGTTCCAGAGGTACGCCGGAGCCTTAGGATCGGTAGGCTTCGCAATATATTTCCCGAAAAAGTCGTAACGGATGCCCAGGTTGATGACGAGCTTCGAACTAATGCGCCAGTCATCCTGCGCAAAGAGCCCCCATTCGTGGCTGCGTGACACGAACCGGTTGGATCCCAGAGTGAATGTGATCTGCCGAGGAATATTCGCCAGGAAGTCGGCCCTGTTGGCGTAGCTCGCCCCAGGATTCTCGATGTCGAAACGTCCGGGTTGGCGCCGGCCATAGATACCGCCGAACTTGAGTGAGTGTTGCCCCGCATGACGCGCGTACTTGTGCTCGATGCTCCATACCGGACCGTAGTAGTTTACCGTTTCTCCGCCGCCTCCATTGCCGAAGAGGCCGTCCACGCCCAGCGCCGGCAGCCGCCGTCCGCCGTAGTAGGCTTCGGATTGGCCAGATGGAACTCCCAGGTCCCACCATCCGTCGAGGCGTGTAATATCGTTCAAGTTGAATCCGAAACGCGACTCCGAGTTCCACTTCGCTCCACCGGTGAAGAATGTCGCTTGACCCCGTTCAGAGATGCCCGTCCACGTGCGTGTATTGATCGCCTGCGTGCGGCCTTCCGGAGACAGGCGATAGGGCCGGCCGCGCGAATAAGTCAAGGTCAGGTTGCTGATGTTCGTCAGACGAATGTCGCCTTTCACCGTCGCATGATTCTCGTGACGGCGCTGCGAGGCGGCGCCGACGTAGCGCGCCGAATCGGCTTCCGCAGCGTACGGCTGATTCGGAAGGTACAGCGTATCGAGAAAGATCTTGTAGCCGGGCTGCGCTCGAATTGCGTCTTCACGGAGCCTGGGCGTCGGCACGTCACCCTGCACGATGGCGAAGGAACTTTCCCGATACCCTTCGTAAGTCCCGAAGAAGAAGATCCTGTCGCGCTTGATCGGGCCGCCGAGTGAGCCGCCGAATTGGTTATACGTGAACGGCGCGCGCGTGGCCAGCCGGCGCTCCTTGGCGTTGAGATCTTCGGCGCGGAATGCCTCAAAGAGACTTCCGTGGAACGCGTTCGTACCAGACCGGCTGATGAGGTTCACGTTGCCGCTCAACTGATGTCCGTACTCGGCGGATGTCACTCCTTTGGTGGTCTGCACTTCCTGAATCGCCTCCACGCTCATCACGTGAATGTAGTTGAAGCTCTGATACATCGAGGTTCCAGGATTCTCCGGATTGGAGCTGGCGTCGGTTCCGTCGACCGTGATTTTGACCCCGCTACGGCCGAGCCCGTTTAGCCGGACGCCGCCATTATCGGAGGTGTCCACCCCCGTTCCGAGCGTCAGGATGTTCTGAAAGCTGCGCCTCGAGAGCGGCAGTTGTTCAAGTTGCCGGCGATCCAGGCTTTCCCGCTGATCCGGAGCGACCGTGTTGACAAGCGGCGACTGTCCGCTGACCTCAACGGTTTCGGCAACGGTCCCGACCTCGAGCGTGAAATTCTGCCGAACGCGCTGCGACGCGGCGAGTTCGATTCCGGTGCTTTCGAGGCGCTTGAACCCCTGCGCCTGGATCGTCAGCGTATAGATGCCCACTCGCAGGAAGTCGAACTGAAATTCGCCAGTGGAATCAGTAGCCTTTGTGACTTCTGCGCCGGTCGCATCATGGCGGAACATCACCTGAGCGCCAGGGATGACCGCCCCGGTGGAGTCCGCGACTACTCCGTAAAACGTCGCAGTAGTCACCTGGCAAAAGGCCGGTGCGGAGGCAATAAGGATCACAAGGCAGACGCCAAATTGGAGCCTGTTAGCAAGAAACATTGCATTTCCCCTTTACGAACGAGAATAAGTGGAGGAATTCTATCACGGGAGATACTGAGAACAATCCCGCGAACTGTTACCGAACTGTCCAGCCAGCGCTTTCAAATGCTAGAGTTCAAAGCGCGAATGTCGCCGCGAACGCTTGCCCTCTGGTGCTAATGGTCCTGCAGCCCTGCATGGTCGCTGTCGCCGGCTAACAACGCAGGCATCCGCCTGTCGAGGCCGAAAGGATGAGCGCGGGGCGGAGTCCGCGGTCTTCGAGCGGGAGATCCACTTCGTGGTGGGTTCCGGGAACCATAAAGTCGTTCCTGTACACAACTGTCGACATGATCGCTATCCAGGGAAAGCGATTGGGGAATCGGGATGGGAAGGGAGGCTCGGCGAACCGTTCGCGAACAGTCGAATCCTGGTTAATAAACCGAACTTACATCTATAATGATAATCAACTCCTATGAGACCACTCATTGTCAGTTTGCTTGTGGTAGTGGCCGGGCTTGCCGCCGACGCCACAAAAGACCGGTTCCGTCCGCAGCAGCGCCGGTACTGGGCGTTCCAGAAGGTGACGCGGCCCAAGGCGCCGACGGTCCAACAGGCCAAGTGGGTGCGAAACCCGATTGATGCATTTGTGGTCGCGAAACTCGAGGCCAAAGGGATCGCTCCGGGGGCCGAGGCTGACAAGACCACGCTATTGCGTCGTGTCTCGCTCGACCTGATCGGTTTGCCGCCAACACCGGCGGAGACGGAGTCGTTCCTGGCCGACCGCTCGGCGGACGCCTACGAGAAAGTAGTCGACCGGCTGCTTGCTTCTCCGCGGTATGGGGAGCGGTGGGCGCGGCACTGGCTGGATCTGGCCCGGTACGCAGAGAGCGAAGGTTTCAAAGCGGATGAGTTTCGTCCCAACGTGTGGCGTTACCGCGACTATGTGATCCAGTCGTTCAACCAAGACAAGCCCTATGACCGATTCGTAAAAGAGCAGATCGCCGGCGATGAGCTTTGGCCGACCGACCCGAACGCGCGCGTCGCAACCGCCTTCAACCGGCACTACCCCGATGAGAGCAACGCCCGGAACCTGATGCAGCGCCGACAGGAGATCCTGAATGACATTACCGACACAGTCGGATCTACCTTCCTCGGCCTGACGTATGGCTGCGCCCGCTGCCACGACCATAAATTCGATCCGATTCTTCACTCCGATTACTATCGGCTGCAAGCGTTCTTCGCAAACGTCGGAGCGGCTGACGAGCTTGCTCTTCTGCCCAAGGAGCAACAGACCGAGTACCAGGCGAAGCTGGCGAACTGGGAGGAGCAAACTAAAGAAATCCGTAGCCAGATGAACGCGCTACTCGAACCGGCCCGGAAGAAGATCGTTGACGATCTCTTCGAGAAGTATCCACCTGAGATCCAGGCGGCAATCCTTAGGCCTCAGGCTGAGCGCAGTCCGATGGAATGGCAGATGGCCTACAAGGCGAAGCCATACATGACGCCCGACGATGAGGAGGTGGCGCCCAGTTTGAAAGGTGAAAAGCGTGACAAGTACATCGCGCTCAAGAAGGAACTGGACAAGTTTGCGCACCTGAGGCCGGCCGAACCTCCTATCGGCGCAGGAATTATCGATATCAACGCCAAAGCCCCGGCCACGCACATTCTTGCGGCAGGATCCTACGAGCGGCCGACCGAAGAAGTCCCGCCCGGGTTCCTCTCCATAATTGACGCAACCGCGGCGAAAATCGTGCCTCCCGAGGGCTTGAACACAACGGGCCGGCGGACGGCATTAGCGAACTGGATCGCCAGCGCGGAAAATCCGCTAACATCGCGAGTGATCGTAAACCGTCTATGGCATTATCACTTCGGCAAAGGCATCGTCGGAAATCCGAGCGATCTCGGCGTCATGGGCCTCGGTCCATCGCATCCGGAGTTGCTTGACTGGCTGGCGTCGGAACTCGTCCAGGGCGGCTGGAGCTTGAAAAAAATGCACCGGCTCTTGGTGACATCGAGCACGTACCGTCAATCCTCGCTTCATCGCGATGATGCCGCCAAGCTGGACGCCGACAATAAGCTGCTCTGGCGCTACCCGCGACAGAGGCTCGAGGGCGAAGTGATTCGCGATTCGGCCCTGTTCGTTTCCGGTCTGCTCAATCTGAACATGGGAGGACCAGGCGTTTATCCCGCCCTGCCGACGGGCATGACCACGGGCCGAGCCAAGTGGGGCAAATCGGACGGCGACGACCAGAATCGGCGTAGCGTTTACATTTCGGTACGGCGCAACCTGCGTTACCCGATGCTCGAAGTCCTTGACATGCCGGATACGCATGAAAGCTGTGCCCGCCGGGAGACGACGACCAGCGCTCCTCAGGCGCTCACCTACATGAACAGCGAGATGGTGCTCGGATGGGCGCAGGCTTTTGCGGGCCGCGTTCTTGCCGAGGCAGGGGCGGATGTTGGCAAGCAGATCGACCACGCCTATCGGTATGCCTATTCGCGTTCGCCGGATGGTTCCGAGAAGGACACAGCGATGACGTTCTTCGCCCGGCAGCAGCAGATTATCGCCGATCGCTCGGCTGCGGGGGAAAAGCTGGCCCTGCCTACGGTGATGCCGGGCGGGATCAGTCCTGAGCGGGCCGCCGCGCTGGTCGATTTTTGTCACATGCTGCTGAACTCGAACGAGGCAGTCTACAGGAATTAGGGCATGCTGAATAAACCATTCTCCCGAAGGGAAATCATCACCAGGGCTGGAAGTGGCCTGGGCGGCCTTGCGCTCGGATATCTTCTGGCGCAGGACGGCGTGAAAGCCGCCGTGAAGACCGATCCGCTGGCCGCCAAGCCCCCACACCATACTCCAAAAGCGAAGTCGGTCATTTTTCTCTTTATGGAAGGCGGACCGAGCCACCTCGATCTGTTCGATCCGAAGCCGGATCTGGAAAAGCTGGCTGGGCAGCCGATGCCGGAGAAGTTCGGACGTCCCATCACCGCGATGGGCACCGCGAACAATACCATCATGCCGTCGCAGCGCAAATGGAAGCAGCACGGCCAGAGCGGCATGTGGATTTCCGACTGGTATTCGAACATCGCGCAGCATGCTGATGATCTCTGCGTCCTGCGCTCCTGTTGGGCGGACGGGCTGAACCATGTCGGCTCGGTATGCCAGATGAACACCGGCTCGATTCTGGCGGGTAGACCGTCGATGGGCGCATGGGTGACCTATGGTCTTGGCTCGGCGAATCAGGATCTGCCGGCTTTCGTCGTGCTGACCGACGAGCGCGACGTGCTCGGCAGCTCCAAAAACTGGAGCTCCGGTTTTCTTCCGGGCGTCTACCAGGGAACGCAGTTCCGCCGTGAGGGGCAGCCGATTTTCCATCTAAATCCACCCGAAACTATCGGCGACAAGCAGCAGCAGAGCAAGCTGCGCCTGCTCGGCGACCTCAATCAGCATTTCGGCAAAGACAAGCAGGAAGATTCGGATCTGGATGCGCGGCTGAAATCATACGAGCTTGCTTATCGCATGCAGTCTTCGGCGCCTGAAGCGATCGATCTCTCGAAAGAATCCGAGGCGACTAAAAAACTGTACGGAATGGATGAAGAAGCGACCTCCAAGTTCGGCAGTAACCTCTTGCTCGCACGGCGTCTGGTAGAGCGCGGCGTACGCTTTGTCGAAGCCTACTGCGGAAGCGGCAGCGGCTGGGATGCGCACGTCGATCTGGAAGAGAATCACAGCAAGTGGTGTCACGTGTCCGACAAGCCGATCGCCGGGCTGCTCACCGACCTGAAAGCTCGTGGATTGCTCGACAGCACGCTGGTCGTATGGGGCGGCGAGTTCGGCCGCACTCCCTTCAATGAGAAGGGCAAGGGCCGGGATCACAATCCGTGGGGTTTCACGATGTTCATGGCCGGCGGCGGAATGAAGCGCGGAGCCGTAATCGGCACGACCGACGAAATCGGACTGCGCGCCGTGGAGCGGCCGGCGCACGTACACGACATTCATGCGACCATCCTTCATGCTTTGGGATTAAATCACGTCAACGTTACTTTCCTGCACAACGGCCGCGCCGAGCGGCCGACCATTGTCAGCGGCGAGGTAATTAAGGAAATGCTGGCCTAAGCCGAACGGTCTCGACATTTTGCCTGCGGCGGGCTGCCTGACGGTGTATAGCGATCGCGGTTCGGGCGTGACTCGGCTACCTGCGGCGAGTTCAACGGCGCGACCAGTATGCGGGTGATCCAGCTAAACCGCAGATTTTACCTTTTAGCTGCCGCCGCCTACCGAATCGTCGACTCATTAGGATAAACTGAATGCTGTTCGATCTTGAGACGCTCGTCGTCGCGAAGGCCAAGATGCCCCAAGGCGCTGCAAATCCAGAACATTCTTCTGTTTCTGCCGAGGAAGTACACGCTGAATTGGAAGCAATTCTGCATAGTCCGGGGTTCGAGCGCTCTGAAAAACTTCACCGGTTTTTGCGCTACGTTTGTGAACTGACGTTACGGGGCGAGTCTTCCAAACTAAACGAATATTTGATCGGCAGTGAAGTATTTCAGCGCGGAGCGGACTACTCCCCAACCGAGGATTCGGTCGTTCGCCGCCAGGCGCACACCCTGCGCCAGAAATTACACGAGTACTACGCGTCTGACGGACGGCAGCACACGGTACGTATCGAATTGCCAGTCGGACGCTATGTTCCGGTTTTCCGTCGCCAGCACGAGGAATTCTTACCAGCTCCGGCAAACATTCCTACTACCGCGTCCGGGAAGCGATGGCCGCGACCCGGACGGAAGACATTCGCTGCGGTGCTCGGGGCTATCCTCCTTTTTGCGGGAGGCTGGGCGCTGGGCCGGAAAAACGCATTACCTTCCGCCAGCCGCAACACATCGGCAGTGCCTCGCGCAGCTCAAGAGATTTGGGGGGGATGGCTAGCGAACGGCAGTGAAGCGGTCATCTGTCTGAGCAATCCGATGACGGCAGTCATTCACCATTTCGCTCGGCCTTTACCGGCGGATTCGCAGCCGGTTCGAGCCAGAGCCAGCGGAGATCTTGAGAAGCTCTTAAGGGAGTTTTTCAAGTTTCCAACGGGAGGTAACGTGTACGTTAGCCCCGCGATGGCAAAATCCAACACAGGCGAGGCCATTGCGGCGGTTAATTTGACACGCCTGTTTTCGAGAGCGGGGGGCGCCGTGAGCGTCACACAGAGCCGCTTTCTCGGTTGGGAGGATCTGCGTCGCGACAACTTGATCGTCCTCGGCCACAGTGAGGCAAATCAGTGGGCCGATCGATTGCTCAACAAGTATCCCCTGCAACTCGCCAAAACTTCCGAAAGCATGGCTCGCAGCATTGTGAACACGCGACCCGCTCCGGGCGAGCCGTCTTCGTACCAGATAGCGTACTCTGAGACGGAGGGTGAGGGTGACCAGGAGTACGCCTTGATCTCGATGCTCCCTGGAGTTCAAGGGAGCCAACGGCTTTTGCTCATTAGCGGCCTCAATACACAGGCAACCCAGATCGCTACCGAGTATCTGACAACGGAATCCACCCTTGAGCAGTTGTTGTCAAAACTGCGCAAAGCCGATCCGGCCCATCGAGGACTGTGGCACTTCCAGGCGGTTCTGAAAACCGAAGTTCACGATAAAGTTCCGATCAAGGCTTCACTAGTGGCCTTACGTTTACTATGACCTCGCTCGACATCAGACAGTGCGAATCATGTTGACGACTTTCCGCTTTTCCGCCATATGGATGGTTCTCGGGATTTCCATAGCGATGGCGCAGAGTGCGAGACCGCAACCACAGACGAACGCCGGCAGAACTGTATGGGACGGTATCTACACAATCGCACAGGCGGAGCGCGGCAAAGCTGATTACACAGCGAAGTGCGGCGGGTGTCACAAAGACGATCTCAGCGGTTATCAGGCCGTGCTCACAAACCAGTTCTTGCCGCATTGGCGGGAAGACAATCTCGACAACTTTTATACAGCGATGAAATCCACTATGCCGCGCGGGGCGCCGGCCACGCTCACGGATGACGTTTACGTCGACATTCTTGCTTTCATCCTGCGAGCGAATAATTTCCCTCCGGGAGCTGAGGAACTGACGGTCGGCGCGCTTCCGAATATCCAGGTCGAGGAGAAGTCGGGGCCGAGCGCACTGTCCACTGGCGCGCTGGCACATGTCATCGGCTGCCTCGTGCAACGCGCCGACAAGAGCTGGGCGTTGATCCGGGCCACCAAACCTATCCGCACAAGAAATCCGAACAACTCGACGGCCTCGGAGCTGAAAGCTCAAGAGGCAATGCCACTCGGCGCACAGACTTTCGGATTGATGGATGCCCTCGGATATCGCCCGGACTCCCAGAAAGGTCACAAGGTGGAAGCGAAGGGTTTCCTTATCAGAACACCTGGAGAAGATCGCATCAATTTAACCGCGCTCCAGAGGACTGGTTCGACGTGCGAGCCCTGATCTGAAGCCTATTTGGTTTCAGGCCAAGGTGGCTTTTTGCAGTTGCGCTGGCCGGGCCCCGGCTGTTTGTGTAAGATACTCGAGGGCCGCTTCCACCCCGCTTGCCGATTTAGGAATGCCCGCTAGCGCCATGCCCATTTCCACGCCGCTGAGCGTTCCGGCCAGCATGAGATCATTGAAATCGCCCAGATGGCCGATCCGGAAAACCTTCCGCTGTAGCCTTCCCAAGCCGCTGCCGAGCGACATGTTGAAGCGGTCCAGGATCAGATTGCGCAGCTCGTCGGCATCATGTCCGGCCGGGAGCAGGACGGCAGTGAGGGCACTGCTGTACTCTGCCGGATTGAGACAAAGGATCTCCAGTCCCCAGGCTCGTACAGCGCGTCGCGTGGCCTCGGCATGGCGGTCGTGCCGGGCGAAAACATTTTCCAGGCCCTCCTCACCCAGCATCCGGAGCGCCTCGCGAAGACCGTAGAGCAGGTTCGTCGCAGGGGTGTAAGGGAAAAAGCCCGTCTTATTCGCAGCCAGCATAGGCTGCCAATCCCAGTAGGATTTTGGCAGCCGCGCCGAGGCCGATGCGGCGAGCGCCTTCTCACTGATGGCGTTGAAGCTCAGCCCCGGCGGTAACATGAGGCCTTTTTGCGAACCTGCCACCGTAACATCGACGCCCCACTCCTGGTGCCGGTAGTCGATAGACCCGAGCGAGGAGATGGTGTCCACCAGCAGCAGCGCGGGATGTCCGCACCGGTCGATCGCCTTGCGCAACGAATCGATTCGACAGGTCACGCCGGTCGAGGTCTCGTTGTGCACGACAGTCACGGCTTTGATCAGATGGTGGCGGTCGTCGTTGAGCTTAGCTTGCAATCTATCCGGGTCAACCCCGTGGCGCCAGTCGCCCGGCACGAAATCCACGTCGAGCCCCAGCTTTTCCGCCATCTGCCGCCAAAGAGTGGCAAAGTGCCCGGTCTCGAACATCAGCACCTTGTCGCCGGGCGAAAGCGTATTGACCAGCGCCGCTTCCCATGCGCCGGTCCCCGAGCCAGGGAATATGACAATGTTGCCTGAGGTCTTGAAAATACCTTTGAGCCCGTCCAGAAGCTCAAGCCCGAGCCGCCCAAATTCAGCGCTCCGGTGATCGATCGTCGGTTGGGCCATCGCCCGAAGAATACGCTCCGGTACGTTCGTAGGCCCTGGAATCTGAAGAAAGTGTCTTCCGCTCGGAAATGACATCGGCTCCTCAAATACAGAATAGCGCGGTATATGGCGTTTCGCGTTTTGCTGTGATAGAGTAGCGCCAAAAGGAGGGGTGTATGCGTTTACATAGACGATTCTTGGCTCTGATCGTATTTTCGGGCGCACTTTGGGGGCAGCAGACGACGGCCACTTTTTATGCGGTGGTAACGGATTCAACCGGGGGTACGATCCCTGACGCAGCAGTTACGCTCACACACGTCGACACCGGCGCTGCGGTCAATAGGACCACCAGCGCTGCTGGTGAAGCCGTTTTCGACTTTCTGCGTGTGGGCAGTTACGCGCTGCGAATCGAGGCCAAGGGGTTCAAGCGACTCGAGAGCAAAGGGATCGAATTGTCGGCGGCTCAAAATGTGCGGCAGACGTTTCTGATGGAAGTCGGCTCGGTCACAGATGTCGTGACCGTTGAAGGCAGCGCGCCGCTGATTAACACCGTCTCGTCCGAGCAGCTCAATACCTTCGAGAATTCGAAAATCTCGGAACTGCCTATCCTTCGCCGCAACTACACGAACCTGCTCGGAATAAACACCGGCGTCAACATGGCTGCCGAGGGCGTGCGGATGAACGGCATCGGGAAGAATGGCGTGTCCTATACCGTCGATGGCACTGATGCGGGTGGTAATCCGGAGGGGCGGTACTCTTCAAATTATCTTCAGCCCAATCTCATCGACATTATGAGCATTGAGGCTATTCAGGAAGTTCACACCATCAAGGGAGTGCCGCCGGCGGAGTACGGCAACATGGTGGCGGGGCAGGTGAATCTGCTTAGCCGGTCGGGAACCAATCAGTGGCACGGCAGCTTGTTCGAGAATTTCCGGTCAGAAGAACTCGATGCGCGGCATCAACGCTTGCCGAACAAGCCGGGCTTGACCTTCAACCAGTTCGGCGGGTCTGTCGGCGGCCCGATCAAGCGCGATAGGATCTTTGTTTTTGGGGTGATCGAGAGCTACCGGGAACGGTTGTTCGCTCTGGTTCAGGAGACTCTCATGACAACGCGTCTGCGGAATGAAGCGCTGGCGGTGACTCCCTCCTACAAGCTGTATCTGGACTTCATCCCGCTGCCCAATCAGCCGGTGGGTCCGAACGACGATACGGGCCTCTACATCCAGCCGACCACTTCGAGACGCGACGACAATCACGCCGACCTCAAGGGCGACATTCGGATCGGCGGCTCGAGTATGCTATCTCTCACTTACAGTCGCGGCCGGCCGAACTGGTTGCAACCGCGCCATTACCTTAACGGCGCGAACGATCGCCTGTTCCGGATTTGGGACGAGCGCGGAACGGCCAGTTACATCACCAGCGGCGCCAGATGGACCTCGGAATCGCGCTTTGGCTATCACTTGACGGACATGCACCGGGAGGACGCCTTCTTCTTCCAGCAGTTCGATCCCAACAACAAAAATGAGTTAGTACCGTTCGGCCGCCGGGTACCCCGGCTGAGCTACCCGGGAGTGGCCAACCCGGATCAGGAGCTCTATTTGCTGGAAGGCCGGACCTACAACTTCGACCAGAAATATTCCCGGCACATGGGCAAGCAATCCTGGAAATTCGGTTTCAGCATCCGCCGCGACTGCTGCCGGCGCAACAATCCCGAAGCGGCCAATGTCGCCTATAGTAACCGCGCCGACTTCATCAACAATGTGACGAACTCGGTGGGACCGACCTACGGCAACGGAGACTATACGGCGAAAATGTACCAGATCGGCGGCTTCGCGCAAACCGATTGGCGCGTCCGCAATGACTTCACCTTGAATGTCGGAGTGCGCTACGATTACTTCTCCCACCTGGCGCCGGAAGCAAGCGATAAGGCTCCGTTGACCGGCATCTACAACCCGGACGGTCTGCTGGACTCCAATTTCAACGTCGGACCGATTCGCCCACGCGACAACCCGTATGAGTCCGACAAGTGGGTCAATATCGGACCGCGCCTGGGGTTCGCCTACAATGTCGGCGGGAACAGCAAGACAGTTGTGCGCGGCGGTTTCGGCGTGCTCTTTAGCGGCCAGGTCGCGGGCGCTATGTGGGCGCACGTGCAGCCTGGGCCGTCGGCGCCCTTCCGGTTCAACTTCATTCGCGCCGACACGACCCGGCTCGGAATTCGCTGGCCGACTTACAATGACGACCTGATCCGGATTATCGACTCGGAAACAGCGGCCCGCGGATGGATCAACACCTTTTCGGTCGTCAATCCCAAGCTACAAAATCCTTACACCATGCAATTCACGCTAGGGGTTCAGCGCGAGATCACCTCGAACCTGGCGCTGGAGACGGCCGTCGTCGGAAACCGTGGCGTGAAGTTCTTGATGCAGCGCTGGATGAATGAGCCAAACCGCTTGACCGGATTGCGCCCCAATCCACGGCTCAACGTCAATTATTATGTGGACGAGTCGCAGCAGTCCTCTTACTTGTCTTGGCAGACGTCGCTCCGCAAGCGCTTTTCACATGGGCTCAGCGCTAGCATGCACTACACTTGGGGCAAGGGCTTGTCCACGGCAGGCGGCGACATCGGCGCCTATTACCAGGGCGATGCGGACGCTCGGACGCAGGATTTCTTCAATCCCAGGGCCGATCGCGGCCCCAACACGGGCGATATAACACACTACTTCATCAGTGAATGGACTTATCAGGTCCCTCGCGTGCCCGGCCTCGACAACCCGGCGGCGCGGGCGATCCTGGGCGGCTGGCAAGTCTCAGGAATCCTGCTTGGGCGTACCGGGATCCCCGTCCAACTATCGCAGACGGGAACCGGTCTCAATGTCTCCCGTCCCGATTACGTCGGTGGCCAAGCTGTCTTTGACGACTACACGAAGACGTTGAGGTACCTGAATCCGGCGTCGTTCGCGTTGGTGCCCATCAATCCGACATCGCGTATTACCGTTCGGCCGGGGAACGTCGGAAATAATGCGTTCCGCGAGCCGGGGTCGGTGAACGTGAACTTCGGGCTTGCCAAGGAGTTCTCAATAACGGAGCGCGCACGGCTACGCTTGGGAATGGACGCCTTCAATTTCTTCAACCACACGAACCTGAGTGGCTTGGTTACCAACATCAACAACGTTTTCTTCGGCCAATTGCAGAATACCGCGGGGGCGCGGCAAATTCAGTTGAACGCCCGTATGATGTGGTAAGTTGCGCGGAATTTACGGATTCAATCGCAGCAGGACGATACCGTAGCCGACTCCGGCTTCGAGGGCCTTTCGGCCGTAGCAATGTTGCCTGCGGTCTTGAAAACCCGCGAACCGCAAGAAGCAACTTCGTTAATTCTCTTCGGGAAAGTGGACCTTTTGCTGATGGTCTGATAGTATGCTCACCAGATAACCGGACCAGGAGTCGCGTGACGCTTTGACGCGACCGGGCGGCAGGGAGGTTCACTTTGTCTAATCTTTCTCGCGTGTGGCTTTACACGCTCGTTTTCACAATGATCGCGGCTCTGCCGGTTTCGGCTCAGGTGACGAGCGGAACGATCGTAGGAGTTGCGACCGATTCGTCGGGCGCTGTCATACCAAACGCCGCCATCACGGTTATTCACCTCGGAACCAAGGATACTCGCCGAACCCAAGCCAACGAGCGCGGTGAATTCAATCTCCCATTCGTGCGCATCGGGGAGCATTCCATCAGCGCCGAAGCGCAAGGTTTCCGCACGCAGACGCAGACAGGGATCGTCGTCCAAGTGGACCAAACGGTACGAGTCACGTTTGTTCTGCAGGTTGGGACGATCTCCGAGCAAATTGAGGTCACCGGCGCCGCTCCTCTGATCGACACGTCGACGTCGTCGCTGGGGCAGGTGATCGGGAACAAAAAGATTCTCGACCTGCCTCTGAACGGGAGGAATGTGTTCGCGCTTGGACTCCTGGCCGGGAACACGATCCCGGTTCAGGGGATGGGCACAAATCTTCCATTTGTCACCGGCGGCGGCAGGTTTGGCCTGAATGACGTTCTCCTGGACGGCGTCGACAACAACACCAGCGTCACCAGCGGCAGCATCGGGCGGGCAGGAATCGCCTACACTCCTTCGGTCGACGCCGTCGAGGAATTCAAAGTCAAGACGAACAACTTCAGCGCGGAGTTCGGACGATCGGCAGGCGGGATCATTAGCGCGACGACGAAATCCGGAACCAACGATGTGCACGGCAGCGCCTGGGAGTTTCTGCGCAATGAGAAGCTCGACGCCAACAACTTCTTCTCGAACGCCGGCGGGGTGAAGCGACAGGCGTTCAAGCAAAACCAGTTCGGCTTCACGCTTGGGGGGCCGGTCGAGATCCCCAAGATTTATCACGGCAAGGACCGGACGTTTTTCTTTGGCGACTACGAAGGCACGCGCAGGCGCACCACCGCCTCGTCGAGTCTTCTCGATATCCCTCCGGTTCCTTTCCGAACGGGCGACTTCTCGGCCTACACGCCAAGAATTTTCGACCCCCGCGCGCGGCGCATCGGCCCCAGCGGAACGGTCATCAGCACGCCCCTTCCGGGAAATCAGATTCCACAAAGCCTGATCAATCCCGGTTCAGCCGCAACGCTGGCCCTTTTGCCTGCGCCTAATTCCGGCGGCGCGGGCGCGCAGACGCGCAACTATTTGCGGATCGCGCCGCGCCCCTTCGATAACGATCAGTTCGATATCAAGATCGATCAGCGGCTGGGAGCCTCCGACAGTCTCTACGGCCGCTTCTCCCTCTCCAACTCCTCCAACCCCAACCCCGGCAGCTTCGACGGCTTCATCGGCGCCGGCAGCGACTCGATTCGCAACACCAGGAGCGCAGCTTTGAGCGAGACCCACATCTTCAGCCCCAACGTCGTAAACGAATTTCGGGCTGGCTATGCGCGGCACAACGGCAGTAGCGTGCCGATCGGCACCGCAGACGGAGTGGCGTTTGCGAACAAGAACAACATCGCCATGTTCCCGTTTCCATTGCAGGCTTTTCCGGGAATTATCTTCGCCTTCTCCGGCCAGATTAGCAGCGCCACGCAGTTCTCCGGAATCGGCGGCGGGAACCCGGATCTGGCGATCGAGAACACATTCCAGTGGGCGGACAACCTCAGCGTCACCAGAGGAAATCACACATTCAAAATCGGCGCCGACATGCGCCGCTACCGATTCGACGACATCAATGGGGGCGGTACATTATTGTTCGGTTCCATTTTCAGCTCCTCGAGCGATACCGCCGGTTCGGGCGCGCCGCTGGCGGATTTTCTTTTCGGCTATCCTTCCGGCACCGACGGCCGCCAGTTGCTGGACTGGACCCGCCAGCGCGACTTTTACGCAGGCCTTTTCTTCCAGGACGACTGGAAACTCTCTCCGCGTCTGACTCTCAACATGGGAATCCGCTACGACCTATACACGCAGCCCGTAGACGCCCGCGACCGAGGCGGACTTTTCGATTTGCGGACCGGCAAAAACGCTCTGCCCGGAAAGGACGGATTCTCCCGCGCGATCGTCAATGGCGATCACAACAACTTCGCGCCGCGTTTCGGTTTCGCCTACAGCGCGACTCCCAAGTTCACCATCCGGTCCGGCGTGGGTATCTTCTTCGCCAGAAAGGAACAGAACCAGGGCGTGACGCAGATCGGGGCCAACATACCGAATACACCGTCGGTCCTGTTCCCGGTGGTCAGCGCGAGCGCCACGGTCGCTCCGCCGGTAACGATTAACTCGCCCATTCAGGTGGGTCAGACAGATCCCTACTTCACTGGCGTCACCGCGGCCAACCCGGTCAGCTTCAATACCCGCGCGCCGGATTTCCTGAATGTCCCTTCGCCCTACGTGGCGCAATGGAATCTCAGTCTCCAGTACGAGATCAAGAAAGACCTGGTGGCCGAGGTGTCCTACTCCGGCACGAAGGGGACCAAGCTGATCGCCCGAGTGAACCTGAACCAGATCCGTATGGAAGACGCTCTGGCCGGACGAACGGCTCAAGCCGACAGGCCATACCCTCACATCAACAATACGGTCGGCATCGACGCGGCGATCGCCAACAGCATGTATCATGCGATGAACGTTCGCCTGGAAAAACGTTACAGCGCCGGCTTCACATTCCTCACGAACTACACCTGGTCCAAGAACATCGAATCGGGCGGCAATGGCGACAGCTCGTTCAACCAGAATGGCGGCACCACGCTTCCGATCGATGCGTATAATTTGTGGCGGGAGAGAAGTTACGCTCCGCTCGACGTACCGCATGTGTTCAACTTCAACTACGGCTACGAGCTTCCGTTCGGCGCTTCTAAACGGTGGCTGAATCACAAAGGGCCAGTGAATTGGATCCTGGGTGGATGGCAGTTCAATGGCATCCTGACCATGCGTAGTGGATTTCCGACCGATATCCGCAGCGCTCGGATTCCCTCGGGCAATCAGACATACGCGACACTCAACGTCCCGGACCGCGTGAGCGGGGTTTCCATGTATCTGCCCAATAAGTCAGTGGATGGATTCTTCAACCCAGCCGCCTTCACCGATCCAATTCAGATTCGAAACTCCAGAGGCGTCCTGGTTACGCAGTTCGGGAATTCCGCCCGCCGCGTAGCGCGCGGACCCGGATCAAGAAATCTCGATTTCTCGCTATTCAAAAATTTCCGTCCGATGGAACGCCTCAACGTGCAGTTCCGCGCGGAGGCTTTCAATCTATCGAACACGCCGACGTTCACCCTTCCCAGCGCCAGCAATCCGGCGTTGACGATCGGCAATCCGGGCTTCGGTAAGCTGGGCACTTCCTCAGCAACCGGGCGCCAGATCCAGTTCGGCCTGAAATTTAGCTTTTAGCGAAGATGACAAATCCGCTCAATCGCAGAGACTTCCTGCGCACTGCGGCGATCGGCGGATCGGCGGTCGGCTTGCCAGCCCAGACGCCAACGCCCGCATCCGAAGGCTGGTTCGATCGCCCCATGCGGTGGGCGCAATTGACCTTGGTGGAGGACGACCCCGGCAAGTACGATCTGGCGTTTTGGCTGGACTACTTCAAGCGCACCCACTCGGACGCTGCGTGCCTCAGCGCCGGCGGTTGCGTCGCCTACTACCCGACCAAGATCCCGCTTCACTATCGGAGCCAGTGGCTCGGTGACAAGGATCCATTCGGCGATCTGCTGGCAGGGTGCCGCAAGCTGAACATGGTGGTGATCGCCCGCACCGACCCGCACGCGGCGCACCAGGACGTGTACGACGCGCACCCGGACTGGATCGCCGTGGACGCCTCAGGAGCTAAGCGGAGACATCCTGTGATGCCGGAGCTGTGGACCACCTGCGCGCTCGGTCCTTATAATTTCCAGTTCATGACCGAGATCACCAAGGAGATCGTCTCCATGTACAAAGTGGATGGGATCTTCAGCAATCGCTGGTCGGGTTCCGGGATGTGTTACTGCGAGCATTGCCGCTCTAACTTTAAAGCCGCCAGCGGCATGGATCTGCCCCGCGGCAGCAATCCTGCCGATCCGGCCCGGCGAGCCCATGCCGAGTGGCGCGAGCAGCGCTTGTTCGAGTTGTGGCGTCTTTGGGATTCGGAGATCCGGAAGATCAACCCCGCGGCCCGATATATTCCGAACAGCGGCGGCGGCGCGACCAGCCAGCTCGACATGAAGACCGTAGGTGAACTGGCTCCGACGTTATTCGCCGACCGGCAGGCGCGGCGCGGCCTGATGGCGCCATGGGCCAACGGTAAGAACGGAAAAGAGTACCGGTCCACGATGGGTCGCAAGGCGATCGGCGGTATTTTCAG